>ULVN01002402.1_pt1 | contig 15597 bp, 12 predicted proteins | sample 1959491 | NCBI WGS metagenome assembly ULVN01 (sample SAMEA4835787, study PRJEB28245) | human gut metagenome | biome: gut microbiome; material: fecal sample | place: Denmark | collected 2008 | reverse complement strand
AACCGCATACCCGGCGTTTCAAAAATCGGCTATATGTGGCTCATTCCAATAGACGCGAAAAAGCCTGCCGACGGGCGGCAAAAAAATCAAAAAAATTTGTAAGATTTCTTGTAAGGTTTTCGCTTTTGCGTAGTCTTATAAGTGAACGGGACAAGGAGGTGAGCAGGTGACGGACTTTGAACAGATATACAAAGACTATTTTCGGGATGTGTTCCTCTATGTGCGGCGGCTGTCCGGCGGGGACGAACGGCTGGCAGAGGATATTACCAGCGAAGCCTTCTTCCGTGCGCTTCGCCGCATTGACAGCTTTCGGGGGGATTGCGACATCCGGGTGTGGCTGTGTCAGATCGCAAAAAATTGTTACTATACCCATCTGAAACAAAGCCGCAGGACAGAGCCTACAGCGGATATGGAACAGCTTATATCGGAAGCGGAGGAATCACCGGAGGAAATGCTGCTGCGCAGTGAGAATGCCCAACAGGTAAAACATCTGCTGCATGAGCTTCCCGATCCGCACAAAGAGGTTTTCATGTGGCGTACCCTTGGCGAATTGAGCTTTAAGGAGATCGGGAAGCTGTTTCACAAGACGGAAAACTGGGCTTGCGTCACCTATCACCGCGCACGAAAAATGATCCAAAAGGGAATGGAGGTTGACAAAGATGAAAAATGAATGCAGTATCATCCGCGATATTCTGCCGCTGTATGTGGAAAACATGGTATCGGAGGATACGTCGGAGTTTGTAAAGGAGCATCTGGAAAGCTGCCCCGTCTGCCGTGCGGAGCTTGAAAAACTGCGGGAGCCTGTGGAGGTGCAAACAGAGCCGCAGCCCGACATGGACGCCGCGCCGCTGAAACGGCTGAAAAAGGCGCTGCTAATGAAAAAGGTGCAGACCATCCTATGCACAGCGGCGGTGCTGCTGGCTCTGATGCTGTCGGTCATCTCCTTTCTGACTGCGCCTGAATACTTCGCCTATTCGCCGGAGCTGGTGACTGTGACGGAGGAAGCAAACGGTGCGGTGACGCTCTCTTTCGGCAACGAGGTCACGAATTATAAGCTCCAACAAATCGCCGACCCCGATGATCGCAACACTGTCTACCATCTTGAGGTGTGGACATCCGTATGGGACAGAGCGTTCCATAGACCCGGCGCGCAGGCCGTGACCGCAGCGCCGGAGAGCGGCAAGCCGCTTCTCGTTTATTTCACGCAGTTTATCAACGGACACGCCGAAAGCTCCAGCGATAGCTCGGTGTGCATCTACGGCACCGCGCCCGACAGCGGCGGCTGGGTCGCTTTGGCGGGGCTTTCTTTGGGCTATTGGCTGCTATTCAACATCGCCCTGTTCCTGATCCTTACCGGGGTATGGTTCAAGCTGCGTAGGAAAGAAAAATCCCGCCGCCGGGTGGAGCGCCTGTTCCCGATCCCTATCGCATACGGGCTGGGGCATCTGTGTGTCATGGGCTTTCGCACTGCATCCTGTTCGGAATGGCGCGACTTTCAACTGATCCTTGCAGTCGGCGTTCTGTTCTACTGCGCTATGCTGCTGGCATTGAGTATTTTTTATAATGTAAAAGAGCTGCGGGGTATAAAAAGAGAGGGTGAGAACGAATAGCGGTCTGACCATTTGGAAAGTAGGTGTACCATGAGAAAACTTGTGATCTTTTGCTTTGCCGTCTGTATGACCGTGCTTTCGGTACTATCCCTGTTCAATTTTGCACAGGACGCAGAGGAAAGCATGATACTGGATAAGCGGGCGGTGATCCTCGAAAAGCCGGAGACATTGAGCAACCGCGAATTTTTGGGACAGATAGATACTGCACTCGGAAAGATCGGCGCAGACATTATGTACCGCTACGCGGAGCTGGATGGGGACAAGCCACTGTACCGCTACTATAAGACCAGCCATACCGACAGCTTTCTTTCCGTTTCTACCGGGAAAGGGAGCGTGAGGCTGGAATCGGACGAGTTCTTTTCCACTGCAAAGCAGCCGGGAGCTATGGTGCTGCATCTGTCCTCGCTGTTTCAAGATACCGCCATCTATCCACTCATGCAGGCGCAGCAGCATGACTTGACCGCCGCGACCTGGTATGTGGCAGAAGGACAGCTTGACGCGGTGCTTCATGCGCTGAAAGGCTTGGGCTATTCCGTAACAGCAACCAACGAAAGGCTTTTGTCTACCAAACTGCCGCTTTATTTCCTGTTCATTCCTGCCTTTATGCTCTGCGTCAGTATCGTATTCTACACCCTGTCCGCAGGCAAGAAAAATGTGCTGAAAAAAATGGAGGGCTATACCACGGGGAATATCCTGCTGGGGGAGATCAAAGCCTTTGCCCCTGCTTTGTGTCTTTGCTTTCTGCTGATTTTTGCCGCCGCCATGATTTGCGCCGTGTGGCTTCATCCGGTGGCGACCTGGCAATTTGGGCTGTTCCTGCTGGGGGATTGTCTGTGGCTGCTCGTTCCTCTGATACTGGGCATCCTGCTCTCCCTGTTGTTCCTCTCCGGGCAGCGCAGCGCGGAGTATGTGAAGGGCAAAGTTCCAAAGCGCGGGATCTACATTACAAATACGCTTGCGAAAGCTGCTTTTCTAATCTTTATTCTATTCTCTCTCACCATTGCCATGCGGAACATCACGCAGATCTACAACACCTTCCATGCAGCGGAGTTCTGTTCGCAAAAGACAAAGGGCTATGTGACTGTCCCTCTGAACAATGTTAATTCCGGCAGAGCACCGGAGGGCGCGGATTATCTGGCGTTCTATTATGCCACAGTGGATCGCTACAATGGAATACTCATGGCAGCCAACGATTTTAATTACGACCTGTTTGAAGGGAAAATGCTGGGAGAGGCATACGGTCAGGATTATGCCCACATCAACCGAAACTACCTTGCGTTCAACCCCATCTATGCGCCGGACGGGGAGCAGATCGGTGACGCTCTGCTTTCCGATACCCATGTGAATATTCTGCTTCCGAAGTCCAAGGAATACAGGCGGGATGAGGTAGGGGAGCGCGGCGCGAGCTGGGGAAATTCCGGGGATGTGAATATTGTCCTCTACGATGATAAAGCGTCTGACATATACTCCTATAACGCCAGCACAGGGCTTGGGGGCAACGGCGCTCTGCCCGCGCCCATCCTTGTAGTCAAGGAAGGTGACCTGCTGGACGGGCTTTTCATCGAAGCATGGTGTTCACAGGGAGCGTATTTCCTCTATGTTCCCACCGATGATCCATATGCGGAGCTGCTGCCCATCCTGCGGGAAACGGGTATTGACGCGGCGACCGTTTCCACACCGACCGTCGCCGCCACCTTTGATAAAATGCTCCATCATCTGACCTATATGCTGATGATTTGGGGCGTACAGGCTTTGGTGCTGCTGATTGGGCTGTTCTGCCTGATCTTATTCGGCGCAAGGCTCTACTGCGACAATTACAGGGACAGGATCGCCTGTCGCCTGATTGAAGGGCATTCCCTTTTGAGCTGTATTCGCACCCATCTCGTGCTGACGGTGCTGTACTATGGGGCGGTAGCGGCAGGGCTGCTGCTCTTAAAGCTCGCCATCGAGCTTGACTACAATATCCTGCTGGGTACGCTTCTCGCGGAGCTGCTGATCACGTTGCTGGCTTGCGGCAGCATTGCCCGGAAGAACCTCTATCAGATTGTGAAAGGAGCGGAAGCATGACTGCCATTACTTTATCCAATATCAATAAACGCTTCGGGGAAAAAGTCCTGTTTTGGGATTACTCGCTGCATATTGAAGCCGGAGAGTTTGTCGCCATCAAGGGCGAAAGCGGAGCCGGAAAAACAACTCTCCTGAACATCATAGGACTGCTGGAAACGCCGGACAGCGGCAGCGTCACCCTCTGCGGCGCAAGAAACCCGTCCTTTTCCTCCCGCGCTGCGGTTCATCTGCGGCGGCACAAGCTGTCCTACCTGTTTCAGAATTACGGGCTGGTGGACACCGACACCGTGGAAGCCAACATGAAGCTCGCCACCCGGTTCGGTAAAGCAAAGGGCAAGGCAGAGAAAGAACGCATCGCGGATGCGCTGGCACAGGTGGGGCTTTCGGGCTATGAGCGTCGTAAGGTCTACACCTTGAGCGGCGGTGAGCAGCAGCGGGTGGCGCTGGCAAAAATCATTGCAAAATCCCCCGACATTATCCTTGCGGATGAGCCTACGGGCAGTCTTGACGAGCGCAACCGCAGCTATGTGATGGATATTCTCAAAGAGCTGAACCGACAGGGGAAAACCATTGTTGTTGTGACACATGATCCCTATGTGAGCGATTGCGCCACACGGCATATTGCGCTGTGAGAAATACGAAAGGGCTGGCTACTCCCTATAATCAAAAAGCGCCATAGCGGACGAGTCGGCCTCGTCTGCTATGGCGCTTTGTATGAAAGTTCAATCTTCTATCGTACTATGTTCACGGGAAGTCTTGCAGTATTCCTCAATACCGCCGTTCAGGACAAGATCGGCGTATTCCAGAGGCTTGTTGTATAGTAGCCAATCCAACTCGGCACGGTCAAAGCGGTTGTCTGCAATCTCGTTCTCCACGGCAATACAATCAATAGAGATCATGCTGCCATCAGCGAAAAGCAGCTCCACGCAAGCCGTGTCGATATTAAACTCACAAGAAATAAGTTTGCTCATGATGAAATCCTCCATATTATGACAAGTTGATATAAAAGGAAAGCTGCCCGTTTCTGTTGGAAACAGACAGCTTTTGCAACCTTGAGGTTGCTCTGCACACCCGAATCTGTCAGCCAACAGTAAAAAGTTGAATTACTTCCTTATCACTGTTAAGCTAAGGTTTTCCGGGGTTTTTTAATGCCAAAAATCGCTGATACTGTTTGTCCTGATTTGAAAGGATTTGGCATAATTTGACCCTGTTTTTAGTAGTTAACGATGGGGGAACCAGCGTTTTTGACCCCATTTTAGTTAACAGATGGGGGAACTTTTCTCCAAAATCAGGGGATGCCTGGAGAGTGTTTTTACTGTTATTTTCTGTTTTGAAAATGCTTCCGTTAATGTGATGCTGAACAAATCATAAGGAATGAACTGTTTTGGCACAGTCTGACCAAATGTAGTGGAGTTTATCCAATGAGATTGAATCGCACAGTGGAAAGACAACCATTCTTTTTGTAAGCTATATATGGCGGAGCTGTCCGGAAAAAGCGAGGAAGAACTGGCTTCTGACTTGTCCGGTGTTATTTTCCGGGATATTCAGTGCGCTGAGGAAGCCGCCGCTATACCCAAAGCCTTTGTGCAGGTGGAGCAGTTCCCCTTTGTAGCCGCCGATGAATACCTCTCCGGCAATGTGCGCCGCAAGCTCCGAATGGCCAAGGCGCTCTACGAGGTATTACCGGCTGAAAAGAAACCTCTGATCGCCAAAAACATCGAGGCGCTGGAAGCAGTGCAGCCGGTAGACCTGACCGCCGCTGAGATTGGCGTCCGTATCGGTGCCAACTGGATACCCATAGATGTCTACCAAAAATTCATGGTGGAGACTTTCGGCACCAGCTATTACGCAGGAAGCCGCATTAAAATCCTGCGCTCCGGCGCTACCGGACAGTGGGCCATTACCGAAAAGAACGCTGACCGGGGCAATATCAAAACTCTGACCACCTACGGCACCAAGCGCATGAATGCCTATCAGATTCTGGAGCAGACCTTGAACCAGCGGGATGTGCGTGTGTTTGATTATGTGGAGGACGAAAACGGCAACAAAAAGCCGGTTCTCAACAAAAAGGAAACCGCCATTGCCCAGGATAGACAGGAGTTGATTAAGCAGAAATTCTCCGAATGGATCTGGAAAGACATTGACCGGAGAGAACGGCTGTGCCGCATCTACAACGAAACCTTTAATTCCATTCGCCCCCGTGAGTATGACGGCAGTCATATCCGCTTTTCCGGGATGAACCCGGAGATCACCCTGCGACCCCATCAGGTCAATGCCATCGCCCATATCATGTACGGCGGGAATACCCTGCTTGCCCATGAAGTAGGTGCGGGCAAGACCTTTGAAATGGTGGCAGCCGCCATGGAGATGAAACGGCTGGGGCTTTGCACCAAATCCCTGATCGTAGTGCCGAACCACATCACAGAGCAGTGGGCGGCGGAATGGCTCCAGCTATACCCCTCCGCCAATATCCTTGTGGCGACCAAAAAGGACTTTGAAACCCGGAACCGCAAGAAATTCTGTGCCAGAATCGCCACCGGCGACTATGATGCCGTTATCATTGGACACAGCCAGTTTGAGAAAATCCCCATGTCGGCAGAACGGCAGGTTTCCATCTTACAACAGCAGATCGACGAGATCATGTTCGGCATTGAGGAAGCCAAATCTGCCAAAGCCGAGCGGTACACGGTCAAGCAGTTGGAACGCACCCGAAAATCGCTGGAGGCGAAGCTGGAACGGCTCAACGACCAGAGCCGCAAGGACGACCTTGTGACCTTTGAGGAATTGGGTGTTGACCGGGTGTTCGTGGACGAGAGCCATTGTTTCAAGAACCTCTTTCTGGCGACCAAAATGCGGAATGTGGGCGGCATCGCTCAGACCGAAGCGCAGAAGTCCTCCGACCTCTTTATGAAATGCAGGTATCTGGATGAGATCACCGGGGGCCGGGGTGTCATCTTCGCCACCGGCACACCCATCAGCAATAGCATGGTGGAGCTTTACACGATCCAGCGGTATTTGCAGTATGATACCCTCCAGGAGATGGGCCTGATCCACTTTGACGATTGGGCCAGCGACTTCGGAGAAACCATTACCGCCATTGAGCTGTCGCCGGAGGGCAGCGGCTACCGGGCCAAGACACGGTTTGCCAAGTTCTTCAATCTGCCCGAACTGATGGCCACTTTCAAGCAGGTGGCGGACATTCAGACGGCGGATATGCTGAAACTGCCGGTGCCAAAGGCCAACTTCCACACAGAGGTCATTCAGCCGTCAGAGCTTCAGCAGGAAATGGTGCGGGGGCTTGCGGAACGGGCCGAGGCTATCCGTGCAGGCGGCGTTGATCCCAGGGTGGATAATATGCTCCGTATCACCAACGACGGCAGAAAGCTGGCGCTGGATATGCGGCTCATCAATCCGCTGGCCGCCGATGACCCTAACGGCAAGGTTGCCACCTGCGCCCGCAATGTCATCCGTATTTGGGAGCAGACCAAAGAGCAGCGAAGCGCCCAGCTTGTGTTCTGCGACCTGTCTACGCCAAGCAAAACTACACCGATTGAAATGCAAAAGAATGGAGATGGTGTCTATGAAATGATACCAGATCAGTTTACCGATGTTTACAACGATCTGAAAAAGAAACTCATGGAGGCCGGTATTCCGGAGGAGGAAATTGCCTTTATCCATGACGCCAACACCGAAGCCCGGAAAAAGGAGCTGTTTTCAAAAGTGCGCTCCGGTCAGGTGCGTATCCTCATGGGCAGCACCCAAAAGATGGGCGCAGGCACCAATGTCCAGGATCGGCTTATTGCCCTGCATGATCTGGATTGTCCGTGGCGTCCTTCCAACCTTGCCCAGCGGCTAGGCCGTATTGTGCGGCAGGGCAACATGAATCCACAGGTTGAGATCTTCCGGTATGTCACGGAGGGAACCTTCGATGCCTATTTGTATCAGCTCGTGGAAAACAAGCAGAAATTCATTGCGCAGATTATGACCTCCAAAGCGCCGGTGCGTGTGGCAGACGATGTGGATGAAACGGCCCTCAGTTACTCCGAAATCAAGGCGCTGGCCACCGGCAATCCGCTTATCATCGAAAAGTGCAATCTGGATATGGAGGTGGGCAAGCTCAATATGCTCAAAGCCAGTTATCTGAGCCAGAAATATGCACTGGAGGACATGGTGCTGAAGAAATACCCGGAAGCCGTTACCCGGCTGGAGGAACGGATTGCAGGGTATGAGCAGGATGTGCAGCTTGCCGCAGCACATCCAAAACCCCAGGAGGGATTTGTAGGTATCACGATTCTGGATCAGCCCTACGCCGACAAGGAGGCGGCTGGCAAGGAGATCCTTGATGTATGTACCAAAATGACAGGCTCCGATGCTGTTTTCTTAGGACAGTACCGGGGCTTTTCTCTTGTCCTTTCCTATGACGGGCCGAGCAACGAGTATCGCATGACCATGAAAGGCACGCTCTCCCATACGGCAGTCCTGGGCGCAGATGTGTTTGGCAATCTGACCCGTATGGATAATGTGATTGATGGGCTTCCCGGTAAACTGGAGGCAGTTCGCGCAGAACTGGCAGACACCCAGGTACAGCTTGAAAATGCCCGCACCGAGCTGACAGCGCCCTTTGCCAGAGAAGCAGAACTGGCTGAAAAGACAGCACGATTAAAGGAACTGAATATCCTGCTGAACATGGATCAAAAGGATAACTCCCTGATTGACGATGTGCCGGACGAGGATACGCCGGAGAAATCAAAAGTACGGGATCATGAGCGATAACACACAGCGGCGCGGAAAAACACCGTGCCGCATTTACATACCAGACTTAAATATATGCTTTGACTATAAGAGGTAGAATCATCGCAATAGTTGAAAATTTCATGGCTTGTGAGTATAATAAGAGCCAAATAAATCGAAGTTTATAGAGAAAAGTTGGAATTTGAATTGTATGTAGTTAAGACTTTTGTCTAACATAGTTTAGAGCATCTATTTGGGGGGACACAGCGTATGTTATACAATAAATATTTAGATATTTTCATAAAAGTAGCGGATTGTGGTAGCTTCAATAAAGCGGCAACAGAAATGTTTATCACTCCCTCTGCCGTAATTAAGCAGATTAAGGCGTTGGAAGAAGATATAGGGATGCCTCTGTTTCATCGGTCACATCACGGGCTTGAATTAACAGAAAGCGGAAAATCCCTACATTCAGACGCAAGGCTTTTGATTGATTCCGCAACAAAGGCAGTAGAACGGGCGCAGGCATTAGTAGGTGGAAATGACAATATTATGCGGATTGGCGTTTCTCCCACAACTCCGGCAGATGTTTTGACAAATCTATACCCAGTAATTTACAAGCAATGGCCGGATTTGAAGTTTCAAATGATACCGTTTGAGAACACGCCTAAAAATGCCAGCGAAATCCTACAGAATCTCGGTCGGGATATCGATATTGTGGGCGGTGTTTTTGACGAGGTCCATCTAAAATACCGCAAGTGCAACGGGCTGGAATTGTTTAGGGAACCGCTACAGGTTGCGGTATCTATGCACCACCGGCTGGCAGACAGGACTTCCGTTCCTGTTTCCGAACTGTACGGAGAAACCTTGCTGCTTTTAAGTACAGGAAAAATGAAAAGCATGGATTTAATTCGGGATGATCTGAATGAGAATCACCCGCGGATAAAAATTAAGGACTTTGATTTTTATGATATGAGCATTTTCAACGAATGTGAAAGCACAGGCAAGTTACTTGTGACAACCGGGACATGGCTGCGGGCACACCCACTGCTTCATACAATCTCCGTGGAGTGGCCTTTTGAAATCCCCTATGGCTTGTTATACAGCACTGCGCCATCCCATAAAGTAAAACGCTTTCTCCATATTATTCAAAAATCGCTGTGATGCCGGTTTATACTTTTTAGTATAAACCAGTTTCCAAAACGAGACTTCCGCTTTCTCACTTCCACGCCTATAATAAAGTCAAAGATAAGGAGGTCATAGTAATGGAAAAAAGAAAACTCGGAAACAGCGAACTCTATATAAACCCTGTTGGTCTGGGATGTATGGGATTCAGTCATGCCTCTGGCGACCCTACGGAAAAAAGTGTAGCAGTCAGGACACTTCGGGAAGCCTATGAAATCGGATACGACTTTTTTGACACGGCAGAATCCTATACCGGCGTAAATCCGGACAGAACCATTTCCTACAATGAGGAACTTGTAGGCGAAGCGGTAAAGGGAATCCGTGACAAAGTGGTGATCGCTACGAAAATGGGTGTCAGCCACACTGCCGACCGCTCTTTGAAACTGGACAGCAGCCCGGAAACCATCCGCCGGAGCGTAGAGGGCAGTTTGAAAAAGCTGGGGACAGATTATATTGATCTGTATTACCAGCACCGGATTGATCCCAAAGTAGCTCCGGAAACCGTTGCCGAAACCATGTCCGAACTGATAAAAGAAGGGAAAATCCGTTATTGGGGCATTTCCGAAGCAACGGAAGAATATTTGCGCCGTGCAAACGCTGTCTGCCCGGTTACTGCGATTGAGAACCGTTACTCCATGATGGCCCGGTGGTATGAAACGATTTTCCCTGTATGTGAAGAATTGAATGTTGCCTATGTTGCGTTCTCCCCTATGGCAAACGGTTTTCTTACAGGAAAGTACACACCGGTGACGAAGTTTGAGGGCAGCCAGGACTATCGTGCGTCTATGCCGCAGTACACAGAGGAGGGCTTTGCAAAGGCAAAAGAACTTCTGGATATGCTTACGAAAATGGCGGCTGAAAAGAACGCTACTATGGGGCAGCTGTCGCTTGCATGGATGATCAACAAAAAGCCCTATATCGTGCCGATTCCCGGTTCCCGCAAGATTGAACGTCTGAAAGAGAACTTTGAAGCGGGCAATATCGTTTTGACAAATGACGAGATTGCCATGATCGATTCTAAGCTGGACACAATGGATTTTGATGTTTTTGGCGGGCACAGCGGCAAGTAGGAGGCGGTTAAAATGCAACTGAAAGGAAAAGTTGCCCTTATAACTGCCGGAGCCGGAAACCGCCGTGGATGATACCATGGAGCTTCTGTCCAATGAGGAGATAGAGGCTCTTTTTCATTTAATCTAAAGGAGGAACAAAACCATGAAAAACCTGTTTCACAAGACCGAGAAGCCTGTTAACCACAACACCAAGCTGGAGTGCAAAGTCAAGAGGGGCTTCCGCTTCTACGCAGTGACTGTCCTGTCTATGACCCTTGTGCTGGGCATGGCCGTTACTGCCCACGCTGCCGGCGACCCCATCACGGTGGTCAACAACCTTTCCGATTTCATCTTTGGTCTGATCCGCGCTGTGGGCCTCATTCTGCTGGGCTGGGGTATCGTCCAGGTGGGTCTTTCTCTCCAGAGCCATGACCCTTCCCAGCGTTCCAACGGTTTCCTGACGTTGGCAGGCGGCATCGTCATTACCTTCGCTAAGGAGATTCTGACCCTGATCACAGGCTAAGCGGTTATCACCAAATAATATCTGCGGGATATGCGGCAGGGCGTGAAACCGTCCTGCCGCTGTTTCGCTGAAAGGAGGAAGAAACATTGAGTGATAACTGGGTCGTACAAAACCTTGAGAATGCTTTGAACACCTGGAATGAAAAGCTGGCGGAGATCTGGCAGCTCATCACCCAAAGCCCGCAGCAATTCAAGGGCGGTGCCATTTGGGGCGTCATTGTGGACATCCACGGCGCATTGCAGGCCATTGGTCTTGCACTGTTGGTGTTGTTTTTTGTCGTGGGCGTGATGAAAACCTGCGGTTCCTTTGCGGAAGTCAAAAGGCCGGAACACGCCCTGAAGCTGTTTATTAGATTTGCGCTTGCCAAGGGTGCCGTCACCTATGGCATGGAGCTGATACTGGCCCTGTTCAACATTGCCCAGGGTGTTATCTCCACTATCATGCAAGCGGCGGGCTTCGGTACGGCGCAGCAGACGGTCTTGCCCAGCGAGATCGTGACTGCTGTGGAGGACTGCGGTTTCTTTGAAAGTATCCCGCTGTGGGCGGTGACGCTGATTGGCGGACTGTTTATTACGGTGCTGTCTTTCATTATGATTATGACGGTCTATGGCCGTTTCTTTAAGCTGTACCTCTATACGGCGATAGCGCCCATTCCCTTCTCCAGCTTTGCCGGAGAGCCGAGCCAGAATGTGGGAAAGAGCTTTATCAAGTCCTACGCAGCGGTATGTCTGGAAGGCGCGATCATCGTGCCGGCCTGTATCATCTTCTCACTGTTCGCGGCATCTCCGCCAACGATTGACCCTGATGCGGCGGCGGTTTCTATGGTTTGGAGCTATATCGGAGAGCCGGTCTTTAATATGCTGGTTCTCGTGGGCGCTGTGAAAATGGCCGACCGCGTGGTGCGGGAAATGATGGGCTTGTAATTTAGGAAGGAGCGATTACAAATGGAGGTTAAAATCAACCGTGAAATCCGTAACTATACGGAATCTATGTTTTTCGGACTGACCATGCGGCAGTTCGTTTTTTCTTTGCTGGCAGTCGGTGTTGCCGTGGGGCTGTACTTTTTGCTTCGGCCCTATGTAGGAACGGAAACCGTATCCTGGATGTGTGTGCTGGGGGCGGCCCCCTTTGCGGCGCTGGGTTTTGTGTCCTACCACGGCATGACCGCCGAGCAGTTTTTGTGGGCGTGGTTCCGATCTGAAATGCTGGAGCCGAGAGAGATCAGATTTGAGCCGGTCAATTACTATTACGAAGCCCTCAAAGGCACCATGGAAGCCCATGAAAAGGAGGTATTGAAAGCCCATGATTAAGACCCTGAGCAATCTGTTAAAACAGGATAAGGAAAAATACAAGGTTCCCCGCAAGGTGCAGGATGTGATCCCCATCCGGCGCATGTGGAGTGACGGTATTTTTCAGGTGGGGAGCAAGTTTTCCAAAAGCTATCAATTTTCGGACATCAACTACCAGGTGGCCAGTCTGGAGGACAAAAAGGTCATGTTCCTTGACTATTCGGAGCTGCTGAACAGCCTGGACTCCGGGGCCACCACCAAGATCACCATTAACAACCGCCGTCTGAACCGGGCCAATTTTGAGCAGTCCATCCTCATGCCCCTGCGTGGGGATAGCCGGGATGTGTACCGCAGGGAGTATAACCAGATGCTGCTGGATAAGGCCACCGGTGCCAACGGCATTATGCAGGAAAAATATATCACCATTACGGTAGGGAAAAAGAACATCGAGGACGCACGAACCTACTTTGCCCGTGTAGGAGCCGACCTGACGGCCCACTTTGCGGCTCTCGGTTCTAAGTGCGTGGAGCTTGATGCTACGGAACGGCTGCGGATTCTCCATGACTTCTACCGTCAGGGAGAGGAAGCGGATTTTCATTTCAATGCGCGGGATATGATGAAGAAAGGCCATGACTTCCGGGATTACATCTGCCCGGACGGAATCGAAAAGCACAGCGATTACCTGATACTCGGCGGAACCTTCTGCCGGGTTCTTTTTTTGAAGGACTACGCCAATTATATCAAGGACAGCTTTGTGACGGAGCTGACCGATATGAACCGGAACCTGATGCTGTCCATTGATGTGGTTCCAATCCCCATGGACGAGGCCGTGCGCGAGGTGGAGAACCGCCTGCTGGGCGTGGAAACGAACATCACCAACTGGCAACGCCGCCAGAACGCCAATAACAATTTCTCTGCCACCATTCCCTATGACATGGAACAGCAGCGGAAAGAGAGCAAGGAATTTCTGGATGACCTGACCGCCCGTGACCAGCGCATGATGATGGCCGTGCTGACGATGGTCCTCACAGCCGATACCAAGGAACAGCTTGACGCCGATACCGATGCCGTGCTTTCTCTGTCACGCCAGAAAATGTGCCAGATGGCGGTGCTGAAATTCCAGCAGCTTGACGGCCTGAACACGGTGCTGCCCATTGGCAGTCGGAAGATCAATGCGTTCCGTACCCTGACTACGGAGAGCCTTGCGGTGTTCATGCCCTTTAAGGTGCAGGAGATTCAGGACAAGGGCGGTATCTACTTCGGGGAAAACGCCATTTCCCACAACCTGATTATGTGTAACAAGGCGAACCTTCTCAACCAGTCGGCATTCCTGCTGGGCGTTCCCGGTTCCGGCAAGTCTTTTTCTGCCAAGGAATTGATCGCTTTCCTCATGCTGAATACCGATGATGATATTCTCATCTGTGACCCGGAGGGCGAGTTTGCCCCGCTGGTGGAGGCGATGGGCAGCGACATCGGCACAGTCATCAGCGTAGCCGCAGGCGGCAAAGACCGTTTGAATGCCATGTATATGGTGGAGGGCTACGGCGAGAACAACCCGATTGTGGAGAAATCGCAGTTTATCATGTCGCTGGTGGAGCAGATTGACAAGCACGGTGTTGGCCCGCAGCACAAGTCCATTATTGACCGCTGCACGGCTTTGGTATATCAGGAAGCGGAGGAAACCGGCATTATCCCGACCCTTTGCACCCTGCGCGAAAAGCTGATGGAACAGCCGGAGGAAAAGGCCAGGGAGATTGCCCTGTCGCTGGAGCTGTTCACTACCGGTTCCCTGGATATTTTCGGTCATGGCAGCAATGTGGATTTGGATAAGCGTGTGGTGGTGTTCAATATCCATGACCTGGGTGAGCAGTTGAAGCCTACCGGCCTTCTGGTGATCACCGACACCATGCTCAACCGCGTTACGCTGAACTGGAAGCGCGGAAAGCGCACCCATGTGTTCATTGACGAGTTCCATGTGGTCTTTGAAAATGAGTACAGCGGCAACTTCTTCAACAGCGCATGGCGTCAGTTCCGAAAGAGGAACGCCTACCCGACGGCCATCACGCAGAATGTGGAGTATCTGCTGGATTCCGTGCAGGCCAGCACCATGCTTTCCAACTCGGAGTTTATCGTCATGCTCAATCAGGCGGCCTCTGACCGAGAGAAGCTGGCGCGGCTATTGAATATTTCCAATGAGCAGATGAGCTATGTCACCAACGCCGACGCTGGGTGCGGTCTGATTAAGTACGGTTCCGCCCTGGTGCCGTTTGTCAACCGGTTCCCGAAGGATACCCAGCTCTATAAGCTGATGACCACCAAACCGGGCGAGGGCGTGTTCGGCGGCAGAGGAAAGGAGGAGATAGCGTAATATGGCAGAGATCAGATTCAGTTCCAAGGCACACCGGGATTTCTTTGTGGAAATGATGGGCAAGTGCCGGAAAAATGACACCTATCACCGGGCGTTCTTCTATGTAATGGGGATTGCTCCGGAAACAAGAGCCAATATCAATCGGATGTTTGACTTCAAGAATGACTGGATCATGCCGGAGGGTATGCACGGCGGCTGGCAGACCAGCGGAACCGTCCGTGTGTGTCAGCTTGCTTTTAATCTCTGGAATGGGTACAGCGGAGAACGGCAGGGCGATGAATTTACGCCTAATGACCTGTTTTGCTGTGAGTTCGCCCCTTATTTTATGGAGGGCATCAAAATCAGATACCCCGAATACTGCCGGGACATTTCTGCATCAAAAAATCAGCCTGATTATGCGAGGTAATCAGAAACGGAGGTACTTTATGAAACAGAAACTTTTGCTTTGTGGGGCGGCTGTATTTGCCGTCCTTTTTCTTTTCTCCGGCATTATGCTGGGACGGCAGCTTTCCGATCAAAAACAGAGCGCCGAAGCCTTTGACAATATCGCAGATATGGTAGTGGAAGAAACGGAGCCGGATGCTGCTGAACAGCCGGGAGAACCCGGCGAAACGGAAGCCCCGCCTGCCTTAACCGCCTATGAAAAATATGTTGCCGTTTATGAACAGAACCATGACTTTGTGGGCTGGATTTCCATGTCCTTGACGGTGACGGTGCGCTTTTCGATGCGGGGGTCACTGACGCAGTCCAGATACCGTTTCTCCCCCTCCTCGCCCCA
>ULVN01126820.1_pt1 | contig 15606 bp, 12 predicted proteins | sample 1959491 | NCBI WGS metagenome assembly ULVN01 (sample SAMEA4835787, study PRJEB28245) | human gut metagenome | biome: gut microbiome; material: fecal sample | place: Denmark | collected 2008 | reverse complement strand
GTAACAAAAACACAGCTAATAGTATTTTATTTTTTTATTTTAAGTTAAAATAGTTAAGTGTTGAAAAATATTTCAAGATTTTGGGGATAAGTTCAATGGCAAGAATTAATAAATTATCAAAAGATTTAATTAATAAAATAGCAGCAGGAGAAGTGATTGAACGTCCGGCATCGGTTGTTAAAGAACTCCTTGAAAATTCTATTGATGCAAACTCAACAAAAGTTGAAATAAGAATTTCAAACGATTGTCGAAATATAAGAATTGCAGATAATGGCGTTGGTATTCATCCTGATGATATAGATATTGCCTTTTTTAAACATACAACAAGCAAAATATCCAAATATGATGATTTGTGGGACATCACCTCTTTTGGGTTTCGTGGTGAAGCCTTGTCAAGTATTATGTCTATTTCAAAATTAAAATGCACAACCAAAATAGATAATTGTGATTATGCCGTAAAAGTCAGCTTTGATGAAAATGGAAACCTTATAAAATCCAAGACAGTTTCAAATCGAGGAACTATTTTTGAAATTGAAGACTTGTTTTATAATGTACCTGCTCGTTTAAAATTTTTAAAAAATCCTAAAACAGAGTTTTCATATATTCAAGAAATAGTGCAACAAATAGCACTTTCCAATCCTGATGTTTCAATAATATTGACAAACGATAATAAAACAGCCTTAAAAACTCTAGGCTCCGGCGATTTATTATCTACAATCAGTGAACTTTATTCAGTCAATATTGCTGATAATTTACTAGAAGTTAAAAATAAAGATATTTTTACAAAAATGAGTTTGGATGGTTTTATTTCAAAACCAACATTTGAACGTTCAAGTAAAAAATCAATAAATGTTTTTGTAAATAAACGCCCGATAAAGTGTCAGGTATTTTCAAAAGCTTTGGATTTAGTTTATAAAAATAGGCTTCCAAAGGGCAAATATCCGTTTGTTGTTTTGAATTTAACAGTAAATCCAAATGATATAGACGTAAATGTTCATCCCACAAAAAAAGAAGTTCGATATAGTGATCCAAATAAAATATTCAGTTTTATATTTCAAACATTAAATCGAGTTCTTGAAAACGCAAATTATATGGAACAGGATAATGTTGTTTTGAATATTAATGCAAAATATAAACAAGATTTGGATGAAGACGATGTTATTGTAACCGAAAAACAAATTCAAGATAATGCTAAAATTACTTTTTATAGCTTGTTGGACAACAAAAATGAAAATGTTCAAAATGAAAGTTCAAACATTAAGACTTTGCAATTTGAACAGAATAATCATCACCTTTCGCTTATTAATAATGTTGAAGATTATAAAAAAGAAGAAGTAGAAAATAAATCTGAAACAGAAAACTTCAAGATTATTGGTCAGTTTTTAAACACCTATATTATATTTGAAGAAAATGAAAATCTTTATATAATCGACCAACACATCGCTGATGAAAGATATATTTACAATAATTTAAAAAACTCTAAAAATATATCTTCACAAATTATACTTATTTCGGATATTTTTGAGCCTGAACCTGTTGATTTGGCATTTTTGCATGATAACCAAACTCATTTTGCAAAATATGGATATGAGTATATTTTTAAAGATGATAAAAAAATAATATTTAGAAAAATTCCAAGTATTCTCTCTCATATAAAATTGAAAGATATTTTATCACAATTGCTTGAGTTGAAAAATGAACAACAGGTAGATATAGAAGAAAAGTTGCTTATCACCACATCTTGTAAAGCAGCTATAAAAGCAGGCGATGCACTTATGCCTTGGCAAATGCACAACATAGTCAAAAATTGGAAAAATACAGTTGATAACTTAACTTGCCCCCATGGACGACCTATTGTTAAAGAGTTTAAAAAGAAAGATGTTAATGCATTTTTTAAACGTTCCAATTTATAAATTTGAAAATGGAGTTATCGGATGAAGGAAGAGTGTGGTGTTTTTGCAGGCATTTTGTTTGATCAAAATAATAATATTATAAAAAAAACAATTAAGGCTTTGTCAAACATTCAACACCGAGGGATACAAAGTTGTGGTGTTTGTGTTTCATTTGGTGACAACAAAGAAATCTTATTTAAGGATAAAGGGCTTGTTTGTCAGGTTTTAAGTTCTAATAATACAAAAGACATTTTAGGCAATATTGCAATCGGACATGTTCGATATTCGACAATTGATGGTGATTTGAAACTTAATGCACAACCTTTAAAGGCCAAATTCAAAAACGATTATATCTATTTAGTTCATAATGGACATATTCCAAACGCTTTGGATATTAAAAATGAACTTGCAAAGACTATTAAATTTGAAACACAAACAGATAGTGAAGTTATCTTAAAAAAAATTATTTTTGAACTTGAAAAAAATAATCTTGATATAAATTTTGAAAATATAGGTAAAATTTTGTCTGAGTTTTTTGATAGAGGTGCATATTCTCTGTGTTTTTTATATAAAAATAAAATTTTTGCGTTTCGAGACAAATTTGGCTTTCGTCCTTTGTGGTTTTGTAAAACAAATGACGGCTTTTTTGTTGCCTCTGAAGATATTGCTTTCAAAGATTTTGAAATCAATAAAAAAATTGAAATAATCTCCGGATTTGGAGTTGAGTTTGATTTAAACAATTTTGAAATAAAACAATTTGATGATTCTACAAAGAAAAAAAAATGTGTGTTTGAGCATATTTATTTTTCTCACATCAATTCAAATATTTTTAATCATAATATTTTTGAACAGAGAAAAATTTTTGGCAAATTAATAGCAAAAAAAAATATACATCTAAAAAACAAATGTGATATAGTTGTTCCTGTTGTAAATTCAGGAATTTGTGCGGCAATGGGAGTTTCATATATTTTTAAAATGCCGCTTGTTTTTGCTATATTAAAGAATAAAAAACAAAATCGTACTTTTATTGAAGTTGAAAATTTAAGAAATAAAAAAATAGAACAAAAATTTAAAATAAAAGAGCAGTTAATAAAAAACAAAAGAATTCTTCTTGTTGATGATTCTATGGTTAGAGGGAATACGGCAAAAAATATAGTAAGCAAGTTATATGAAGCCGGTGCCAAAGAAATACACATGCTTATAGCCTCTCCAATGCTAAAAGACACCTGTTCTTTTGGTGTAGATATTCGCAACAAAAACGAGCTTATTGCAACTACATTTAAGGATGCCAAAAGTATTTCCAAAGAATTAGGGTTAAATAGTTTATGTTTTATTGATTTGACTGATTTAAAAAATATTTATCCAAAAGATGAATATTGTTTTGATTGTTTTTTATAAAAAGCTTTAACAATTGGGAAAGATGAATTAACAATAGAAGAATAAAAGTGCTTGGGTGGAAATCTTCTAATCAAATTTTTAATAGTATTGCACTTTAAATCAGAATTCAGAAAGCTATAAAATATGAAGAATTGTAACAAAAACATCAAACATGAGAATAAAGTGTTAAAGTTTTTGTAAAAGTGTGTCGATAAAGAATATGTATCGTAGAAAAAAGGGAATGTATAGTCAACTATGGGTATGTCGGCTTCACAAGCTAGATATTTGAGTTTGACTGCACGCAAGTCTGATTTAGAGTTTCGCGGGCAGCAAATCAACCAATCAAGATTAATGCTTTCAAATCAAAGTGCTAATCTTTATTCCAGCATGTTGAGCATGTCTGTACCAACCCCGCCTGTAGAAACCGATTTTATGAAAGATGTTTATTCTTTTTCTATGGGTGGAGATAATACGACTTTATCAAGTTATAAGTTAAGCATGGGAAAAGACGGTTATGGCTACGATATTCTATATTCTAAACCGGCAACAACAAAACAACTGGCCGCTTCTTCGGTTTCAAATGTTCAAAGGGCTATCAGTCGAAATGTTGGACAAAAAACAAATATTGTTTCTTCAATGATGAAAATTAAAACAACTTATGACAATTCTAATCCTGTACGTTCAACTCCTAATGTTAGTAGGTTAGTTTCTTTTAGCGACAAGACATATGACGATATACACAAGATAAAGAAAAATACAACAACACATTCGAAAAACAGCACTATGTCTTCGTCTTCCGTTGCTAAAATGACTAAAAATAATGATAATGATGATATTATCTACAATTATGGCACCGAAGGCCAAAGAACTTTACATAACCTTAGCGTAGAAAATATGACTAAGATATTCGGTGGCGATTCACTACTTTCTAAAATTTTAGAGGGGTTTGGCGATAGTGACGGTAAGGTTACTGTTGGAGAAAATGGTGGTACAAAAAAAACAGATAGCAAAGCTGTTGGAAAAGGCAATGTTTCATTTTACATAGATGCTGAAAACATGAAATTCTATGTTATGAAAGCTCAAGATGGCTCTGATAATACAAGAGGAAATAATATATTTGATAGTAATAATAGTATAAATGCTAGTACAAGTGTTTACGAATATGATCTTGCAGCTTTATTAGGGCTTTCTGTTGCTACAGGTGTTAATGATTCAGCAAATAAAAATGCAACTGTATATTATCAGGATAACGGTACTAACTCTGACGCAAAACGAAATTATTATATATTTGGATGGGACAACAGCTTCTATTTCCAAACAGCAACTGGTGTAGAAGATAATGGTTGGACAATCGATGGTAATACACTTGCCAATCTTGATAATAACAAGCTTAACGATTTTGGAATTACTGCAAATGCAGACCAAAGTGGTAATAAATATCAATATTTTAGAGATTCTAGCACTGGTGACATTTGGGAACTTTGCACAACAACTTCTACAAGCGGTAGTATATCAGAATCTTGGAAACTTTTCCAAGCCAATAAAACATACAATGTTGGTAAAAACGAAGCACAACTTATTGATGAAAAAGATTGGCCACAAAGTGGCATTGACCACACAATGAAAAACGGTCAATATGATTGTTACTATATTCCTGATGAAGCAGGCACAGGTGGCAGTTATTATTTAATCCCTAAAAATGCTTTTACCTATGGCGAAACAAATGCAGATGTTACAGGCGATTCTAATAAAGCAGCAGCACAATATGAAGCCAACAATACCTTCAAAATAGAAGGAATGACTGCTTGTGTTGTTAGTGATAATAGTGTACCTTCTACTATTGCTGAAGCTTATGACCTTGACAATTATATCATCTATGCTACATACAATGATTCTGATACTGATTTTTCTAATCCTATCAAGTATTATGTTTACCCGAAAGATGAAGATAGTGCTGATGCCGTTTGTTCTTATGCTTTTGAAAAATCATATACCGGAAAAAATCAAATATTGGAAGGTCGGGCTAACATTCTTGTTGATGAAAACGGTAGGTTATCAAAACTTGATATTCAAGGTGAAGGAACTTATACTCTTGAATATGGTCAAGAAAAGGATGAAGAGGCATACAATGAAGCTTATCGTGAATATGAATACAAATTAGAAAAATATGAAAAAGAAATGGCTGATATTGATGCGAGAACCGCCATAATCCAACAACAAGACAAAAAACTTGAATTACAATTAAAATCCATTGATACCGAACATAGTGCCATTCAAACTGAACTTGAAGCACTTAAAAAAGTTATTGATAACAATATCAAATCTGGTTTTGGTACTTTTGGAGGTTAATAATAAAACTTTTTAATTCCCATTTATTTATCATACGATACTTTTTCTTTAGACTTAGTTGATTTTAAAATTAAGTCTTTTTTTTATTTATAAAATGTTATTTAATGTTTTTTGTACTGTCCAGGCTCAAATATTTACATCATTTTGAGTCGGTTGAAAACTACTATTTCTAATGCTTAAAATGTCTTATACCGGTTGTTACCATTGCAATATTATATTTGTCAGCTGTTTCAATGACATCTTTATCTTTAATACTGCCACCCGGTTGAATAATAGCTTTTATTCGACCTTGGGCAGCATACTGTATGTTATCAATGGCCGGGAAAAAACCATCAGAAGCCAAAACAGCATCTTTTGACCCGTCACAGGCTTTATTTAATGATATTTCACAACTTTCAACCCGACTTGTGTTGCCACCTGAAATTCCTAAAGTTTTGAAGTCCTTTGCTATAACTATTGCATTTGATTTAACATGTTTGGCTATTTTCCAAGCGAAAATTAAATCTTCTATAACATCTTTGTCAGGCTTGGTTTTTGTGACAACTTTAAATGTGTCTTTGTCAAGTTCTTTGACATCATAACTTTGCACCAACGTGCCAAATGGGGTGATTTTTATTTCTTTTGATATTATTCTTTTGTAAATTTCAAATTTTGTGTTTAATTTTATAAGTCTTAAATTCTTTTTTGTTTGCAAAAGTTCAAGAGCATCATCATCAAAATTTGGCGCAATGATAACTTCTAAAAAAAGTTCCTTCAAATGTTTTGCAACGTTTATATCGACATCTTTGGTAAAAGCAACAATTCCTCCAAATGCACTAATTGGGTCACAATCAAGAGCCTTTTGATATGCTTCAAGTGAACTTGCTCCAAGTGCAACTCCACAGGGAATATTGTGTTTTACTATTGTACAGCAATGAACATCATAAAACTCACTTGCAATATTTAAAGCATAAGTCATATCAAGATAATTATTATATGATAATTCCTTGCCGTTTAAAATTTGATAGTCAGCAATTTGATTTTCAAAAATAGGTAATTCATATAAAGTTGCTTTTTGGTGGGGGTTTTCGCCATAACGTAATTCTTTAAGTTTTTTTATATTTAAATTTAAATATTCATTATCATCAAAAACGTTGGCTAATTTTGTATTAATAATTGAATCATATTTTGCCGTATTGTAAAAAGCTTTGAGAGCAAGCTTTTCATTCAATTCGTAAGAATTTTGACCGTTGTTGTTTTTCAAATCTTCCAAAACTTTGTCATAATCATTTATGTCACAAACGCAAGTTACATTTTTAAAGTTTTTAGAAGCCGCTCGAAGAATAGCAACTCCACCAATATCAATATTTTTAACAAGTTCATCAATATCCTCGGTTCGTTTTGAAACTTCTTCAAACGGATAAAGATTGACAACCGCCATTTGAAAAGGCTCAATATTAAGCTCGTTAAGCTGGGTTATGTCCTCAATTTGTTTGGGGTCGGCAAGCAAACTTGCGTGAATTTTGGGATGAAGTGTTTTGACTTTGCCATTTAATATTTCTTTAAATTCAGTAATATCCTCTACTTTTGTGCATTCAATGTTGTTTTCACACAAATACTTTGCAGTTGATGTTGTTGACACAATTTTAAAGTTGTATTTAGTTACAAGTTCTTTTGCAAATTCAACAAGACCATCTTTGTTCCAAACACTTATTAATGCATAATTTGTCATTTTATTACTTCTCCGTTTACTATTTTTTTATTATTTCTTATTATCAAGCAAATTGAAAAAATGCTCACAACGATTATAATTATACTTACTAAAATTGCAATGGGGATGTTGAAAACATAAAGTACTGAGTCAAGTCGCAATTTTTCGATAAATATTCTGCCAACAGAATATAAAATCAAATACAAAAAGAAATTCACCCCTTCATATTTTTGGACAAAACGTCTTAAGCCAAAGAATAAAAGAATAAAACAAATAATATTCCACAATGATTCATACAAAAATGTAGGGTGAAAATATTCATAGTTTAGATATTTTAAATCACGGTAAAAAATTGGCACATAAAGTTTCCAAGGTAAGTTTGTTGGGGCGCCATAGGCTTCAATATTAAAATAATTTCCCCATCTACCCAAAGATTGACCAAGCAAAAGTCCGTATGAAAAAACATCCGCATAGGGAAGAATTTTTTGTTTTTTTAATTTCAGATAAATAAATCCGGCAACAAATCCTCCTAAAATAGCACCGTGTATTGAAAGTCCGCCAAGCCATATAGCAAATATTTCGTTCAAGTGGTGAATATAATAGCTTAAATCAAGTAAAACGTAATATAAACGTCCGCCAAGAATTCCAAAGATTGTTACAATCGGAAATAATTCACTTAATATTTCTAAACTAACATTATTTTTATAATATTTTTTTGCAATAAGTTTTGCAAACAGATACCCTATTCCAATAGACAAAGCCATTATTGCCCCATAATAGCGGATTTTAATAAAACCTAAATTTAAAAATATTTGGCTTGAGGGGCTTTGCATGTTTTTATTGTTTTTCGTTTGATTGCGCTAATTTGTCTTCAAGTTCTTTAATTTTTTGACTTACATCGTTATAATCAGAAGCTTCTTTTTCGTTTTCCAAATATAACTTATAGTTTTCAATACTTTTTGAAAGCAACTCAGTTGGTGAAAGTTTAATATCATTGTCTTTTGTTTCTTGTTCGCAATTTGGGCAAGTGTTGTTTTCTTTGTTGTCATCGTCATCGTCATCGTTTGTTTCATCAACAAGTTCGCTATACATTTCTTCATAGGTCACACCTTTTGAGAAATAAACACTTGGAAAATCAGATTTTAATTTTAGTGTTTCGTCAAAGTGTTTTATAGCATTATCGTATTCTTTTGCGTTTAAATAAGCAATGCCAAGATTATAGTGTGTTTCAAAAACAGTGTTGTCTAAATCCAAACTTGATTTCAATCTGCAAATGGCAGTCTGAGTGTCACCTTTGTCGAGATATTCTTTTGCTTTATTATTTAGTTCTTGTACGGCAAAATTGTTTATACAGGCTGTTGTGATTACCGAAATAAAAAGTAAAAGTAATATTGAAAGTAATTTTTGCATAATTTATTTTTATCCCAAAAATATTTTATTTATTTTAACTCACAATCGTTAATTTTAATTCTATCCGAAACCATAATATTTTGCAACTTTTTTACGTATTGTTAATTTTTTTATGTTAATATTGCTATATTATCATATTAATGTTAATATAAAAATATGATAGAAAGGAACGGTCGATTTTCATCCGTTTCTTTTTTATTGTTTGGTACATAGGTGGGTTAAATTAAAAAATGTCTGACAAAAAAGAAATTATAAACAAGATTACACCAGTGGTTGAAAATACTCTTATGCGGTTTGGTTTCATACCTGTTGAGATTGATTTTGTTCGTGAAAACAACAAAGACATTTTGAAAATATTTATCTATTCTAAAACAAAGCCTGTAACTTTGGATGATTGTGAAAAAATATCTCGCAGTTTAGATGAATTTTTAGATGAACTTATAGATTTTAAATACTCACTTGAGGTTTCATCACCAGGGCTTACTCGAAAATTAAAATCAGAAAAAGAATATTTGATATTCATTGGTAAATTAGTTTCAATTAAAACCAAAACAAATGACGTTTTCCCAAATTATAAAGTTGAGGGTAAAATTTTAGATTATAATGATGAAAAAGGTGTTCTAATTGAAGAGGTTGATACAAAAAAAGAATATTATATCAACATAAACGATATAAAAAGCAGTAATTTAGTATTTAAGTAAAATAATCGAAAGAGGGATAAAATGATAAGAATAGGAATGGCGCTATTTGAAGCAACTGAAGAACTTGAACGTGAACGCGGAATATCAAAAGACGTAATAATCAGTTCACTTTGTGATGCAATGGTTGCAGCATATAAAAAACAAATTCATGACAAAGATGCAGCAAATATCGAAGCTATTTTAGATGAACAAGCAGGTGAAATAGGTGTTTTTCGCACAAAAGTTGTTGTTGAAAACGTTGAAGATGAAAATACTCAAATATCTTTAGAAGCTGCTAAGGAAATTGATGAAGATGTTGAAATTGAAGACGAAGTTAAAATAGAAGTTACACCTGAAGATTTTGGGCGTATTGCTGCTCAAAGCGCTAAACAAGTTATAACTCAAAGAATTCGTGAAGCTGAAAGAAGAAATATCTTAGATGAGTTCATGAGTAAAAAAGGTACTCTTGTTACCGGTATTATCCAACGCGTTGAAAATAGAACAGTTTATGTAAATATCGGTAAAATCGATGCTATTTTGCCACAGAAAGAACAAATCCCTGGAGAATTTTATAAGCCCGGTAACCGTATTCGCGTCTTTGTATTAAATGTAAAAGACAACAACCGTTTGCCACAAGTCATTGTTTCTCACGCACACCCTGAAATTGTTCGTGAATTGTTTGAACTTGAAGTGCCTGAAATTGAAGACGGTATTGTTGAAATCAAATCAATATTCCGCGAAGCCGGATTTAGAACTAAAATAGCTGTTCACTCAAATGACCCGGAAGTCGATTCTGTTGGTGCTTGTATTGGACCTCGTGGTAGCCGTATACAAACTATCGTCAACGAATTAAAAAATGAAAAAATTGACATTGTTCGTTATTCTGATAACCCTGTTGAATTTATAGTTAATGCACTTTCACCGGCTCGAATTTTGTCAGTGGATATCTTGGCTGATGATGAAAATGCTCAAGAAGCTTTAGTCATTGTTCCTGATGACCAATTGAGCCTTGCTATCGGACGTGATGGACAAAATGTTCGTTTGGCTCATAAACTTACCAATTGGAAAATTGATATAAAAAGCGAAACTCAAGCTAAATTACTTGAAAAAAATAATGAACCTCAAGAAATTGTTGAAGATGATTTTAATGAATTTAATGACAACAACGAAGATGATACACAAAACATAAGCATTGATGATGAAATTCAGGAAGAATTGTCGCAACAAGCACTTGATGAAGATGATTTAAATGAAACTTCTCAAATTGTTGAAGGTGAAGATGAATAAAGAAAATTAAATAAAAAAGTGTCGAAGTGGCGGAATCGGTATACGCGCACGTTTGAGGGGCGTGTGGAGAAATCCTTGAGGGTTCAAGTCCCTTCTTCGACACCATAAAAAAAACTGTGGCATAAAGCCACTTTTTTTTTATGAGTCAGGTGACTTTCACTTGTATTTCGCCTGACGGGCAAAATACAATGGTTCAGTCGATATATCGACATACCTTCGCTGTACGGCTCGAATTGCATATTCTCGCCTACGCTCAGGTAAAGTCCCTTCTTCGACACCATAAAAAAAACTGTGGCATAAAGCCACTATTGTTTTTATGAGTCAGGTGACTTTCACTTGTATTTCGCCTGACGGGCAAAATACAATAGTTCAGTCGATTAAAAATCTTATTTATTAAAGGATAAAAGAAATGAATAAAGTTAGAATAAAAGTACTTAGAACAATGTTTAATGAGGATTTAGCTAAAGAATATGGCGTGGAAAGCTATATATCAGTATGTTTTTGCTTTAGCACACGGAGCAAGCAAGACTACCTTTTATTTTAATGATTGGATTAAAACTCCGGGGGTCGCTATATGCAGTTGTAATGATGGACTTAGACCTGTTATTTTTAAATTGGAAGCAACAAATATTGAAAGCTAACAGATATTATATATTGGTAGATTTTAATCCGGGTTTATATATTGTTTTACCTGAATTTACATATTGCTTCAATTCAAATTCTCCGTCTTTTGCATCAATGTTGCCATAAACAATTATGCCTCTTTTTTTAAATTCTTTAAGCCAAGAAGGTTTAAAGCCTTCATCAAAACCTGTAATTTTTTCAACTGTTTTGGATGGAACACTATAATAAACATTTTTTATCCCTGACCACATAATGGCTCCAATGCACATCATGCAAGGCTCGGCCGTTATATAAATGCTTAAATTATATGAAGATAAGTCATAAGTTTCAAGTTTTTCTTGTGATTTTTTTATAGCATTTATTTCAGCATGATTGTTACTGCAAACTTCATTGACAACGGAATTTGCCGCTTTTGCAATCAAGTTGCCGTTTTGGTCATATACTGCTGCCACAAAAGGTCCATAACCTTCAGATGCAAGATCTTGCATTTGGGAATGTAACTCTTTTATTATCTTGCTTGCCTGTTCTATTTTTTTTAAATTTAAAGGTTCGTTTGAAATAATATTTTCCGGCTTAGTATTTTTTAATCCGAAAGTTGAATACAGTTTGCTTAATAATTTTTTCATAGATTTTGTAAAATACCTTACCTTTCAAGTGTATAAATTTTGTATTCACTCGGTTGAAGCAAGTTAAATGTTATTTCATATAATGGCTGTTCAAATTGTATATTGTTGAACTCGTGTTTATTTTTGTCATATTCAATTTGCCCTGTAATTTTATAATCACTTGGAAGTGAAACAGGTTTATTATAGACACATTCACCTATTTTTTCAACAAATTGACTTGCACCATTTTCATCATTTTGACTTACAATTTGGGTCGGAGGATTATAATTTGCAACAACAAGAAGGGCATTTTTTGAAGCTTCCTTGTTTATAAACCAAGCACAAAACCCGTCATTATCTTCAACGATAATTTGTGATTCACCGGAATTTGTAAGTTCATTATCCTTTGCAAATCTGATTATTGCATCAAATTCAAAGAAAAACTCGTTGTTATTTTCTCGTGGCATTGAAATTTCAGCACCTATGACACTTTCAATACCTTTTTTAGTAAACGATTCATCTCCATCAATAAACAACATTGGTCTATTTGCGTTTTTGCCTCCCGGTAAAAATTTATATTTTAATAATTTAAACAAAGCGCCACGTTCTCCAAGTTGACCCGGATATTGGTTTATAGCGCGGAATTCTCCATCTTGATTGTTGTATGTTTTCAAAATTGATAAAGGATTATGTGGATTTTTAGCTGTCAAATTATAATCTTCAAGCTTGTGATTGTCGTTTATTATTGTGTTTGGAGTTTTTACAAATTGACTAACAATATCATTTCCCCATAAAACATCAAATCCCATATCATCGTGATATTCCTTATAGAACTCATCCCACAACATATATTCTGCAAGTGTTGCAAAATGAGGAATTTTCTCTTTCATTGTTTTATTAAGCAGACTTAAAACCTTTCTTGGAGCACGATAACTAATAGGAGTTTCATCCTTTTCAGAAACCTTGTCAACAATGTGGTCAATGTGGTCAACACGAAAACCGTCAAAATTGTAGTCCGCTTGAATTCGTTCCATAAGCTTAAGAAATTCGTCAATGACTTGTTTATTAAATGAGCCGTCTTCCAAGTGTACAAAATAGTATGGAGATTGGCAGTCAAGGTTTGCATAGCAACTTACATCGTTACAATCAACGTCAAAATGGCGAAATACAGGGTAAGAGCCACACTCTGACATTTTGTCAAAAATAGGATGTCCGCAACTGCACCAAGCACCCCCGGGAGCAGGCCAAAGACCACTTTCTATTAACGCTTGTATAGATTTCCCCTGTTCTTTTATATCATCTTCTGTTTTTATTTTGCCAATCTTTGTATTATTAACACACGCTATAACTTCTCGAGCTTTTTGAGCGATAACTTTTTGATTTTCTTTTTTTAACATATCATTTGATAAATTTTTCTTTGTTTCTAAAAGTTCTTCATCAAGACGTTCATAAATTTGTCGATAAGTTTGACTTATATCGTTTGAGCCTGATTTCAATGTTCGTTTATATATTTCACAAGTTATAACGACATCATCTCGGTCAAATTCGTTTGAAAGTTTGTTGATAATTTCATCATTAATACTGTCAGAAATTTTTGTCACAAGCTCATTGACATTGAACCAACGAACAAGATTTGGGTTAGACAAAACTATTTTTGAAAACCTTCCGGTTTGTGGCAAAACATCGAAAATTACAGGGTGATTTGCAAGCTGTGAAAGTTTTACAAAAAGCTGCACTTGTTCTTTTGCGTTCAATTTTAGTGCGTTTTTAACATCTTTATCTTCTAAATTTTTGCTAACTTGAGAGCTTAAAGGCAAATAAGCACATCCAAATTCCCTTGGATGAAATGGGATTAAATATATAGTTGTGGGGAATATTCCATGTTTAATGTTGCCTGAAGGTAAAATAGCAAGCTGACGAAGCCAATCAGCAAACCGCCCCGGATGTGCAGTTTTATTGCCGTCACCAAGCCCGGCAAGGTTTATAAGTTTTATATTATGTTGTTCTTTTTTAAGCCAATTTGAATTATCAATATTATGTCGAACAAGCGGTGAAATTTCATTATTGTTAAAATTAAATTTATTGTTACTGTCCAAAACTTTGCTTTGACGAAGCTTTAACTCAACGGCATAAAAAGCTTGAGCATCAGAGAGATTGTTTAACGCTTCAATATGAGAAATGGGTAAATAACCATATTTATTAACTTTTTCTTCTATATCTTTTTTTTCGTTGTCTTGAAGTTCATCAACTTTATATAAAGTTTTTAAACTATTCCAAATGGAACCAAGTTTTTTTGCTTCGCTTTTTTTGGATTTAAATAAACTACCAAACATAAAATCCCCCCATATTTAACAATAACATAAATAACTTATTACATTTTACTAAATACAGAGGATATTTACAAGACTTAATTTTAAAGACTTAAATAACTAATTCGATAAGTTGTTAAATGTATTATCTCTAAAATTATTTTGCAATTTTTTAGCTTGCGATAAATCACCACTTTTAAAACAGAACAAGTTTCACTATGAAACAAGCTCAAAATGCTTGTTTTTCAAATGTTTGTTTTGAAAAATTAAGTTTCTAAATACTTATTCTTCTTTATTGGCAACACTCAGGCTGACACGGCGGTCATCCGGATTAAATTTAATAACGGTAGTAACAATTTTGTCACCAACAGATAAAATGCACGATTTTTCGTTTTGATAGTCGTTAATTTCAGAAGTAGGTAAAAGTGCTTCCACCCCATTGGCAATTTCAACAAAAGCGCCAAAATGTTTAATACGAGTAATAACACCTTCAATTTTTTCACCCTCTTTAATAATATCACGTGCAAGATCCCAAGGGTCAGGTTCAAGATTTTTTAGGCTTAAACTAATTCTGTGTTTATCGTAATCAATGCCAATAACTTCAACTTTAATGGTGCTATTAAGTTTTAATATATCACCCGGGTGGTCAACCCATTTCCAAGACATTTGTGATAGAGGAATTAAACCGTCAATGCCACCGATGTCAACAAATGCACCAAAATCAGTGATGCGAACAACTTCGCCTTCAACAACATTTCCGACTTCAAGTTTTTCAAATAAATCATTTTTCTCATTATCATTTTGGTCGGCATAAACTTTTTTATTAGACAGGATAAAGTTATTTTGCGCCGCATCCATAGTTAATATTTTGAACTCTAAAGTTTCGCCAATAACACTTTGAACATCACGTGATCTTAAGTGACTTAACGGAACAAAACCACGAACTCCCATAACTTCAACAAGCACACCGCCTTTAACACTTGATAGCACCTTACCTTGAACGGTTTCGTTGTTTTCTTTCAATGTTTCAAGTTCTTTCCAGTTATATGCAAGTGCAACTTTTTTGTACGAAAGCAAAAACTCACCTTCTTCATCCTCATCACGAATAATCAAAAATTCGTATTGTTCACCTTTTTTTAATGTTTCCTTAATGTCATCTCCGGCTTCAACCACAGCTTCCCTGTTTGGAACTAATGCATTGGTTTTTGCACCTATATCGACAATGACATTATCAGGGTCATACCCCACAACCGTGCCTTTTACTAAATCACCTTTTTGAAATTTATAATCATATTCATTTAATAACGTTTCAAAATCATTGTCACTAATAGCTTGTTTGTTAGACATTTAAAGTACTCCATTAAAATATTATATAAATTATAT
>ULVN01051906.1_pt1 | contig 15639 bp, 19 predicted proteins | sample 1959491 | NCBI WGS metagenome assembly ULVN01 (sample SAMEA4835787, study PRJEB28245) | human gut metagenome | biome: gut microbiome; material: fecal sample | place: Denmark | collected 2008 | reverse complement strand
TCCGAGACATGCCCGAACGGCCAGCCGAAGCCGAGCTATCCTCACCGCACATGCCTTCGAGATATCTCCGGTGATCTGAACCGAATTGTAAAAGCCTCTGATTCTCTTTTCTATCATGAATACCGCCATCCTTTCCGGAAACACCGTCCGTCGTCAAAGCAGGTCGCGCAGCTTGGCCGCCGCCCGCTGATATTTTTTCTTGCAGGCCTCCACCGTGATTCCGAGCAGGGAGGCGATCTCCCGATGCCGCAGACCGGCGTAAACTTTCATGGTGACAATCTGCCGCTCCTCGTCGTCCAGCGCGTCGAGCGCATTTTTGACTTCCATGGAAGACAGCAGCGTGCCCTCGTCGAATCGGGTTTCATTTTCGGCGTCGTCCGCACCTGAGCTTTCAAAGCGCCTATGCCGGAAAAGATCGATGGCGATATTTCTCGCAATCGAAAGCACCCATGCGCGCGCATTTGTCCCCTTTCGATAGGAAAAGGCTTTCTCCAATACCTTAACGTACGTTTCCTGAACCACATCGTCCGAAAGCGAAAAATCGCGCAGAACCGAATAGGCAACCGCGTAAATCTGCCTGTTCATATACTGATGAATGATTTGCAGCGCATCTCCGTCGCCGTCGGCAATCCGCAGAATCGCCTTTTCGCATTCGGCGCTCTCAAATATTTTCTCAAAATCCACAGGACGCACGTTTCCTTTCCTCTATATTTGTTATAACGAATCAAGGAAGGAAAACGGGACAGCCTTCCAGTAAAAATGAGACCATCAGCGCATTTCTTCCGAAAACAGAAACTTAACAAATCAAGTGTTGACAAATGAAGCCGAATATGATATCATAAAATATGAATTAAAAGCACATATATTTTGATTGATTCACACAAAAGGAGAGTCATATTGATGTCAGAAGTTGAAAGACTATATACAGTCGAGCAAGTCGCAAAAATGACCTCGCTCACTACAAGGACTATCCAAAACTATCTGCGCACGGGGATACTGCGCGGCCGGAGAATAGGCGGTCAGTGGCGCTTCACCGCAACCGATATCAGGGAAATGATAACCGGCAGGAACGGGTCGTCCCGAAGCGGCGGCGGAGCAAAGGCAGAACGTCATCGATTTTCTTGACGGCGTCAATACCGATATCGGCGGAGAGACACAAATCTGCACCGTTATTGATCTCTATCTTCCGAGAGAAGACGCGGAGAATACATACAACAAGCTCCATGAGCTCGTCGAATCGGAAAAAGGAGAAAATCATCTCATTCTTCAATACAGCTACGCCGATGCCAGTCAAAAAGCGCGATTCCTGCTCTTTGCACCGCCGGCGCTCATCGGCAAAGCGATGGAAATTTTAAAATAGTCTCCATAGGGGCGGCCTCGGCCGCCCGTTTGCTTTTTTGGCGTTTATGCGGATTTTTGGAAAGCGGAAGCCTTCCTGTCACGGTCCGGCTCACAAGCATCCCTTTCGGCTTCTCAGACAGTGCCGGCATCTTTTTGATGCGCAGATACGGCGCCGGTTTTTTTATATTTTTATTTATTATAGCATATAGCAGGACAAAAAGCAATTCTTTTACCATGACGAAATTCATTTGAAAAGAATTCTTTTTCTTTTCATTGACCGCAGCGCATCTTTATGCTATACTGATATCATAAAATAAAAAGGGGGTTATCACATGAGAGAAGAGCGGCAAAACGAGGAAACAGGCGGTTTTTTCTCTGTTTTCACCGATGCGTGGAAATCCCGCGGAATCCCATTTGTTTTTGAAAAAAGAGACGGTTTCGCCGTCATCACCGGATACCGTGACAGTCTCCTGCCGAAAGCGGAAATCCCGTCTGTGCTCCGCGGCATTCCCGTCAAAAAGATCGGCTCGCGCGCCTTTTTGCAGTGTGATTTTATCGAAGAGGTATTCATTTCCGACGGCGTCGAAACGGTCGAGGCCAACGCTTTCTCCTCCTGCGACAGGCTGACGAAAATCCATATGGCGGATTCCGTGACAAGCATTGGGCGAAATGTATTTTTTGAATGTGAAAACCTTTATGACGTGAAGCTCTCTTCCCTTTTGCGCGAGCTTGGTCCAAGGGCATTCTTCGGATGCACGGGACTGCGGGACATCGAGCTGCCCGACTCACTCGAAAGCATCGGCGATCAGGCCTTCTGCGGGTGCAGAAAACTGAAAAGCATCCGGCTGCCGCTTGCCCTGCGCCAGCTTCCCCGCAGCGCGTTCGACGGCTGTGCCGCCCTCGACAGTATTTATCTCGAACGCGGCTCCTATGCGGACACGGTTCTTTCTCAAAGCGACTATTTCGGCAGCAAGCTGCGATATATACCAAGGATATAAAAATGAAGCAAATTGATCTTGCAACCGGCAAGGAGACCATCCTGCTGCCGGAGGAGACCGTCTCCTGCGCCATCGGGAACTTCGACGGCGTTCATCTCGGTCACAAAGCGCTGATTTCCCTCGCCGCAGCGCGGCAGAATACCTCAAAAAGTGCCGTTTGGACCTTTGCCGAGCCCTCCTCGCGGTTTCTAAACGGCAGGCCCGGGCTGCTTTCCACCATGGAGGAACGCCTATCCCTTTTCCGGGAGCTCGGCATCGACATCGTTTTTATTGAGGACTTCGAGAACGTCCGCGATATGGAAGCCGACATTTTTGCCAAAGAAATCCTCTATCGGCGCTGTCATGTCCGCGCCGCCGTCTGCGGCTTCAATTTCCGCTACGGGAAAAACGCCGCGGGGACGGCGGAAACGCTCTCCGAAGCGTTTCATGCGCTCGGCGCTTCGGTCACGGTCATGCCTCCGTATCAAATCGGCGGCGTGACGGTCAGCTCCTCGGAAATACGCGCGGCGCTCGCTGCGGGAGACGTCGAAACGGCAGCGGCCATGCTGGGCAGACCGTATTCCCTCACAGGAGAGGTCGTCGCGGGAAAAAAGCTCGGGCATCTGCTCGGCTTCCCGACGGCCAATCAACGCTTTCCCGAAGGGCGCGCGGTCCCGCGCTTCGGCGTATATGCCGTGCGCGCCGTCGTGGACAGACACACGTATCCGGGCGTTGCAAACGTCGGCGTGCGTCCCACGGTCGAAAACACGGAAAACGTGAACTGTGAAACCCATATCCTCCGTTTTGACGGCGACCTGTACGGAAAGACCATTCGGGTGGAATTTTGCAGATTCCTGCGTCCGGAAAAAAAATTTGAAAGCCCCGAAGCACTGCGGGAAGCGGTCATGCACAACATCGGGGAAACCGCGGAGTATTTCCACATAGAAACGGGGCACGGCTCATGAGAAAAAAATCCTCAGCGAAGCCCCAAGCATCACCTCGTCGGAGATGTGCCGCGGCCGTCTCCCTTATCCTGTTCATATTCCTGTCTTTTTCGGTGCCGGCGGGCGCCGCAGACTACTCGAAAGCAGACGACATAAGCTCCCGGTATGTTGCAGTCTATAATGTGCAAAACAGAAGGCTCGTTTTCTCCAAAGAGGCGGACAGCCGCACCGCGCCGGGCTCCACCGCCAAAATCATGACGGGAATCCTCGCACTGGAATATTTCGAGGGGCGGCTTGACACCGTCGTCACCGTAAGCGCCGCGGCGCTTCGCGGACTGGAAGGCAGCTCCGTGCTCGGGCTCAAATCCGGCGAGGAAATCCCTGTGCAGGATCTGCTCTATGCCCTGCTCGTCTCCGGCGCAAACGACGCCGCGAACGTACTTGCCATCGAAATCGCCGGAAGCATTACGGGATTTGTTTCCATGATGAACGCGAAAGCCACGGAACTCGGTGCGGAAAACACGCTTTATCTCAATGCGACCGGCCTTGACAGCACCGCCTATACCACTGCCGCCGACACGGCGAAAATCGCAGCCTACGCCTACCATAATGCGACATTTATGAAAATGTGCTCCGCCAGAGCCTACACGGTTTCGGCCACGAACAAAAACGAGGCGGTGACTGTCTATACCAAAAACATGCTGCTTTCCAATCAGTCGGAATATTACAGCAAGGACGCCCAAGGCATGTCCGCCGGCAATACGGAAAAAGCGGGATACTGCATCGTATCCGCCATCGACAAGGGTGCATATCCGTATATATGCGTCGCCATCGGCTCCGAAAAGGACGCGGCGGGAAAAATCGGCGGCTACACCGATGTCCGAGGGCTGCTCGAATGGGCAAACGGGAATTTTGCGGAACGGAAAATCCTCGATCAATCGGCGATCATCTGCGAAATGCCCGTGCAGGCGGGACGGGATGCCGATCACGTACTCATCATCCCAGCCGGCTCCGTTTACGCCTTTCTCGACGTCGATATCGATTCCGTCGACATCAAGCTTTCCTATCAGCTCGACCGCGACAAGCTGAAAGCCCCCGTTGAAAAAGGAGCGGAGGTCGGAACCGCTATCCTGCTTTTGGACGGCAATCCGATCGGAAGCATTTCCCTTGTCACAAAATCCGCCGTGAAAAAAAGCGCGTGGCGCGGATTTTGGGCAGATCTTGGCGATACTCTTACGAGCCGGACGTTTCTTATCTGTGCCGCTGTACTCGTCGTTTTATTTATTTTGTTTACAATCGGAAGATATTTCTTGATTTACAAAAAAGCGAAAATCAAAAGCGGTTATAAAAATGACCGCAGCATAAAATAATATACTTGAAGAAAGAAAGGATGGAATGAGTCATGGAAATTTCAAGCAAGGATATCCCGGAATTCGACGCAAAAAAGATGGAAAAGAAAGCGAAAAAGCTTTGGAAAGATCTCAATGAGGACAAAATCGAGATCAAATTTATCACAACACCGATGGGGCTGCTCGTCATGGCAGCCGGCATCACGACACTCGTTTGTCTTGCGAAGTGCGTCGGCAAGATGGAAAAAAGAGCCTCCGTAAAAAAGCAGGCCAAAAAGCTCGCCCGTGATATCGCGGAGGAAAAGGGATAACAAAAAGAGGCGCTTTCAGCGCCTCTTTTTGATTTTATTTTCTTGTATAAATTATTATATACAGACGTATATTATAAATCGTCTTGTCAGAACAGCTTTCGGATAACCGAAAAAGAACATCCGATAAACCAAGCAAAAGCAGTCCGTCCGCATGGTTTTCATGCGGACGGACTGCTTTTATGCCATCATAATTTCGGAAATGGCATCCAAAATCTTGTCATGACAGCCTCCGCAGCCGGTCGAGCAGTGCGTGATTTTCTGAACCTCTTCAAAGGCTTTCAGCACGTCGTCAAACTGATCAATCTGATGCAGCGCTTTTTCCACATCGCCGTAAGAAACCTGCTTGCAGTGACAAATCATTTCGTTTTCTTTCATACGTATCGCCTCCTGTCTTTATCAGCTATTGCTTATGAATGTATTTTAGCACAAGCGCTTTCCAAATGCAAGAGGGTACGAATAAGTTCTATGAAAACCCGCCAAACTCATTCGATCGGACGGATTCGGCCGCCCTGCCCTTTCAGGCGACTGCCCGCGCGCGCTTTTCTTCCCGTTTTTTCCGAATCACACCGGCTGTCACAACAAGCAAAACGGTAAACAGAGAAATTCTGATCCATTCAAATAAAGCATAAAGAAACGAGACCAGCGTCTGCAAACCAAGCAGCGATAAGGAATGCCAGCTTTCCATAGACAAAACGCCGATTCCGGGAATCCAGCTTAAAATGTAAAGTATCACGAAAACGCCCCATCCGGCACAAAACAGGATTTTCTGTTTGGACGACAGTTCCAGCCGCAGTCCCCGGAAACTGAAAAAAGTCCAGACCACAAGGCCAATCAGTCCAAGAAGCAAAACCCATGACCAGATAACACCCCAGTCAATACCGTGGTCATAGAAATAGGGAGAGAAGACACTCGCACGGCCAATCGAGCTGTGCAGTCCTACACAGATATCCCAATAAATATCAATTTGCCACAGACACCACAGTGCGATCCTCCGTCTGAAAAGAAAACAGGTGAGCCCACAGGTCAAAAACGGCAGAAAGAAAAGCAATCCCGAAAGCACATTGCCGAAAACGGCAATCAGCAAACCAAGAAGTCCGCCCACGGCGAGGATTATCGTTCCCACGAGCTTTCGCACCGGAACCGCATGAAGCACGACGACACGCTCTCCTTTGTCTGAGCAATTCGGTTCCGGCTTCTGCGGCTCGGGCGCCGCATCACGGACAAGCTCATCCAGCGTCACCCCGAAAAGCTCACTAAGCTTTACCAGTTTGTCAAGCTCCGGCACGGACGCACCCGTTTCCCATTTGGATACGGACTGTCGCGAAACCTCCAAGGCATCGGCCAAATCCCCCTGTGAGAATTTTTTCTCCGTCCGGAGACGGTAGATTTTATCCGCAAGTTCCATATCGGTTGCTCCTTCCCATCCTCTTTTTTTGTCATTATCTTATCATAAAAATATCAAAAAAACAACCAATCGGGCTTTCAAATTTTAGCAACCGACGGTTGCACATCCCATAAAAACGCCTAAAACCCCGGATTTTATATGAATCTCCTCTTTTTGCTTCTGCAAATGTGCATCTTTCAAGAATTTTTCTTTTTCGGTGAGATTGACAGGCCGATAAAACGACAAACGATTAACAGCACTGCAAAAAAATATCAACCGCATCGATTTTGCATTTGGAGGAACAGCTTATATGCTCAAAACAATCAAAGAATATGTGAGACTCATGAGAATCCGGCATTGGATCAAAAATTTTCTGCTGTTTCTCCCTGCTTTTTTCGCGGGACGGCTCTTTGAGGTCTCGATGTTTTCCGTCTTGGTTCCCGGATTTTTCGCGATGTCGCTCTATTCCTCAGCCGTATATGTGTTCAACGATCTCTGCGATGCGCCAAAAGACCGGCAAAACGAGACAAAACGCGAAAGACCGATCGCCAAGGGCACGGTTTCCGGACGTGCCGCCGTCATTTTGATTGCGGTACTGATAATCCTCGCTTCTCTTCTCAATTTGACCGCCTGCGGATTTTCCCTGCCGGCGCTTTTGCCGCTCGTCTTTCTCATCTTCAATATCGGATACAGTGCCGGACTCAAAAATGTTCCCATTCTCGATCTCGTCATTTTGGTTTCGGGATATATCATCCGTATTTTTTATGGCTCACTTGCCACCGGCATCGCCGTCTCCGGCTGGTTTTTCATGACGATTGTGGCGCTGTCCTTTTTTCTCGCGTTCGGAAAACGCAGAAATGAGAAGCGCAGTCCGGACAGCGAAAGCCGTCCGGTACTCGCCCGGTACACCGAGACTTTTTTAACAGAGGGGACCTATCTTTTCCTCGCGCTGTTCATCACCTCTTTGGAGCATGCACGGTGAAACCGCGATCACTCCCGCCGCATTTACCGTTCCGCTGGTCATCGTGATTGCTCTGCGCTACTCTCATGACATCGAAAAAGGAGGCGGCGGCGATCCCGTCGGCGTAATCTTCTCCGATATCGTGCTTTGGATTCTCGGCGCCGGTTATCTCGGTTTTATGACCTATCTCATCTATTTAGGCGGTGCGCCCTCATGAACGTATACGATTTTGACAAAACCATCTATCGGGGAGACAGCACAAAGGATTTTTATTTTTTTCTGCTGCGCCGGCATCCGGTACTTATCCGTTATTTACCAAAACAAATCATGGGATTCTTACGCCATCTCTCCGGAAAATACACCAAAACCGAATGGAAAGAAGCCTTTTTCTCCTTTTTGGCAGGCGTTCCCGACTGCGGGCGCGAGGCCGTGCAATTTTGGGACAGGAAAGAGCGCAAAATCGCCGCTTGGTACCGGAAACAGAAGCAGTCCGACGATGTCGTCGTCTCCGCTTCGCCGGAATTTCTTCTCGCGGAAATCTGCCGCAGACTTGAAATTCTCCCGCCGGTCGCATCGGTCGTGAATCCCAAAACCGGCAGATTTACCGGAGAAAACTGCCGCGGAAAAGAAAAAGTGCGGCGATTTTATGAACGTTTTCCAAACGGAAAGATCGCCGGATTTTGGTCGGATTCCCCGTCCGACCTGCCGATGGCGGCACTCGCCGCACGCGCATATCTCGTCAAAAAGAATAAAATCACACCGTGGAAGCTCCCACCGGAGGACAAACAACATGATTGAAGAATCCAAAAAATCGGGCGTCATCGTTAGGATTGCCTATGTATATTTAACGCTTCCCATTCTGATTTTTATTGCCGGATGGTTCCGGCTGTACCTTGCCATTCCCGCCATTCTCATCGTGCTCGTCGCACTGTTTTTCGCGATGCGCCGTGCGCCTAGGCTTTGGATTCCCAAGCTCACGCGCGGCAACGTGATGACCGTCGGCGTCATACTTGCCGCCGCACTTGTCTGGCTCTACTTTTCCGGAATCGGCGGATATGCCTATCAAAACTACGATTTCGGATGGCGGAACGGCATATTTAAAACGCTGGTCGACAACAAATGGCCGGTAATCCTCGATCAAACGGCGCCCTATTTCGATTCGCCCGCCGCATTTGTCTATTATTTTGCCTTTTGGCTGCCGGCGGCGCTGATCGGCAAGGCATTCGGGATTTCCGCGGGAATCCATTTCCAGTTCATTTGGGCGCTTATCGGGATTCTGCTCGTGTTTTACTTTATCATGGCCGCAAGAGAACGGCTTTCGCTGATGCCGGTTTTTGTTTTCATCTTTTTCAGCGGGCTTGACGCGCTGGGCTCGTTTCTTCTGACAAATTCCGACAGCTTCCTCTGGTTTGGCACCGGACATATCGAAAACTGGGTGCCTGGCTTTCAGTATTCCTCGTTCACGACGCAGCTTTTTTGGGTATTCAATCAAGCGGTTCCCGCATGGCTCATCACACTCCTGCTCTTTCATGAGAAGGATAACCGCTCCGTTGTGTTTCTCTATTCGCTGTCGCTGCTCTCCTGCACACTTCCGGCGGTCGGACTGCTCCCGCTGCTGTGTTACTTCATCATTGCCAATCTCCTGCGGGACTATGACAGGGAAAAAGCCTTCGGAAAAAATCTGAAAAATATGCTTCGGGGGCTTTTCACCTTTACCAATATCGCCGGCGGCGGCCTTATCGGAATCACCTCGTTTTTATTCCTCAAAACCAACACAGCCGGACAGAGGATCGGCACAGTCTTCGGCAAAAGCTCCTTGGCGTCGTATCTGTTATTTGTGTTTTTTGAATTTCTCATCTATTTCATCGTCATCTACCGTGCAAGACCAAAGGGCGGACTTTATTGGGTGACGCTCGCTTCCCTTTTGCTCATTCCCCTTATCCGAGTGGGTGGCAGCATCGATTTCGTCATGCGCGCGTCGATTCCCGCTCTTGTTTTGCTCTGTCTCATGACAATAGGCGCGCTCGACCGCTATAAGGCCGAAGGGACAAAGCCGCGGTATCTCTTGCTCATCGCCGTTATCCTCATCGGTGCGCTCACGGCGCAGCACGAGCTCACCCGCTCCGTTCAGCGCACGGTCGGCGCCGGCGCCGACAAATCGAACATTCTTTGCGAGCCGCTCGACCTTGTCGGCGATCCGCTGCGAAACAACTTTTTTGGGAATCCGGAAAATTCGTTCTTCTTTCAGCATATCGCAAAAAAATAGGCAAAAAGGGTGCTTCCGCCGGAAAACCGGCGCAAGCACCCTGAAAGCTTCTCGATTTTCCGGCATCCGTCATCGGAAACCGGGCGCTCCCTGCGGCAGTAGCTCCTCAAAGCAGGAAACTCACGGCACCGCCTCCGCTCAGTAGTGATACTTTTTCCGTTTGCCCAATAAAAAGAGGAACGTCACAACCGCCGCCATAAGCTCCGCGGCAACAATGGAAATCCAAATGCCGTCGATCTCCCAAATCAGCGGGAAAATCAACACGGCCGCAACCTGAAAAACAAGCGTGCGCAGAAACGAAATGAGCGCCGATACCAAGCCGTTGTTCAGAGCAGTGAAGAAGGAAGAACCGAAAACGGCAATCCCCGCAAACAGAAAAGAAAAGGAATAAATCACAAAGCCCCGCAAGGTCAAGGCCAAAAGCCCTTCATCATAGCCGACAAAAACCATAGCCAGCGGTTTTGCCAGAAGCTCCGCCGCAATCAGCATCACGACCGAAACAATCCCGATCAGCGTAAGACTTTTTTTAAGCAGGCTTTTCAGCTCCTCATGATTCCCGGCACCGTAGTGATATCCGATGACAGGAGCCGTTCCGACGGAATACCCGATAAAAGCGGCAAGAAAAATCATATTGACATACATCAGCACGCCGTATGCCGCGACGCCGTCCTCGCCTGCATATTTCATCAGTTGAACATTGTAAAGCATACTGACAACGGACATAGAGATATTGGACATCAGCTCCGAGGAACCGTTGGTGCAGGTTTTCAGCAAAGCCTTGCCGTCATATTTTGCTCTCCCGAGCCGCAAACGCCCCGGATTCGGACGGAAAAAATAGATTAGCGGAACAATCCCGCCGACGCATTGGCTGAGAGCAGTTGCCGCGGCCGCTCCGGAAAGCCCCAGCGGGAACACCGCCACCAAAAGCGCATCGAGCGCAATATTGGTGACACCCGCAGCGACCGTAACAGCAAGGCCAAGCTGTGGTTTTTCCGCCGTTACAAAAAAGCTCTGAAATTCATATTGCAGAATATAGGCCGGCAGCGCCAGCAAAATAATCCTGCCGTAGGTCACACAGTCATCGAGCATGGTGTCCTTTGCGCCAAGCAGCGCGGCAATCGGACGAATAAAAACGAACCCCAAGGCGGCAATCACAATTCCGCACGCCGCGGATACATATACGATCAGAGAAAACAGCCTTTTAGCCTTTTCATGGTCTCCCTCACCCATGGTTTTGGCAATGAGCGCGCTTCCGCCCGTGCCGAACATAAAGCCGACCGAGCCGAGAATCATCAGAAACGGCATAATGAAATTGACGGCGGCAAAGGGTGTTTTTCCCACGAAATTGGATACGAAAAATCCGTCCACAACGCCATAAATGGAAGTAAAAATCATCATCACGACGGATGGCAGCGTAAACCGTAACAGCTTTTTATAGGTAAAATGATTGGATAATTGAATGCTCATATTTCTCTCCTGAACCAACATAACGCAAAATCGCCGACAGCAGGCGCCAGCTCCTTGATGCGCCAATCGGTCGTATTGACCGTAAGCTGATAGGTGCTGCGCTCTCCCCACTTGCCGCCGGCAAGCATTTCGCGCGTACTCGCCCGATTTTTATCGATGCGGCGGATATTCTGCTCGAGCTCCCGGCGGGAAAGCTTCTCATCGGCGCCGGCGCGCTCCGTGCAGCGCCGGATTTTGCTCTCCATATCCGCGCAAACAAAGATATGGAAAGGATTTTCCCGCCGCAGGATTACATCCGCATTGCGGCCGACGATCACACAATCGTTTCCCACTCTCGCAATGCCCTCGATTACGCGTTTTTGCTCCAAAAGCAGCGCAGTCTGCACCGACTGTACGGCAGCACCGGAAAAGGAGCGGCAAAACGTCAGCGGGACCCTGCGCCAAGCATGCTCTTCAAGCGCCTTTTCTACATATCCCTCATCCAAGCCCTGTTCTTTGGCAATGGATTCGATGATTTCCCGATCGTAATAATCAAAGCCAAGCGCATCGGCAAGACGCTTGCCAAGCTCTCGTCCTCCGCTGCCGAATTCACGGCTGATGGTAATAATCCTCATCGCGCCAGCCCCTTTACTTTTTCTTTGAAATCCATAAGATATTTCTGCGTCAGCTCAACATAAAGCGTCCGCTCCTCCTCCGTCCACGAATCGAAAATCTCGTTTTCGATTTCTATCACGCGAAGAACGGTATCCTTTGCCAATGTCTTGCCCTTATCGGTCAGGCACACCTGTTTCTTTTTTCCGCCGACAGCTTTCAGATAAACCACTTCCTCATGTTCCAGCTTCCGCAGCGCCGAATTGAGCGTTTGCTTGCTGATGCCGGATAAGCGGATAATATCGTTTACAAGACAGCTCTCACCATGGTTGCAAACGGTGTAAAGGACCAGCATCGTGCTGTCCGACAAGCCGAGCTTTAAGGCGGCTTCGTGATAGGCAGCGTCAATTTCGGTTGTCAGATAATTGATTCGTTCCATCGCTTTGGATAAACAAGTCTTCATACAGACCTCCATTAGTACGAAATCGTACCACCTATTATAGTACGATTTCGTACCATTGTCAATGGGTTCCCGCAAAAAAAACGGCAGGGATTTGCCCCTGCCGTTTTTTACCATATATAACATTACGATTGCCGGCGCCGCCATAATGCTCCAAGCCGGCAGCCCCAAACCTTTACAAGCTCAGGCCGTCTTTTTTGCTATGACGAGCAGTCCTCTGTCCCCGGTGGTTTCCTCTTGATAATTTTCAACGGAAGACAAAACGGAAAAGCCGCAGGCAGCCAAAAGCGCATGCACCTCTTTAAGATCCAAAGCACTGTGATAAAAGCGTTCGCCAAACATCTCGCCGATGATGGAGCCGTCTTTGTTCCCATGCGTAAACAGAAAATATCCGTCGATATTCATGAGCGCCGAAACGACCGCATAAATCTCTCTTTGCCTCTCATGGGAAATGTGCCATAAGGAATCAAAGGCGATTACGGCGTCGTATTTTTCCGACGGATGAAAGTTCAGTAAATCTCTCACGAGAAAAGAAGCCGATTTCAATTCAAGCCGTCTTGCCTTTTCTATCATCCTCTCGGAAATATCGATTCCGGTCACCGTAAAGCCCCTCCCCACCAAATACGCGGAAATCGGATAGCCCGTACCGCAGCCGACGTCCAGCACTTTGGAGCCCGGTCTTAGCAGCTCCGAAAATTCGGCGACACAGCGGTTTATCTTTGTGTTCTTGCGGAAATCGTACCACTGCTCGCAAATTTTGTCATATGAATTTCCGATATCGTTCATTTCAGAATCGTTCATGGCTTACTCCTATTCGGCATATTTTTTGATAGCGAGACCGTCGTTGCTTATCGATCCTCATATTGCATCGGAACATATGGAAGAATGCCCCAAGTTATCTCATCGGCATAATGAATCTCCGTATGTATCATAGAGCGATAATCCGCCGATGTTGCCTTAATACATGGAAATTCCGCACATTCTCCGCACGCCGACAATTCTTTTTTCGACGCACAGTCTTTCGCGTTACATGGATCGGCTTTACAATAGCAATCGTCGCTAAAACAGCCGCCGCAGCGCATGCTCCAATCTGTTTGCCCCCACATTTTAATCAACTGTGTTTCCATAACAGCCCGCAGCTCCTCGCTCGTATGAATATAATGGACACACAAATCACAACGCTGGCCACATTTGGAATATAATGCGTTTTCCTTTGGAAAGGGTTTACGATTAGGCTTCTTTTTAATTTGTATGAGCTTTTTGACCTCTTCCAGCTGTTCCAAAGAGCTTACATCCATAAACATCCGTTTTCCATCATGGTATGTTTTTGAATGATCATAACAATCACATACATATTTAGAAAATTTGCTTTTCTGAATTTCAAAAAGTTCCCGCTCTTTTTTGCCAAAAATAATTAAAAACGTAAATTTATCATCATGAAGATATATTGTAACAATCGTTTTTTGACCTTGTTTAAATTTTAATTCATCTTTACCATCTCCGATTTCATCCAAACGGTATTTGCCACGCATAAATACCATTGTTTCATGACTGATCTGTTCAAGCAGCGTCATAAGATATCTCCCATACCTTCTGATTACCACATCCGTTTTTTAATTACTCCCACTCGACCGTCGCCGGCGGTTTTCCGGTCACATCATAATAGACGGAGGAAATCCGACCGCCGAATTTTTCAAGAATTTCATTTGCGGCCTCCGTCAGTGCGGAAGCATCAAAATCCTTGCCGGGCACGGCAGGACGGGCTGTCATGAAATCGGTCGTGCAGACTGCGCGCACGGCGATGGAATACTTATCCTGCTCGCCGTCGGCAAACGGCAGCAGCACGGCAAAGCACTGGCTGATATTTTGATTCATAATCTTATCCGTCACAATCGCATCCGCCTCGCGCAGCAGCTCGGTCGATTCATAGCCGATATGGAGCGGCTTGAAGTGAAATTCGCCGAAAGCGTCGGCATTGCCTGCGATACGGTAAGCGACGCGGTTGATGAAAGCGCATTCATTCGGAATGAGCTTAGCCACATCGAAAATCTCATTCCAGTCCGCGGCACCGGCATCTTTGCCCTTTAAGACAGCAAGATGGCGATAGCTGCGGTGGTCGCCCTGTACGCCGACACTGTTCATCGGGGCGACGGCGGCGATATATCCTTTCCCGCCCGCAAGGTTTTCAAGGAGAGCAAGCGATTCCCTGCCCGGAAGCGCTGCCGGCTCGTCCGCACAGATGATGCGCACGCAAAGCCCCGGTCCGGGGAACGGCTGACGCGATGCGATGGATTCGTCAAGTCCCAGCATACGGGCGACCTTGCGCACCTCGTCCTTATGCCAGTCCCAGTTGGTTTCGATGATCATGCCGCGTTCTCTCGCCTGACGCACGATGTCCACATCGTTGTGATGCGTTTTGATTTTATTTGCATAACCGCTGACATCCGGATTTCCGCTTTCAATGAGATCCGGACGAAGCGTTCCCTGCGCGAGGAAAGTGGAATCAAAATCGATGCCGAGGCTCTCGGCTGCCTCCCTTGTCACCTTAATGAACATGGAGCCGACAATCTTGCGCTTCATCTCCGGATCACAGGTTTCGGCCAGCGGCCCGATGAGCGTTCCCGTGCCGTCGTCCACCTTTCCGAAGAAAAATTCCTCCGCGGCATTGACGCGCTTCATATTGACAAGACCGAGCGAGGCGAGATTCTCACAGATGATGTCGCTTTCGTTCTTGCGCATCATGCCGTGGTCGATATGGATGGCATAAACGTCCTCCGGCGGAAGTGCTTTTGTGAGCAGTGCCGCCGTCACGGCGGAATCCACGCCGCCGGAAACAAGAACCATCACTTTGCTTCCCGCGGCACGACGGCGAATCATGGCAATCGAAGTCTCGATACGGTCATCCAGTGCATATACCTCGGTAAGACCGCAGATGCCGCGCAGAAAATTATTCAGCATTTGGATGCCGTTTACCGTCGGATCGACCTCCGGATGAAACTGTACCCCTGCGATTCTGCGCTTCTCATCATAAATGGCGGCGACGACATCACCGGTTTTCCCGACGCAGGCAAAGCCGGGTGCCATGACCTGCACGGCATCGCCGTGACTCATCAGAACCGGCTGCTTGCTGTCCAATCCCGCAAAAAGCGGACAAGAGGGATCCACATCGATCGTGATTTGACCGTATTCCGTCTTGACGTCCGGCATCACACGACCGCCGAAATGCTCGCAGATGAGCTGCATCCCATAGCAAATGCCGAGCATCGGACGGCCAAGCTCAAAAATACCCTCGTCATATTTCGGCGCCGCATCGCTCCAAACGCTCGACGGTCCGCCGCTCAAAATGAATGCGGAATAATCCGCAAGCTTTGTGATTTCAACACCGATCGGAAAGATGTCCGAATAGACGCCCGCCTCACGGACACGTCTGTCGATGACCTTCGTATACTGACCGCCGCAGTCCAAAATCGCAATTTTTTCCTTCATATCTCCAAACCTTCCGAAAATTTTATTGATTCAGGCTATAATAGATTTATTATATATAAAATCGGACAAAAAAGCAAGATGGCAAGCATAAAAAACAGGAAA
>ULVN01098346.1_pt1 | contig 15665 bp, 15 predicted proteins | sample 1959491 | NCBI WGS metagenome assembly ULVN01 (sample SAMEA4835787, study PRJEB28245) | human gut metagenome | biome: gut microbiome; material: fecal sample | place: Denmark | collected 2008 | reverse complement strand
CAACTTTTTTCATATAATCAAAAATTAAATATATTGTCAAACATTATTTAATGCATATAATAAAAAAATGGAAGAGTTAAAAGAAAAACAAATAAACAGAAAAGAAATTTATAACGGTCGCGTTATGGATGTTGTGTGTGATGATGTTATTTTGCAAGACGGTAAAGCTTCAAAACGAGAAGTAGTTTTGCACTCTGGTGGTGTAGTTATTTTGGCAATTGATAAAAACAATTCGGTTTATATGGTTAAACAGTATCGATATGCTGTCCAAAATGAGCTTTATGAACTTCCGGCGGGTCGTTTGGAAAAAGGTGAGGCTCCTTTTGAGTGTGCAAAAAGAGAACTGGAAGAAGAATGTGGGCTTGTTGCTGAAACTTGGGAAAGTTTAGGATTTATTTATTCATCACCCGGTATATTAAGTGAAAAACTTTATTTGTATAAAGCAACAGATTTGAAACAAACTCAACAACATCTTGATGAAGGAGAATTTTTGTCGGTTTGCAAATTCAATTTTGACGAAATATTTAGCATGATTAAAGAAAATAAAATTAATGATGCAAAAACCATTTGTGCTGTTTCGCTTGGAAAAGTATTTAAAAAAACTGAGAGCTAGTTCGTTACATTAAACTTTTTATCTGACATCCAACGACGAATCCGCAGCCCGCCATATAAAACCTAATCGAAAAATGTTTCGTAAAAAGCGTTAATTGAACTTCAACGTAATAAATAATCAAAAATCAATCCGCGTTGGTGGATAAGTGTAAAAATTGAGGGGCGATAGCCCGTCATATAAAAACCCAAACAAACGTGGAACTAAAATATTGAATACTAATAAATCAAAAAAATGCTACTTAATCCAGTATGTGTTAAGCTAAACAGCATCTTGAAATATTTATTGAATTGCTATACAATTATACCGAAAAAAATTTGTTATAAGTAGAAATGTAATTATATATATTTTTATGAGGAATTGATATGAGTATATTTGAAGCCGGAATGATGGCGTGTTTTGGGATAAGTTGGCCGATTGCTGCTTATAAAACGTATAAATCTAAGTGTGTACATGGAAAAAGTCTTGCTTTTTCATACTTAATTTTATTTGGTTACATTTGCGGAATTATGCATAAACTTTTGTACAGTAATGATTATGTAATTTGGATATATTATGCAAATGCGGCATTTTTACTCGTAGATATGTTTTTGTATTACAAATACAGAAATAATCCTGCTTTACAAACAGATCCTCCATTAGAAATAAACGAAGAAGTTAAAATTGATTAATTTTTGAATATTCGAAACAAAATTTTATAAACTATTTTTTGTAAAAAAGCCATATAGTTGGCTTTTTTTCGTGTAAGCATTTGTTTATTTGAAAAAAAATATAAAATCAATAAAATGTTTATTATGTTAAATAAGAGGACATAATAAAATTATTGCACTTATTGATTGTGATGCTTTTTTTGTATCTTGTGAACAAGCCAGGCATCCCAAACTTAAAAATAAAGCTGTATGTGTCTTAAGTAATAATGACGGTTGCGTAATTGCTCGTTCTAAGGAAGCCAAAAAACTTGGAATTAAAATGGGGGAGCCTCTTTTTATTGCACAAAAAGAACAGCCTGATGTTATTTATATTTCATCTGATATTGATTTTTATGAAGAAATGTCAAAACGGGTTATGCAGAAAATTGAAAGTTATACAAAGATTGTTGAAAAGTATTCAATCGATGAAGCTTTTGTTGATTTAAGTGGTTTAAGAGGGCTTTATCATAAAAGTTATGAGAAAATAGCCAAAATGATACGAGAAGATATCTACAATGAACTTAAAATTCCTGTTTCAGTTGGGATAAGTGCAACAAAAACATTGGCTAAATTTGCTTGTGAGAAAGCTAAACTAAAAAATAGTGGGATTTATTGTATTAAACCTAAAAATATAACCAAAGAACTTGAAAATGTTGACATTGGAGAAATATGGGGAATTGGTAAAAATACCTGCTCACTTTTGAATAAGTTTGGGGTCTATAAAGTCTGCGAATTTGTAAACTTGACTGATTCTTTTTTAAGAAAATATTTTAACAAACGTAGCCTTGAAATGAAAGAAGAGTTAAAGGGGAATGTTATCTATGAAGTTAAAAATGTTTTCAAAACCCCAAAATCTATACAAAAAACATGCTCTTTTGCCGAATTTACAAGTGATAAAAATTATATAAAAAATTGTTTAAATTTTCACATCCATCGCGCTTGTCGCAAACTTAGAGAACTTAATATGTTGGGGCAAATTGTAACAGTTGTATTAAAGGGGAAGGACTACTCTTTGTTTAAAAGAAAATATTACCTTAATACTGAAACAGATTGGGAGTTTCATATTTCAAATATTGCAATGAAACTTTTAGATGAAATATATACCCCCGACATTTTGTATCGTAGCTGTGGGGTGGTATTATCGGGATTAAAGCTAAATACCTCTCGCCAACTTTCTCTTTTTACTTTAAAGCAGGATGATGATAAAATAAAGCGGCTTGAAAATTGCATTGATGCTTTAAATGTAAAACATGGGAAATATACGTTAAGACCGGGGTTTCTTTTTACAAATATACAAAGTAAAAAATTTCTTCAAGTGTGATTGCAAAATATAGTACTGTATTTTTTCAGATAATTAAATATACGTAACGATTAAAGATAAAAAATTAATTTTTGTTATGTTAAAAAAAAATGTACATAATTTTTGGATTTCGGTATAATATTTTTATGATAAAAAAAATATTAACGTTAATTTTTATATTTTTATTTATTTCGTTTAAACAAATTTGTATTGCAGCCAATGAAATAAAAATAACAGACTTTATTTTCGACAATTCAAGCAAAATGATTTTTTTGCCAAGTTATAACACTCTTGATGAGGTTGAGAAAATAAGTGTTGAAAGCAAAAGCCTCAACAATCCGAAACGAACATTTTTTGATATAAGCAATTCTATTTTGACGGTTGGTAGTATTGTATATCATTTTAAGAACTCACCTGTTGAAAAAGTTATTTTGGCGCAAAATTCGACAAATCCAAATGTTGTAAGGTTGACATTTTATCATAAAGAAAACATTGATTTGTCAAAAGCTGAGCTATTGAAATTGAAAAATGGACTTGTTTTAAAACTTGATGAGATAAGTGTTCCAAACTCTTGTCTTCATCGTTCATTTCGAGAAGAAAAAAGCCTTTCTTCAGATTTCATTGAAAAGCTAACTTTTTTAAAACAAGTGTCTAACGAAAATATAAATAATGGGGGACAAAAAGAAGTTTCTTCAACATTGAACAATCCGACTTCAGACGATAAACCAACAGACGATGTCCTTAAAACAATATTTATTCCCGATGAAACAAAAAGGCTTCGAAGCAAATCATATATTCAAAAATTGTCTGTCAGAAACGGCAATGTTTTGCTTAATGGAATTGGAAATATAACAGTAGAAAAGCCTATAATTCTTTCAAATCCCTCAAGAATTGCTTTTGATTTATCAAATGCAGTTGTTTCAAGCAGCATCAAAAACAAAACTTATAATATTTCAGCGGATGAAAAAGTTGTTATTTCACAGTTTGAACCGACAAAGGTACGTGTGGTAATTTTTACAAACAATGTTTATGATTATGAAAGTGTTTTTTCTTTTGACTTGCAAAGTTTGCTCATTGTGAATAAAAACAGAATTTCAAATGTAAAACTTTCTGACAATATTTCAAAATTAAGTTCTTTTACCGTTTCAAATTACAATGTTGACGATAAAAATCTGACTTTTGAATTTAATAACCCATGTGTTTTTTCTTTCAAACGCAATTCAGATAACGTTGAGTTTGTGATTTATAACGGTAATTTTTCAGACATAACAAAGATAAAGACTACATTGACAAATTCTTTTGGTGAAGCAAAAGTTATTTCTTACGGACATTCAATTATAAAAGTAATATTAAGTATAAAGCCAAATGCCAAAACGGAATTTCTCGAAACAACAAATGGCAAAAAAGCAACAATATTGATAAAAAATAAGATGTTAAAGCCGCAACCAATAGTTATACCAAAGGAAGACAACATTGAGGAAACAATTAAAATTCCTAAAAATGCAGACAAAAGGCTTATAGTGCTTGATGCAGGACATGGTGGAAGCGACGTTGGTGCAACAAGAAACGGGATTTATGAAAAGGATATAAATTTAGATGTAACCAATCGTTTGGCAAGAATGCTTACAAAAAAAGGGTTTAAAATTGTTTTGACAAGAAAAGAAGACAGCACTGTTTCTCTTCAGGAGCGTGTTGAAATTTCAAATGCAAAACGACCTATTTTGTTTATGAGTGTCCATGTCAATGCAAGTGTAAATGAAACAGTCCGTGGGGTTGAAACACATTATTGGAAAGATAACAGTTTGAAATATGCAAACATTGTTCAAAAACATCTTTCAACTGTTGATTCACCTGCTCGCGGGGTCGTGAAGTCTAAATTTTATGTTATAAATCACACCGAAGCTCCTGCGGTTCTTGTTGAAATAGGGTTTATTTCAAACGCTCAAGAAAGAAACGAATTGGTTAGCGAAAAGCGCAAAGAACAAACAGCCAAGGTTTTAGCCGATGCAATAGTGGAGTATTTAAAAACAGTAAAATGATAGAAAAAGATAAATCAATAGGGATATATGACTCCGGTTTGGGCGGTTTAAGTGTATTTAAAGAACTTTTTAGTAAGTTAAAAAACGAAAATTACATTTATTTTGGGGATACAAAAAATTTGCCCTATGGCGATAAAAAAGAAGAAGAATTGCTTAAAATAGCAACAAATATTTTTGACATTTTTGAAAGAATGAATGTGAAAGCCGTTGTGATGGCTTGCAACACAACAAGTGCAGTGGTTTATGACAAAATTAAGGATAAATATGGCTTTAAAATTTATCCGATAATTCAAAATTTTGCCAAATATATTTCCTCTCAAAGCTATAAACGGATTGGAGTTTTTGCAACAAACTCAACAATCAATTCTCATGCCTATTTAAAATATATAAAGTTATATAACAACAACATAAATGTTTTTGAGCATGCTTGTCCCAGTTGGGTGAAAATCGTTGAAGAAAACGGTTTTGAAGATGAAGCTAATCAAAATATTATAAAAAAAGATTTGGAAGAGTTGTTGAAATTTGAACCTGAAAAAATCATTTTGGGTTGCACACATTATCCTTTTTTACTTGACATTTTGTCAAAATATGCAAAACGAGATTTGTTTATTGACCCTGCAAAATGCTTTGCTGACGAAATAATAAAAGATTTGGCTAAAAATGACCTGATAAATGAAAAGGAAAAAGGGAAAATAACTTGTTATGTAAGCTCAAATCCAAACTCTTTTGCCAAAAACTCAAAAATGTTTGTGGATTTTGATTTAAACCCAATGCTATTAAATGAAAATGAATATTTTGTAAACATATAGTCAAAAAAATATATTTATGTTATTTTTAAAAAGAGAAGAATTAAGTGAAAGGTAAAACATGATTTCAGTAAACGATTTAAAAACCGGTTTGACAATTGAAATAGAAGGTGTTTTATGGAGTGTAATCGAGTTTTTACATGTAAAACCCGGAAAAGGTGCAGCGTTTGTTCGAACAAAATTGAAAAACGTAGAAACAGGGCAAGTTGTTGAAAAAACATTCCGTGCAGGTGAAAAAGTTGCAAAAGCTATGTTAGACAGACGTATAATGCAATATTTGTATAAAGAAGGTTCTGATTATATAATGATGGATAATCAATCCTACGAACAGTTGAGCGTTCCTGAAAAAGAAATAGGCGACGGTATAAAATATTTGAAAGAAAACATGGAAGTGTCTGTGCTTTTGTATGAAGGCAAAATTATCGGTGTTGACATTCCAAACCACGTTGAGTTGGAAGTTGCTGAGTGTCCTCCATCTGAAAAAGGAAACACATCACAAGGCGGAACAAAACCTGCAACGCTTGAAACAGGTGCAGTTGTGAATGTTCCTTTCTTTATTTCAATAGGTGATAAAATCCGTGTAGATACCCGCACAAACGAATATTTAGATAGAGTATAGGTGATAAAAATGCAATTTGATTTTGAATATATTGAAAAGCTTGTGAAATTGGTTTCAGACAGCGAATTGTCAGAGCTTGTTTTGGAAGACAGCGAGCAAGCTATTGTACTAAAGAAAAACGAAAATCAGGTTATAAGTCAAGTTGTGCCATCTTCAAACATGGTTCAAATGCCATTAGCTTCTGTCGGAAATGTTTCAAACAACACACAAACAGTTGTTGAAACTAAAGAAGAGGAAGTTAAGGAAAAACCAAAAGGCAAACCGATTATTTCACCTATGGTTGGAACATTTTATAAAGCTCCTTCGCCTGATGCTTCACCGTTTGTTACAGTTGGTGATATGGTTGCAACAGGTCAGGTTGTCTGCATTATTGAAGCTATGAAGATGATGAACGAAATTGAAGCTGAAGTTTCAGGACGTGTTGTTGAAATTTGCGTTGCAGACGGACAAAGTGTCGAATACGGACAAGTTTTAATGTATGTGGAATAAAGTTTAAAAGTGCACTATAATTTATTATGGTGCATTTTTATTATTTATGTTGGGGGATAAGAGTTAAAAGAAAATGATAAAAAAAGTTTTGATTGCAAATAGAGGTGAAATTGCACTTAGAGTTATACGTGCAGCTAAAGAGTTGGGGATAAAAACAGTTGCGGTTTATTCTCAAGGTGACAGCGAATCACTTCATGTAACATTGGCTGATGAAGCATATTGCATTGGACCAAACCAAAGTTCAAAGAGTTATTTAAACATTCCTGCTCTTATTTCAACCGCATTAATGAGTGGAGCTGATGCAATACACCCCGGGTATGGTTTTTTGTCAGAACGTGCTGACTTTGTTGATATTTGCAATGACCACAACATTAAATTTATCGGACCATCATCAAACGCAATGAAACAAATGGGCGATAAAGCAACGGCTCGCAAAACTATGGTGGCAAATGATGTTCCTGTCACACCCGGAACTGATTTGGTTGAAAATATAGATGATGCAATTGCTTTTGCAAAAGAAACAGGCTATCCGATAATCGTCAAAGCAACAGCGGGCGGTGGCGGAAAAGGGATGAGAATAGCAAACAGCGACGAAGAATTGAAAGAAGCCATTTCTCTTTGCCAATTGGAAGCAAAAAATGCTTTCGGAAATGCCGGTGTTTATTTAGAAAAATATCTTATAAATCCTCGACATATTGAAGTGCAGATAATCGCAGACAGTTTTGGCAATGTTGTTCACTTGGGTGAGCGCGATTGCTCTATTCAAAGACGTCATCAAAAGCTCATTGAAGAGGCTCCGTCTTGCGCAATTGATGAAACTTTGCGTAAAAAAATGGGGCTTGCTGCTGTACGTGCGGCGAAAGCTATAAATTATGAAGGAGCCGGAACTTGTGAGTTTTTGCTTGATGAAAATAACAATTGGTATTTTATGGAAATGAACACTCGTATCCAAGTTGAACATTGTGTCACTGAAATGGTTACAGGTGTTGACTTGGTAAAAGAACAGTTGCTTGTGGCTTCAGGAGAAAAATTGTCGTTCTCGCAAGAAGATATAAACATAAAAGGTTGTGCAATTGAGTGTCGGATTAATGCTGAAAACCCCGACAAAAACTTTATGCCTTGCCCGGGGAAAATTGAAGGTTATATCGCACCGGGCGGCTTTGGCGTGAGAGTCGATTCACACTCATATACAGGTTATTCTATTCCTCCATATTACGATTCAATGATTGGCAAACTTATTTGTTGGGGCAAAAATCGTGAAGATGCAAGAAAAAGAATGCTTCGTGCTTTGGATGAGTTTGTCATAACTGGGGTTAAAACAACTATTCCCTATCACAAAAAAGTTTTAAACCATGATGTATTTATTTCAGGCAATTTTAACACCGGCTTTATTGAACAATATATGAATAATCAGGAAGACAGTTTAAATAAGGTTCCAAGTGGTGTTTAAACTAAAATGGAAAATTTTGATACATTAGGTGAAGAAAAGAAAATTTTAATAATTCGTTTCGGTGCTATTGGCGATGTCGTCCATAGCACCATTATTTCTACTGCCATTAAAAAGAAATATCCTCTATATAAAATCCATTTTTTGACCCTACCTTTTATTAAAGAAATGTTGAAAAACGATTTGAATTTTGAAAAAATATTTGAATTTGATAACAGTAAAAAAAACAATTTGTTTTATTTGTTCAAACTTGGTTTAGCTTTAAGAAAAGAAAATTATGATGTCATTTTTAATTTGACAAATGCTTTTAGAACAAATTTTATATCGTTTGTTGCAAACCCTAAAAAAGTTATCAAAAGAAGTAAACGGCGCGCAATTGCTTTGGATGCCTTTTTTAATTCGGCTTTAAACTTTGATAAAACACTAGAATATCCCAAAAATTTGTCAATTGAAGCAGGTCAAGTTGAAAAAGACAATATCTTAAAAATGCTTGAAGGCAAAAAACATCCGATTGTTGTTTTCAACCCAGGGGGGCAAAATGACAACATTCGGCAGGGTCGCATTTGGCCTTTTGAAAGTTGGATTGAACTTGGAAACCTGCTTAATGATAAATTAAATGCAACGATTGTTATTTCAGGTTCAAAAAATGAACAAGCTGAACATCAAAAATATAAAGCAATAAAAAATGTCATGATTTTGTCCGGCGAACTTAAATTGAATGAAACACTTGCTTTATTTTCGTTGTCGGATATCGTCGTTTCAGGTGACAGCGGACCTTTACATATAGCTTCTTCTCAAAAAAATACTAAAACAATTGCGCTTATGGGCTCAACTGCAAAGATGTGTGATGCTTATGGCGAAAATTGTTATAACATTTATCCTGACAGCAATTGTATTGGGTGTTTTGAAAAAAAATGCAAACATCTTCTTGAAAAAAAAGAAAAATACACACCTTGCATGAAAGCCATTTGCGTTGATAAAGTTTTTAATAAAATAAATGAGGTATTAAAAAAACAAAATGTATAATCACGAAGTTTTAAAACAAGCAGAAAAAATGATTGAGCCATATATAAAACATATTGATGAAATTGAAGTATACAATCAAAATAAGGTTTTAAATGCGTTTATAGAAAATAAAGTCAGTGCGACTGATTTTTCGTATGTTTCAGGTTACGGACACGACGATATGGGTCGAGAAAAGCTCGATAGAGTTTTTGCTTCAATATTCAAAACTGAAAAGGCAATAGTGCGAAACCATTTTGTATCAGGAACCCATGCTTTATCTTGCTGTTTGCTTGGAAATTTAAATTATGGCGACACGCTTGTTTCGGTTGCAGGAAGCCCTTATGACACAATGGAAGAAGTCATTGGAAAACGTGGAAGTTCAAAAAATTCCTTGATTGCAAATGGTGTGAAATACAGTGAAATTCCACTTTTAAACGAACAAACAGTTGATTTTGACAAACTTATAAGTTCAATTGATGAAAAAACAACAATGGTTTTAATTCAACGTTCTTGTGGCTATTCTTTAAGAAATTCACTTAATATCGAAACAATAAAAAAAATAATATCAATTGTAAAAACAAAAAATCCCAAGTGCATTTGTTTTGTGGACAATTGTTATGGCGAGTTTGTTGAAAAAATGGAACCAAATGAAGTCGGTGCGGATATAATAGCCGGGTCTTTAATCAAAAACCCCGGAGGCGGCATAGTTGAAACAGGCGGATATGTTGCAGGTAAAGAAGAATACGTTACAAATGCCTCAGAACGATTGACAGCCCCGGGAATTGGAGAATATGGCGGTTCTATGCTCAATCAAAGTCGACTGATTTATCAGGGAATATTTATGGCACCTATGGTTGTTGCAAATGCTTTAAAAGGAGCAATTCTTTCCTCTTGTGTATTTGAAAAAATAGGTTTTGAATCATATCCAAAATACAATGAAACAAGAACAGATATTATTCAAAAAGTGAAGTTTGGACAAGAAGAGCCGTTAAGACATTTTTGCGAAACAATACAACACCTTTCGCCAATCGACTCTTACGTTACTCCAATGCCTGATGATGTTCCGGGGTATGACAACAAACTGATTATGGCAGGTGGGTCGTTTATTGAAGGCTCAACTATAGAATTGTCTGCCGATGGCCCTTTAAGACCTCCTTACGTTGCTTATATGCAAGGTGGGTTAAGTTATTCTCATGTAAAAATTGCTTTGGGCGGAATTTTAAAACGATTGAATGTGAAAAGTTGTGTGTGAAAATGGCAAGACAAAATAAAATAAAAACTTTAAAACTTAATAAATATATTGCACAATGCGGTGTGTGTTCTCGACGCAAGGCTGATGAACTTATTTTGTCAGGTGTTGTTTTTGTAAACGGCAAAAAAGTTGAAAACCTTGGAGAAATTGTCACTTCAAAAGACAAGGTTGTTGTTGATGGAAATTTGATAAAACCTGACAATTTTGTTTATATCCGATTTTATAAACCGGCAGGATATATTACAAGTCTAAACGATGAAAAAGGCAGAAAAACCATTTATGATATACTGCCTGAGGAAGTCAAAAAACTAAAACCTGTCGGACGTTTGGACAAGGATACGTCAGGTTTGCTTATTATGACAAATGATGGTGATTTTATAAATTCTTTGACACACCCTAAAATCAAAATCCCAAAAGTTTATAAGGTTGTTGTCGAAGGCAAAATGACTCGTCAAAAAGTTCTTGAGCTTGAAAAAGGCATTGAAATCGAAAAAGGAAAAATAGCATACGCTCAAGTCGATTGTGTTGATGTCCTTTCTGATACAACCGTTTTGCAAATCACTCTTTATCAAGGGCTAAATCGTCAAATCCGCAAAATGTGCCAAAAAGTCGGTCACGAAGTTGTCACTTTGAAACGCATTAAACACGCAAATGTTGTTCTTGACGGGCTAAAACGCGGAGCTTTTAAATATATTAATCAAAAACAAATTAAAGAAATAGAAAATTATATTAAAAAAATCCTTTAATGATACTTTAAAAAATACTTAATCCGGATGATATAATTAACCGCTTATATGCGGTAAACTTAAGATACTTAAGACATTCTTATTTAAAGGTGGAAAACGCATAAGTGAAAAAATTTAAGTTTCGTTTACAAACAGTGCTTGAATTAAAGTCTAAAATATTGGATGAAAAGTTGATTGAGCTTTCTAAAATTCTTTCTCAAATTAATACTGAGAAAGAGGTTTTAAATGAATTGGAAATGAAGCAGAAATCTTTAAATGAAACGGTTTTAAATGTTATTTCTAATTCTTCAAATATTGATGTTGAGCAGGTTATAAACTTGAAAAATTATTTACCTAAATTGGATGATAAAATAAAATCACAACATCAACTTATTTGTGATATGAAAAATGTGCTTGAACTGAAGCAAGATGAAGTTAATGCTGCATATCGAGATAAAGAAATTTTAGAAAAGTTGAAAGAAAAACAAAAAAAATCTTACTATCAAGAATTTGAAAAAACTCAAAGCAATGAACTTGATGATATTACAATATCAAGATATAGTTTTTCGTAAATGGAAGTTTAACAGAGGATTGTATTGATGCCGGCTAATAATATTTTAAATTTAAATAATTTATTAAAACCTCAAATTTCAAATGACAATAATTTGAATAACGTTTTTGATAATACTTTTAAATCTAAAAAAGATAGTTATACAACCAATATCGAGTCAAATTTTTCAAATGTTTTTGAAAATGCTAAGAAAAGCAATGTTGCTTCCAAAAACAAAGATTTTAGCGATGATAAAAATGTAATAAAAAATACAAGAAAAATAAATTCTCAGCAAAACTTCAATAAAAATAATGCAAACAATGATGCACAAAAAGAAAAAACTGATTTAAAAGAAGACAATTTTAAAATAAGCGAAAAAAATATTTCAGAAGAACAAAATGTTCAAAACGAGGAAGTTGATGACGATAATCTGGAGTTGAGGCAAGATGTTTGCATTAATAATCTTTTCTTAAATGATAATAATGTCAATGATGTTGTGGATTTAAACGAAAGTGGCAACAATTTTCAAGCAATTTCTTTAAACGCTAACCAAAATACAGCAAGTGAAAATCAAATGACTGACGAGATTGCTCTTTTAAATGATAAACAAAATGTTCAAACTGCAATTGATAATGGCGAAAATTTGTCAGATGAAAATTCAACAACAGTGTTTTTAAATGCTGAGAAAACAAATATAACTGAAGTTAATAATGTAGAACAAAAAAAAGAAAATGATTTCACCAATTTGAATGAAAAACAAACAATTAAAAATGAAGATTTGACTCTGATGGCAAAAAACGAAAAAACATCAGAAATTTTTCAAGAATATCAACTTGATACAAATCAAAACAATGAAAATTATTTAAATGAAATTAAACAAATAAATAATCAAGAAGAAAAGAATGTTTCCTCTTTCGGTGATGTTGTTGAAAATGTGGAAAATGAAGTCAATAAAAATTATGCTTCAAGTTTTGAAGATGAAAAAATGTCGGATATCTTATCAGAGAATGATGTCGATTTAAAAGAGTTGAATATTGAATCAACACAACTTGAAACAGATTTAGACTCTTCAAATGAAGACAATTCTGCAAGTGAAGACAATCAAAATTTTAGTCAGTTTTTTGGTGAAACAAGTGCAAAATATAATTTTGAAAATACAAACAATATAAGCTTTAATCAAAGTATAAAAATAGATAATGTTTCTCAAATGAACATTGCAAACAAATTAAATCAAAATGTTAGTTCGGAAAATATAAGTAAGGAAAATATTTTAAATCAAATAACAAATAAGCTTGAAAATTTGAACGACTCACAAAGCAAAGTGAATATAGTTTTGCGACCTGAAAATTTGGGACGTTTGCAACTTGAAATAGTGAGTGATAAAAACGGAACAATAAGTGCAAATTTGACAGCTACAAATGAAGATGTTAAGCAACTGCTTGAGAAAAGTATTAATGAACTGAAAAATTCCTTAAATTCTCAAGGGGTAAATGTAAGCAACATAAATATAAAAGTTGAAAATACAAACCAAGCTTCAAACAACGGATTGAATTATCAACATCAAAATAATGAAAACCTAAATAATGGTTTCATTTTTAATGGTGAAGCAAGGAACAATTTTAATAGTAATAAAGAAAATCAAAATTCAAATTATGCAAATAATTCAAACGAAATGAAATCATTAAATCAAAAAACAAATGAAAATTTGAATAGTGATATACAAAATTCAAGTGAAAGATTAGTGGATTTAAAAGTGTAACGTTGAAGAAAAAGGAGATTACAAATGGCATTAAGTTCAGAGATAATAAATTTACAAAATCAAACAACGGCAATGCAAGCACAACAAACAAAAAAAACAGGAAGTGAACAAGAATATGGTCAAGATATGTTTTTGAAGTTGATGTTGGAACAGTTGAAATATCAAGACCCTCTTGAACCAACAGGAAGCACCGAATTTTTGCAACAACAGGCTATGTTTACTCAAGTTAGTGAATTGCAAAAATTAAATAAAGAAATAAGCAATAATAACCAACTTATGCAAGCAAGTCTTATGATAGATAAGCAAGTGATTTTGACAGACCCTTCAAATTCATCAAAAGATATAACAGGTATAGTTACATCAGTTGGTTATAACGGAAAAGAAGCAACAATTGAAGTAAATGGAAAAGATTATCCTTTGTCGTCTGTAAAAACAATAAAATCAATGAATTGGGAATATATTCCGCCAAGCGATGATAAAACAACGGAAGCTACTGAAAACAATACCAAAGAAAAAACAATAGACAAAACAGAAAAAGTATAAAGATATTATAATGGAGGAATAAAGACTTATGGCACAGGCATTTTTTACATCAATGGGAGGTATTAATGCAGCGCAATCGCAAATCAACGTAATAGCGAATAATGTCGCAAATATTAACACAATGGGGTTTAAATCGAGCAACATGACATTTGAAGACATATACTATATAACCCATTCATCAGGCAGTGCTCCAACAAAAACCTTGGGCGGAACAAACCCTCGTCAGGTTGGTCTGGGAGTTCAAGTGAGTGCCATAAGCAAAAATTTCACTCCGGGAACTACAACAACAACAGGGAGAAACACAGATATAAATATTCAAGGAAATGGCTTCTTTTGCGTGCAAAACGGTAATGGAGCAATAATGTATACAAGAGCAGGGAATTTTTCAATAGATGCAAATGGTGTAATGGTAGACCCAAACGGCAACAAAGTTATGGGAACAAATACTATTTTTGGTTCGCAAGGAAGCGATACTCCTGTTAAAATACCAACCTTGATAAAAACTGAAACCGTGCCTAATACCAAGGATATAATGATAAAAGATTTATCAAAATTAAATGGTGTAGATATAATAAAAGGAACATTCACCATAAAGGCAGATTTAAGACCTGCAGGCGGAGCAATTGATACAACAGCGACAATAGATATTTCAAATTGTGATGATTTAAATTCAGTAGTGGCGGAAATTAATAAAGAACTCCAAGCTGCAGGCATTCCTTCAACAGCTTCCGTTAAAGACGGGAAATTGGTATTTACAAATGATACAACAAAATGTAATGGATTAAAATTTGGTTCAGGAACTTCGAATTTCACTTCTGTAACAGACTTGGCGGGAGCACAAAGCGCTGCTGACGGTTCTTATTCTTCACAAGTTCTTGACTATAAGCAGCAAATCTCAATGCCTGATGTTATAGCAGAAGCTCAAGGGCATGAAGATGTTGCAATTTATGAAAGCGGAGCAATCGAAGTTACATACGCAAACGGCGACAAATTAAGAGTTGTGCTTGATGAAACAACCAATAAAAATGTTTTTAGATACACAACTGCTGACGGGATAATAATTGAAGGAAACGATGTTGAAATGAATCCTGATGTTTGCAAGGTTGAAAACTTACAAATACAACTTGCAAAATTTACAAATCCTGATGGGCTTGTGCAAGTTGGGTCAAATTTGTTCCAACAAAGTGCAAATTCAGGCAATCCATATTATGGATTTGCAGGTGTAAGTGGTTTGGGCGGTTTGCAAACAGGAGCTTTAGAAGCCTCAAATGTCGATTTGGCTGAACAGTTTGCAAATATGATTCAAGCTCAAAGAGCTGTTGAAGCTAATAGCCGTGTGTTCTCAACAACAAATGAAGTTCTAAAAACTCTTGTTTATATGGGACAATAGCGTAAATAATAAATTTTTGTGATAAAATAAGGAAGTGAAAAAAAATTCACTTCTTTTATTTTATTAATTCTTATACAATAATTGTTAAAGCTAACATTGCAAGCAAAATTATGTGATAAATTTGACTTTGTTCGCCAGCAATAATAATTGGCTTATTTGCATTGATACAAAAAAATGAACAGTTCTGTAAAATTGCAAAGGATGTAGCGGAAAATCTGCTACCAAAGGTAAAATTATCAAACAAAATCCATTTCGCGTTGGTGAGAATAAAATCAAATCATTGAACGTGGGATAGTCGGTTATTTAAAAATTCTAATATATTTGAATTAAAAAAGCGCCTAAAACTGAACTGAAACCCTAAAACTAGACAATATAAGGAGGTACAAATGAAAAGAAAACCATATACAGTTCAAGAAAAAGAAGAATTACTCAAATCAAATGC
>ULVN01009830.1_pt1 | contig 15678 bp, 11 predicted proteins | sample 1959491 | NCBI WGS metagenome assembly ULVN01 (sample SAMEA4835787, study PRJEB28245) | human gut metagenome | biome: gut microbiome; material: fecal sample | place: Denmark | collected 2008 | reverse complement strand
GCAGACGCCTGATTCATTGGTTGAACTTACCTGGATACTCCACCTGATAGGCTTTTCTGTCTTTTTTTGCTGCTTCAAGTCTGTTTTATGGATAAAAATCAGGCATTTTTCAAAACCTGTCAAGCCCTTGGGAAAACTTTTTTATGGCCGATTTTCTCCGATAATATCGGAGTTTTTTCAATTTCTCACAAAAATGAGCGTATTTTGTTCCTTCGCTGTTGGTGAAGTGGGGAAAAAAGGAGCTCGAATTTCCTGAAGAGGCAAAATTGTCCGTTCGGGAACCGTGAACCGACTTTTATGAGTAAATGATGAGTGACAAATGATCTTTTCCGCAAAAAAGCCATGGTATAGTATGGCCAGCCGGTAATATATCCGGAGCGCTTCGGGGAAAAGAGATTCCCAATGAAAAAAGAATATGATTATGAACACACGGCTCACCTTGTTTCCAAAGCACAACTGGGGGATAAGAAGGCCAAAGATGAATTATGCCAACGCTTCCGTCCGCTGGTGTATGGACTTACCAGGACTGCCTATGAAACCATTGACCATGAAGACATGGCACAGGTTCTTTGGATTGTATTTCTTGAAAGTCTGGCAGATTACGACAGCAGCAGGGGACTTCCTTTTGCTGCCTACGTGAAGAAAAGGCTTTCACAGGCAGCAGTGGATTATATGCGACGCCATGAAGTCATGCTGAAACATGGAGGGGTCAAAGACGAGGAGACTAAGGATCGCCTTTTATCCGGTGAAATCATGGTAGACGGTGTTCGTCAGAACTGGTATGAAATGAAACAGGATGAACTGACGGAAGGGGAAGTAGAGCAGCTGATTGCAGGTCTTGGACTTACCTCACGGCAGGAAGAAATCCTGCACCTCCGCATGAAAGGATATTCCTGGGCTGACATTCATGGTATCTGTCATCTTTCCTATAAGAACGTACATAAGCATAAGCAGAATATCCGGGCCATTGTCATGAAAAATGAAATTTTCCGAAATTATTTTGCCTGATGGGGGTAAGAAATGGGAAGGTACTGCGATATTAGTATCAGAGGGGAGAAAAAGAACCGGAACAACCCCATCGGCCGAGAGGTTGAAAAATCCGGAAGTGGTTCCTCTCAGAAAGGACCTTCATCATGAAGACCTTAAATCTTACTTTCAAAACATCCGGTAAATCCACAATGACTGTCACTCTGGCCAATCCCAGGGATAGCCTCACCAGGGAAGAAGTGAATACGGCTGCCGCCAAACTGATTCCCGTCCTCGTTACCCGTAGCGGTGCGGAAGTGACCGAACTTGAAAAAGTGACCATTTCCACCACCACCACGGAAGAATTGGAATAAAGGAGGTAGACTATCATGGCAGCAAAGAAAACCATGACCGATGTGAAACTTCAGGTAGTTGTTGAAAACGGTACTACCGGTACAGGAAGAAAAGCCACAAAGAACCTTTCCTTCAGCCAGATCAAGATCACCGCCACCGATGACCAGCTGATGGATGCAGGAAAGGCCATTGCAGGACTTCTCTCCTCCAGCTTCTCCGGAATCCGTCTGATCAATACCTATGATCTCACCGAAGCCGGATAAGGAATGAAAAAATCCCCGCTCAGCTATGGGCGGGGATTTTTTCATTCCTGCAGGAAACGGTGAAGCCGGGGGAAAATGAGACTGCTAAGATGCGCAGTCATTTCCATTATGAATTAAGAGCATGAAAATGAAAGGAAAACGATGAAAAACAGGAAAATACACAGTCGAATCTGTCAAGCCGGCAGGATATTATAAATTCCTATATCTAATAATAAAAAAATTCCATAGTTATTCACATCCGGAACAATCCTTCCATAAAGCTGTGAATAACTGAATATTTAACCATTTATGAAATATTGAATCGTTGTTTTAATTCTGCATATGTTCTAATAAAATTTTAGAATTTTACCGTTATACAACGGTATTAAGGATTTGAGAGAATGACGGATAATGGCAAATAAGCAGGTTCCGATAATTATATTTTATATATAATTAGAATGGGATAGGGTGTACATTGTATTTTTATGCAAAATTTCAAATAATGAAAAGGATGCGTACATATACGGCGATTACGATGTATACTTGATTATTCAGTACAATGACAGTTTCTGCCTATTTATTTTCACGTGCATATATAGTATCCTATTGTTAACGGATAAAGCCACTGTATTAATATGGGGATAGTAATACATACTTTATCACTTTCGGACAAGAAATATTTCCACTTCCAGGGAAGCTTGGGTATATGGTGCCCTCCTCCAGCGCGGCTGTTTTTCCTGCAGTATACACTGTGCTTTGCCTGAAATGAAATATTTCCGAACAGGCTGTACAGTTTTCCTCTCGGTAGAAAGGAATCGGGTCGATGAGGGAAGGAAATCCCTTACAATAGGAGGAGCAGGAATGATATGCGGATTTATCGGGAAAGGCAGATGGTTTATCAAAAAAGCAATAACATGATGATTAGAGGGGATTTGTTAAATATATCATCATTGTTTATTTTTCAAGAGGTTTAAATAATGATCAATCAAAATATCAGGAAACTGCGATGCGTCATTCCCGACGGCACCGCAGGCAAATATCCAAGGTTACTTTCTTTATTTGATAATAATGAAACCATGACACCGGAGTACAGCTCCATGGAAACCTTTATGAACCATCTTATCGGTGACATGGAATCACATGGGATTTCAGTTGAACGATTTTCCTTATTTAAAACCAGTCGCGGTATTGCCTATCAATTTTCTGACGGCCTTCTGCTGGTGCCTGTACCTGTATACCAGAAAAACGGAACAGGACTATTTTCTCTTCATGATATTGAATCCGTTTTCAAAGACGTAGACGGCTGCGGTACCATCCGGCTCTATCCGCTGCCGGGGCAGAGAAACCCCACGCTGATACACACATCATGCAGCAGGGATACCATTATGAAAAGACTTGACCGTGCACTGGAAATTGCTGGGAACAGGAGCCCGGTCCATGCAAGCATCTTTAATCCTGATGTACAGGCTATGACTGACCGTCTCTCCAGGGAGACCTATGGAATGCCGCTGCAGGTTCATTCCCCGGAAGCGGAAATTTCAGCGGAGGATATAGCCCGCAACCTTTCCGGTAAATCAAAGGAAGAACAGGCCGGAATTCTTGGAAATGTGATCCAGTCCCTGGGGTGGGGCATGCTGCAGTCTGATGAACGGAAACAGTTTGTTCAGATGGTTGTGGATAAGGCCTTCCACGTGACAGTTACGGCGGATACGGCAAGGACCGTTACACAGAAAGACAAGGAACCTGCCGGAAATCATGGCGGAACGGAAACGGTTATCCATTCTCCGGAGCAGAAGACCGTAGCTCTGCCGAAGGGGGAGGACAAGTTCATCCCGCAGCGGGATACAGAGAGGGAACCATCCTGCTTTCTTGAAAAAGCGCGGGACTCTATGGAAAAGGACGATCGTGCCTTCCGTTCCTGCTGGAAAAATATCATATCCTACCTGGATGGACATACTGCCACTCCTATTGGAAATCGTTTCATTTCATCTTCCGAAGAGGATGCTGCTTCATCGGATGATAAATAAAAAAACGGAAGGCCCTGCCGAAAGGCGGGGCCTTTTTGACTGAGTGAGCTGTTTTTTTAATATCACTTTGACCGCAGCGAAAAGGAGTGTAAAATTTTACCTGCAGAATAGGGCTGGCGGATGGGATCGAGATTCTGATTCAAATCGGACAGCCCCGCCGTTCACTGTCATCCTGAGCGCCAGCGAAGGATCTCGGTACTTGGCGTAAGTGAGCAGAACGCCGGTAAATATCAGTCAGCGGGGCAGCACGGTCGGAATCGGGGGCCGCTATCCACATGACCGCAAAAAAGCGAATTTTGATTTCGTCTTTTTATTTTTGTCAGATTCTGTCATGGTCGTATTGTATAATAATAAACAGATTAGAACTTCCGGTTATTTTTGTACTGATAGTCTTTATATGTATCACGTAGTATAATAAATTTAAATAAGCCTTTTCATATTTTTTAAGACAGGAGATTGCTTTGTCTAAACTGATTGATTTTACTTTTTCTCCGCTCAGGGCTGTGCTTTCCATTCTTTTGCAGGATAAAACCACGAAGAAAAATATCATATGGGCTACGGATGCCTATGCGGAAAATGGCGATGGATTCTTGGATAAGCAGGAAATCAAAGCGTCCAGGCTTATGAATTTTCCGAGCCTTATCAAGCCCCGCATAGAAAAGACGCAGGAAGACCAGCAGGACAGGACACGGAAAAAAGCGGAAGTTTTCACGCCCGCCTGGCTCTGCAATCGCATGAATAACTACTGCGATGAAAGCTGGTTTGGAAGGAAAAACGTTTTCAATATAGAAAACAGTGACCACACCTGGGATGTGGTGCAGAAGAAAATCGAATTTCCTGAAGGAAAGAACTGGGAAAAATATGTAGATTCCCGGCGGCTGGAGATTACCTGTGGGGAAGGGCCCTTCCTGGTATCCCGCTATGATGCGGCCACGGGGCGCATGATTGAGCCGCCGAAGAGAAGAATCGGTCTGCTGGATCGGAAACTCCGCATTGTAAACGAAAATACAGACACCTGCGATGACTGGCTGAAATGGGCCATTCGGGCCTTTGAAGCCTCCTATGGCTTTGAATATCAGGGGGACAGCCTACTCATTGCCCGTATCAATCTTTTACTGACTTTTGTTGACTACTATGAGGAACGGTGGAATAAAGAGCCGGACATTAGACTTCTGAAAAAAATAGCCAATAAAATTGCATGGAACATCTGGCAGATGGATGGCTTTCAGGATACCGTCCCTCTTGGTATGCCACCGGGAGAAATGTATGAGCCCAGCTTGTTTGATATGGGCAGTGATGAAATAGAAACGGATGAAGCACCATACTGTAGGATTCAGGACTGGCGAGATGGCAGCTCTATTGAATATCACCAGTTAAAGGAGAGATAATTATGGTTCCGAGTGAAATGAAGTTACTGGATATGCTTTCGAATAATGATGTGACCTTTTTTGTACCGCCGTACCAGCGAAATTATGAATGGACGACAGAACAGTGCGAAGCATTCTTTGACGATGTGGTTAAGACCTACGAAAAGAATTCTCATGGGCATAGGACAGAGCATTTCTTCGGTTCCATTACCTATTTTCAGACAGAAAGGCCCTTTGGACAGACAAAGGAATTGGTCCTCATTGATGGTCAGCAGAGAATTACCACCACCATGCTGTTCCTGTGTGCTGTAAGGGATATAGCTGCTGATGAGGCCTTGAAAGATTTCATCAATAACAAATATCTGAGAAATACCAATGCCAAGGATGAAGACAATGAATACAAAATCAAATTAAAGCAGGTTGAGACAGACTGGTCAGTCTATGTCCACCTGATTCTTCAAAATCCGCTGACAGAAAAAGAAAGAACAACTATTATATACAAAAATTACAGATACTTTATCTCTCGTCTCACCCAGTTTGGACAGAGTGAAGGAGACCCTACCCGCTTGATTGAGCTGGGATTAAATAAATTCAGCGTCATTTCCATAGAGCTGGAGCCAGATCGGAATGAATGGGAAAATCCTCAGGAAGTATTTGAATCCATGAACTCCCTGGGAAAGCCCTTGTCTTTGGCGGATCTGGTCAGAAACTACCTTCTGCTGGGCCTCGATGGAAAAAAGCAGGAAACACTTTACAAAGAGTACTGGCTCCATATTGAACAAACTTTACCGGGTCAGGTATCTAATTATATCCGGGACTTTATGCAGTGGCATTACAAAACCTCTTATAAGAAAGCAACAGAAGCCAACTATAAAGAACTGTACAGAATTTTCAAGGAAATCTTCAGCGGCTTGGAAGCGGAAACAGTCATGAAGAAATTATCCAGCTGTGCTTCGTTGTATGCCTGCCTCCTGCCGGAAGGTAGAACAGGACACCCAAGCATTGATTATGAATTAAAGGATATCCAGTTCCTGCGTGTGACCACTGCCTATTCCTTCCTGCTGGCCCTGCTGGATGCCTGGAGAGAAGGCGCATTTACTGATGAGGATATTGCCGCTATTCTCCACGTATTTAAGACTTATATTATCAGACGACGTATCCTTGGGCTGGTGCAGGCGGAAAATAAATCGTTCCCTTTATATGTGAGCTATTTGGACCAGTTAGAAACTGCGCCTGATAAAGAAAAGGCCATGCTTGATATTTTGGCTCATCAGGAAAACCGGTTGAGACTGCCAAACGATATCGAACTGGGAAGATATCTGGAAAGTGCAAATTTCTATAATTTACAGTCCTGCCGTTTTATCCTTTCTTTGATTGAAGAAAAATTGACAAAGAATCGTCCGGGGGACGAGAAAATCCAGATTGAACATATTATGCCCCAGACCCTGAATCAGGCATGGAAAGAGGAACTGGGACCGGACTATGAAGCCGTTCATCAGGAATATGTGAATACCATTGGAAATCTAACACTTATTCGTCATAACCAGGAACTGGGAAATAAGCCTTTTTCCACTAAAAAACAGGTCTATGAGAATAATGCAGGACTGCAGATAGCAAGGACCGATATTACAAATCGAAAGAAATGGAATAAAGCATCTATAACCAACCGGGCCAAATGGATTATTAACTATCTTTTGACAGAAGTCATCCCCATTCCGGAAGAAATGAGACGAACCAATAATTATAATATCAAGGAAACTAGAGGACTTTCATTCCTGGAACTGCAGCTCATTGGGGAAACTATTAACTTTTATCCGAATCCTTCTATTACAGCAAAGGTCGTATCAGACAAGGAAGTAGAGTTTGAAGGTAAACGCTGGAGACTGTCTCCTTTGACCAGAGAGCTTCTCAAACGCATGGGTATGGGAAATAAATCTGGCGCCTACCAGGGATCACAGTACTGGGCCTTTGAAGGTATGAAATTAAGCTCCATTATTTAAGGAGGGGAGATAAATTATGGGTAAAAAGAAATTTTTCGATTTTGTAATTGGCAATCCGCCTTATCAAGAATCTATGGATTCCACATCGGATAAGTCTGTATATAATATCCTTATGGATGCCTCTTATGAGGTAGGGCAAAAATCTGAATTTATCACACCAGCTCGTTTTTTGTTTAATGCTGGAAAGACACCAAAACCATGGAATAAAAAAATGCTAAATGATATTCATTTAAAAGTGTTAGAGTATGAAAAGAATAGCGCCAAAGTTTTTGCTAATACAGATATCAAAGGCGGCGTAGCTATTACTTACTATGACAGGGAATCTGATTATGGAGCAATAGTTCATTTTATACCAGATGATACTTTAAGAGGAATATTAAACAAAGTTAGAAGTCGAAAAGAGCAAACTCTTAATGAGAACGTTAATGGAACAGAATACTATAAATTATCTCCCGTTCTATATGAAGAACACCCAGAAATTTTAACGACTAAAATTATGTGGAAGAACAAGGAGGTTCCTCTTGTTAGTAAAGGTCATGAGTACGATTTAACATCAAATATTTTAGATAAAGACCCAGCTTTGTTTTCTTTCAAAAAATCTGATGATGATTCTTATTGTAGAGTGTATGGGAGAAAGGGTGGGCAAAGAGTATTCATGTATATCAAACGGAAATATTTAAAAGATAGTCCAGGGCTTCACTCTTATAAAGTAATTCTTCCAGAATCTAACAATAGTGGTGAATTTGGAGAGACGTTAGTGAACCCCTTTGTAGGGGATCCGGATGTTGCAACCACACAAACTTTTATTACGATAGGCTTCTTCGATACAATCAATGAGGCAGAAGCAGTTAAGAAGTATATATCTGGTAAATTTGCTCGTGCTTTATTAGGTACATTAAAGATTACGCAACATAACAAGCAGGATGTCTGGAAAAATGTGCCAGTGCAAGATTTTTCTAAGTGTAGCAATATTGACTGGTCTAAGTCTATCCATGAGATTGACCTCCAGCTCTATAAGAAATATGGCCTTTCCTCTGATGAAATTGACTTCATTGAATCCCATGTAAAGGAGATGAAGTAGTATGCTTTCTCCTCAAATCAATTCATTCAAAAAGGTAGTTCCTATTATTTACTGCTACACCACGCCCGGTGTGACTTACCATGATGGGTGGTGCAAAATCGGGGAGTCGGAACAGGATTCCACGTCCCGGGTGAAGCAGCAGACCCAGACGGCCAATATCCATGTAAAACTGGAATGGACAAAGAATGCGGTGTATGAAGTGACGGGGGATGCTTTTCACGACACCGATTTCCACCAGTACCTGGCATCCTGCGGTATCGAACGGATGAAGCCGCTGCCCGGAGATACGAGAAAGCCGGAGTGGTTCCATATTTCTCCTGCGCGGGCGAAAAGGCTGCTGGAAGATTTTCGGGAGAACCAGGGGGTAAAACCTTCCCTGGCCCATGTGGTGCCCTACAGCCTCAGGCGGGAACAGAGGGAAGCGGTGGAAAAGGCAAGAAATTATTTTCTACACCATGAAGGAGGCAGTTTCCTTTTCAACTGTAAGCCCCGCTTTGGCAAGACCCTGACAGTCTATGATTTATGCAAATCCATGGGATTCATCAACATACTGGTGGTAACGAATCGTCCTGCCATTGCGGACTCCTGGTTTGAGGATTACTGCAAGTTCCTGGGAAAAGAGTCAGGCTACCGATTTGTTTCAGAAGTCAGCGTACTAAAGAAAAAGCCGGGAGTACTTACCAGAGATGAATATTATCACTCTATTGATGATAATACGAAATGCATCGAATTTGTTTCTCTGCAGGACCTGAAGGGGGCCAAGGCCTTTGGCGGTCCCTATGATAAGCTGCAGGAAGTGGCAGATATTCCCTGGGATATTCTGGTGATTGATGAAGCCCATGAAGGGGTGGACACCTATAAGACCGATGTAGCCTTCGAGCATATTCACCGGAAGTATACGCTCCATCTGTCCGGTACGCCCTTCAAGGCCCTGGCTCAGGGTGAGTTTACCGATGATGCCATTTATAACTGGACCTATGCCGATGAACAGAAGGCCAAGGCGGAATGGAAGTCTGATGATGGCAGTGAAAACCCCTATGCCAATCTGCCAAGGTTGAATATGTATACCTACCAGATGTCTGAAATGCTGACTGAGGAAGTAAGCAAGGGTGTGGAAATCGACGGGGAGACGACAGAGTATGCCTTCGACCTGAACGAATTTTTCGCCACCAATGAACAGGGACGTTTCATCCATGATGAGGCAGTAAACCAATTTCTGAATTCTCTTGTGACGGGGAAGAAGTATCCATTCTCCACACCGGAGCTTCGCGGAGAGCTGCGTCATACGTTGTGGCTTCTGAATCGTGTTTCATCAGCTAAGGCACTGCAGAGAAAACTGGAAAAACATCCCGTCTTCGGCAACGGAAGCTATGAAATCATCCTGGCTGCAGGAGATGGCCGATCTGAAGAGGACAATGAACGAATAACAGCGAGCGCATTGGAACGGGTAAAGGATGCCATTGCCCATCATGATAAGACAATTACCCTTTCCGTAGGGCAGCTGACTACCGGTGTTACCATCCCTGAGTGGACGGCGGTGCTTATGCTTTCCAGTATCAAGAGTGAAGCCCTTTATATGCAGGCCGCATTCCGTGCCCAGAATCCATGCCGCATCAGCAACGGCCATGAATGGTTCCGGAAGCAGAATGCCTATATCTTCGATTTCGACCCGGCCCGCACGCTCATTGCCTTTGACAAGATTGCCAATGACCTTTATGAAGGAACGGCAGGCGGTCATGGGGATGTGGAAACAAGGAAAAAGAATATCAGAGAACTGCTCAATTTCTTCCCTGTCATCGGTGAAGATGAGAATGGGGAAATGATTGCACTGGATGCGGCCAAGGTACTGTCCATTCCAAGGAAAATCAAATCCCAGGAAGTGGTACGGCGGGGCTTTATGTCCAATTTCCTTTTCCGGAATGTAAGCAATATTTTCCATGCACCTCAGCAGGTTATCGATATCATCAACCGGCTGGAATCGTTCAAGGAACCGAAGCCCATTCCCAATCTGGATGAAAATACTGGAAATCGGCTGGATATTGACGAAGACGGCAACGTGTCTATCCCCCAGGAGAATATCATTGGTAAGTCCACTGATTTATTTGGTGACAAGATTTTCAAGGAAGCAGAAAGCAGTATTATGGATGCGGTCCAGGCGGCAGATGCCGATGTGATTGCCCATGCTGACAGCCCTGAAAGTCGTGAAGCGAAAGAAATAACCGACAAATTTAAGGATATTGCCCATGAGACTACCACAAAAATTCTTGACAAGGCAAAGGAAAACTATCAGAGCGATTTCACAAAAAGCAGCCGTAACAAGCTGGAAAGAACCATCAATATTACTGCCGACACGGTGATTAACAAGGCGGCGGACAACCTGCGCATTGAAACAAATCGGGCGAAGGATAAACGGGATGAGAACCTGAAAACTGCGAAAACTGAGAAAGACGAACAGCGAATCCATAAGGACTATGAGAAAAAAGTAGAGGCCCTGAATAAGCAGTTCAAAGAAGATATCGAAAGCGGTTTGACCGAGGCGGTACGCAATGCAGGTCAAAAAGTTGTGGAGCAGATCGAAACGGACAAGCGGGAAAAGAATAAAAAATCTTTTGAAGACGGTATGAAAGATAAACTCAGAGGCTTTTCACGTACCATTCCTGCTTTCCTTATGGCCTTTGGCGATGAAAATACCACTCTGGCTAATTTTGATACCATGGTACCGGATGCTGTTTTCCAGGATGTCACAAGGAATATCAATGATGGCAAATGTATAACATTGGATGATTTCCGTAAGCTCAGAGATGGCATGGACTATGTGGATGAAGAGACCGGAGAAGAGAAACATTATGAAGGACACCTTTTCGATGAAGTGGTTTTCAATGATTCTGTAAAGGAATTCATGAATAAGAAAAAGCAGCTGGCCAACTACTTCGACGAGAAAAACACGGAAGATATTTTCAACTATATTCCGCCTCAGCAGACAAACCAGATTTTCACGCCGAAAAAAGTGGTGAAGCATATGGTGGACCTGCTGGAAAAAGAAAATCCAGGCTGCTTCGACGATGACACAAAAACCTTCGCTGACCTCTACATGAAGTCCGGTATGTTTATCACGGAAATCGTGAAACGGCTCTACAACAGTCCGCGCATGAGACAGCTCTATCCGGATAAAGAAAAACGGTTGAACCACATCTTTGCTAAGCAGGTCTACGGACTGGCACCTACGGAAATCATTTACCGTATTTGCAAGAACTACATCCTTGGCTTCAGTGATACGATTTCTATCAAGGAACATCACATTCGCCTCTGCGATTCACTGGATTATGCGCAAAAGGGAACTCTTGATATGAAACTGGAAGAAATGTTCCCAGATCTGGATAAGTGAATAGGCTTGCAGAAGATAGAAAATTTTTTATAAATTGTCCTTGCAATCCGACTTTTATACGCCTATATATAATATAGTCAAAGAGAGGTACCAGAACCTTCGCCCGTTTCGGTGGGGGCTGGCGCCTCTTCTCTTTGTTCTTTTTAGGGAAGCGCTGATTAAATCACTGTCTGCTTTTATTCTTGAATTTTTATGCAATGCAAGGAATGGGACGACGCGAATAGCGAGCTATTTAAGGAGTCCCATGACGAAGCAGTGCATAAAAATTCTTATAAAAGCAGACTCTATGAATTAATCAGTGCTTCCCTAGTACCTCCGCTCGAAATGACGGGGGAGCCATAGTGGCACATATGCAAGCCCCGTAACGCGACTTTATAATTATTGCCGCGAAGCGGCAATCCACAACCCTCAGCAGCGGAGCTGCTGTTGCCCCTTGAGCGCCAGCGATGCACAGCGAACACATTTTATAGGAGCGATAGCGACGCATAAAGTGTAGTGAGTCGTTTCCCCTCTGGGGACACAACCCTTCTATACAACCTTCGGGGCCAAAGGCCCTGTCAACCTTCCTTTTTGAACCCTCTGCACCCCAACGGGCCCTTCGAGCCCGCCCCCCCTTTTTGGCGCCGAAGGCGTGTCCGCGTCCCCTGTTTCTCTTGCACCTTTCCCCAAAATTCGCTAAAATATAGATAGGAAAACAGCAGATTTCATAGCTTTCTAAGGAGGGGTTCTTATGCCGTCCAAATCGCTGAAAGTCAAGGAGTTCATGACCAAGTATGTGTTTACTGTATCGCCTGATGTGACGGTGCACCGGCTGGTGGGGCTGTTTATTACCCATCCTGTGAGTGCCATTCCGGTGGTGGGGGAGGATAATGAGCTTCTGGGCATTATTTCGGAAGGGGATCTGCTTTACAAGAAGGTGACGCCGAAGATTCCTCAGTATGTGGATGTGCTTGGCGGAAATCTGTATTACTGCGGTTTCGGCCGGTATGAGAAGTCGTTCCGGAAGCTCCTGGCCACTACGGCGGCGGAGATCATGACGAAGGATGTGCGCTGTGTGACGCCGGAGACGGATATGGAGACATTGACGAATCTTATGGTGGATGAGCATTTGAAGACGGTGCCGGTGGTGGATAAGAAGAAGGTGGCCGGTTCCGATGTGCAGCCGCCGGCGCGGCTGGTGGGTATTATTACCCGCCATGATATTCTTGGCGCCATTGCGGCTACGGAGGCGGAGGAGCTTTTAAGAAATCGGGAAGAAGAAAGTAAGTAGTAGTGGAAACTGCAGCGGTGGAAACGCCGGTGCAGTTTTTTATTTGCGCCGGGCATAGTATAATAGGGGAAACGCTCCTTTCGGCATATTTCAGTTTTCCGAAGGAGAGGGAGGTACATGATGGGAAAGCGGCTGATCCGGTTTCTGAGTAAAATGCACAGGGGGGTCCTGATCTGCGGGGGCTTTGCGCTCTTTATGCTTCTGGGGGCCTTTCTTCTGATGCTGCCTTTTTCGCAGACCGGCAGGTCGGAGGTTTCTTTTGTGGATGCTCTTTTCATGTCGGTGAGCACGGTGAGTGTCACGGGCATGAGTATGTTTGACCTCCGCTATGATTTCACCGTTTTCGGCCAGCTGGTGATTCTCTTCCTCATGCAGGTAGGGGGTCTGGGAATCATGACCATGATGGCCATGGTGAGTATTTATACGGGCCGTCGGATCCGGCTGCAGGAGCGTCTTCTGATCCGGGACTCTTTCAATCTGAATACGCCGTCGGGCATGGTGATGCTGGTGCGAAAGATTATCGTCACGACCCTGGCGGTGGAGTTTACGTCGGGAACGCTTCTGGCCATTTATCTCTATTTCAAGTACGGAACCATCGGCATTTACCTGGGCTACTGGCATGCGGTGTCCGCTTTTACGAACTGCGGCATGGATATCATGGGCAGTGATGTAGGTTTTGCGGGCATGGCGGCAGACGGTTTTGTAAGTACGGTGATTGTGGTTACCATGTTCCTGGGGGGCGTGGGTTTCATCGCTCTGGATGATATTTTAAGAAATCACAGGTGGTGCAGGCTGTCTTTCAACAGCAAGTTCATCTTTACCATGGAGGCGGTTCTCATCCCTCTGGGGGTGGTGGTGTATTTCCTTCTGGAGGGAAGCAATCCGGAAACCATGGGCCACATGAGCACGCTGGAGAAGTGGCAGAGCGCTTTTTTCATGTCCGTGTCTTCCCGGTTGGCAGGATTTGCGGTGTTTGATATCCACTCCATGATGAGTTCCACCGTCCTTTTCGTCATGATGTTTATGTTTGTCGGGGCGGCGCCTGTTTCCACCGGCGGCGGTATCAGGACCACCACCATGGGCCTTCTTCTTCTGTCTCTCTGGGCCTGGGTCCGGGGCAGGCGGGAGGTGGTGCTTTTTCATAAGCAGGTGGATACGAAGTGCCTCACCAAGGCGTCCAATGTATTCACCCTGGCTATTGTGCTCACGTTCCTGACGGCGTTCTGCGTGTTCGCCATGGAGCCGAAGGATTTCGACTTTGAAGATGCTCTTTTTGAATCGGTGTCCGCCTTCAGTACCGTAGGCTTCAGCATGGGGCTGACGGGGGAATGGAATACGGCCTGCAAGATCGTGCTCATGATTGCCATGTACATCGGCCGTATCGGCGTGATGACCCTGGCCATCGCCTTTGCGGGCCATCATAACAGTTCTGTGAAGTATCCGAAGGAAAATGTGGTTATAGGTTAAATAAAGAGGTTCGTTATGGGTCAGAAATTACAGTTTTTCGTAGCCGGTCTGGGCCGGTTTGGTAAAAGTGTGGCTGTGACGCTGGAAAAAATGGGGTACGACGTCATGGCCATGGATATCGATGAAGATGTGGTGCAGGACCTGGCGGATACCCTGGGATATGTGGTGTGCGCCGACTGCTCGGACGAAAAGAACCTGGCCGCCATCGGCGCCGGCAATGCGGACGTGGCGGTGGTTTCGGTAGGAGAACTCTCCGCCAGCCTCATGACAACCCTGATATTGAAGGATATGGGGGTCAAGAAAATCGTGGTCAAGGCCCTGGATCCCCTCCACGGGAAAATGCTGCAGAAAATCGGGGCGGACAAAATCATTTACTCCGAAAAGGAAATGGGCGTCCGTGTCGCCCACAACCTTATTTCCCCGGGCATTGTGGATTATATCGAAATGGAAAACAACATTACCATCCTTTCCATCCATGTGCCGGAAGACTGGATCGGCAAGAGCATTCTGGACATCGATATCCGTAAGAAATATAACATTACCGTAGTGGCCATCAAGAGAAAAGGGGAAATGTACGTCAACCCCCATCCGGATATGCAGCTTGCCTCCGATGATATGCTCATCATTCTGGGGGATTCGGAAAGCGTAAAGCGGGTCACTGCAAGTCTCGAGCAGTAAGGAGCTGTTGGCTGAAATCTTGCCTCCCACCGCCTGTCGGGGGGAGGGGGACCACGTCAGTGGTGGAAGGGGGCGGCTGCGGTAAGCACCCATAGGGAATCATCTGTTGATAAATACCGGTCGGCGGGGCAGCAATTTCCGAAGGGGCCTGCGGCCGTTGGCCGCAGAGGGGCGTATGGCCCTGTGCTGTCGCATGGGCCAAGGGTTGCGTCGCTTCGCTCAAGGGAAGCGCTGATTAAATCACTGTCTGCTTTTATTCTTGAATTTTTATGCAATGCAAGGAATGGGACGACGCGAATAGCGAGCTATTTAAGGAGTCCCATGACGAAGCAATGCATAAAAATTCTTATAAAAGCAGACTCTATGAATTAATCAGTGCTTCCCAAGGGGCAAAGGCCGTGGTAGGCGCCTTCAAAAAAGTTGGGCGCCGGTTTGTATAAAACCGGTTTAGTGGGTTGGTGTGCTAGTGTACTAGTGAGCTAGTATACTAGTGAGCTAGTGGGCTGGTAAAAACCATACAACCGCGCCTAACGGTCAGTCGATTAAAAGAAAGGCCCTTTTATGTGCAGGCTATGGGCCAACTTCGACTGACTTGCACATTCTCTGCAGAATGTGCACAGCGCGAGGGAAATGCACCCCTTCTGCCGCCTTCGGCGGCGTCTCCCCCGGAGGGGGAGATTCTAGCGGCTCTGCATTTAGTGCAACTTATGGGGAGAAGGTGCCCCGCGGGTTGTTGTGCCCCCGCCTGCGGGGTGGCAAGCGAACTTGGCTCGTAGGGGAGTGATAGCGACCTGAGAACTAAGTGAGACGCTTTCCCGTGGAGAAAGGTGGTGCCGTAAGG
>ULVN01007069.1_pt1 | contig 15737 bp, 13 predicted proteins | sample 1959491 | NCBI WGS metagenome assembly ULVN01 (sample SAMEA4835787, study PRJEB28245) | human gut metagenome | biome: gut microbiome; material: fecal sample | place: Denmark | collected 2008 | reverse complement strand
CTCCTACCCGGAAATCTATTAGGTTTTATAGAGGAAAGATAAGGAAAAAGAATGAAAAGACAAAGACTTTCAACTTGTTTTTGCTAATAGTTGACACTTGTCGTTGCAGTGCATGCCCATTCCGAGAAAAACTCATAACAAATATTTGCAGCAATAATACACAAAAACGTGTGGCTGTACTGTGCTTATCAAATTAATGTTGTATATTTGCAGCAGATAATATCAAGCAATGAAGCGACGTTGGCTTGAGTGATTCGTTTTACTTTTTAATCAATAGTAATATGCAGATTCGTATAAACCCTGAGACATGTATCAAATGTGGCAGTTGCGTGGCGGTGTGCCCTGTAAGCATCTTCCGCCAGTCTGCGCCCCGCACTCCGGTCACCATAGAGCGTGCGGAAGCCTGTATCAAGTGCGGACATTGTGTAGATGTCTGTCCCTCAAACTCCATCGATCATGAGCTCTTCCCCTTGGAGCGCCTTCACGAGATAGACTATCATCAGATGCCGACACCCGAACAACTGATGAATCTGATTCATGCGCGCCGTTCCAACCGTACTTTCCTCAAGAAAGAGGTGCCGGGCTCTTCCATCGCGATGATGCGTGAGGCTGCTCTCTATGCGCCTACTGCCGGCAACAACCAAATGGTAGAGTTGAATGTAGTCTGTGATCCGGACAAGATCGTCGACATCATCCGCTTCACCATCGACACTCTTGGCGAGCATCTCGACATCCTTGGACCCAACTATGCGGGCGTAGTCAGCGGAGCACGTCAGGCTTTTGAACATGGCAAGGACATCATTCTTCGCGGCGCACCCTACGTGATGGTCTTTGCTTCCGACCATAGTTTCGGAGCCGCCGACTGCAATCTTGCTTATCAAAACGCCTCGCTGATGGCGCAGAGCTTAGGCGTTAGCCAGTTCTATATGGGCTTCGTCATGACCGCTACGTCGCTTTCAGACCCAGAGCGCGTCAAGGCCCTCTTCGGTGTGAAGCAGAAGGTGCAGGCGCTGATGGGCTTCGGTCTGTCCCGTCTCCGCTATAAGCGCTACGCCGAGCGCGGATAAGTGATTCGGCTTGCGGGGCTGTGTTAAAGTGGATTTTTGACACAGTTCCGTGTTGCGTCTGGATATTTCTGCCAGGTCTTTTTCTTATGGTTTAACTGAGTATTTGGAAAAAAGCAATTACAGAAGATTCATTCTGATAATTCAATTGGATTATAAGGCATGACCTTATGCATTAATTTTAAAGTCTCGGCATCATCCATGTTATTTGGGTTAAGTTCCATTTTAACCCCCGACATCTCTGCAGCCTCAAAAAAGGACGTTTCACTTTTTGCCTTATCGAATTCCTTTTGGCTGACTTTTTGCTACCTCTGAAGTTATGGATTATCAGGGCGAATTTTCTGGAATTCTGTGAAAAATCTCTGCTGGTAGAATTTTCGTATTTGTGTTGATCAGAAATTTTTAAATAATATTAAATATAGTTATATGGTGTTGTGTTATTTGTATTTCAAGGATATTATACTTAATTTTGAGTCAAAATAAAATAACTCATTAGATTTAAAAATGAAAAAGATATTTAGCCTAGTTCGTGTAAAAGTATTCGTTCTGATACTTTTTATGTGTTTTGACCTGTCTGCACGTGCTCAGAATGAGAATGCGCAAAATGATTGGAAATTCAGTCATCCAATTTTAGTTGAGTCGCAAGCGCCAACGTCACCCCAAACGGGTATGTTAAATAATGGAGAAATGCCTGAATTTCAAGGAGGAAGCATTGAACTGAAAAAATATTTAGCAAAGGAGGTTCATGAAACATTATTAAGGAGAGGTGATAATGTATTTGGGAAAGTTATAGTAAGTTTTGAGGTCGGCAAGAAAGGCAATTTGTCAAATTATAAAATTGTAAAGTCCACAAACCCATCATTGAACGAAGACGCATTAAACATTGTCAAATCTATGCCAAAATGGAAGCCGGCAAAAAAGAACGGAAAAAATGTTAAATCAAAAATTAGTATCATTGTAAATTTTGAGTGAGCCGTATGGGCTGAAGATTTGTATAAACCTGGTTCGGTCCTTTAAGAAAGTCGCCCCCTCCATATAACTCCATATAATTGGAGCGATTTAAAAATATTTAAGAGTAATACGTATTAATATTAGAAGCATTCTTTTCTTCTTTTTAATTTTCCTGCACCTACCTTTGCTTTGTTGGCCCAAACTACTATTACGGGTCAAGTGGTGGACTCCCTCTCGGGCGACGGACTGGAGGGAGCAAGTGTTATGCTGAAACGGGAAGGAAAGACCGTGACGTTTGTAAGGACGGACAAAAACGGATACTTCTCGCTGAAGGTTGAAAGGAAAAGAAACGACAAGCTGCAAGGCTCTCTGATGGGCTATAGCAGGCAAACCATCGACTTGGAAAAAGACGATGGGAACATTATCCGTATGGCACAAAAGTCATTTCGGCTGAAAGAGGTGAGGGTATTAGCCTCGCCTGTATTACAACGAAAAGATACCATCATCTAGGATCTGACTCGTTATGCCACCGACAGAGACAACACCTTGAAGGACGTACTGGAAAAACTCCCTGGTGTGGAGGTTGCCAAGAACGGAAGAATCAGCTATAATGGCAAAGAACTCAGCCGATTCACCGTGGAGGGCATGGACCTGAGTAAAGGGCAATACAATAAGCTCACTGATAATATCCGCGCAGGGATGTGAAAAGAGCTGAGGTGGTGAATCACGATCAGCCTATCAAAGCACTGCGCAACCGTGTGTTCACCGACGACGTGGGCATGAACATCACGCTGAAGGACTCTGTGCGCGACCGCTTGGTACCAATTCTGCGACCTTATTTCCTTGTAGGTCAGCCAACGCATGTTGGAGGCGACGCCGCAGCAATGCAGATTGGAAAAAAGAAACAGTTGGAATACACAGTCCAATACGACCGAACGGGGCGTGACATGGAGGGACAAAGCCTTAGCTTCTATACGCTCTATGGACGAGGATCCTCAGCCGCTTTGCCACAATGGTTCTCAGTTCCCAGTCTCCAAGCACCCATCGATGCGGAACGTCTACGCTTCAATACTTCGCAATCCTATTCCGTCGATCGCCTCTCGCGCACTAAGAGCGGATCGGAGAACGGTCTTTCAGCGAGCTATGTCCGCACAGTGACACGTCAGCATACCACCAATAACTCGCTCTATTACTTAGGCGACATACCTGTTATGACCACAGAGATTCTGATGAAGACGTTGTACAAAGACATCGTCAACCTGGAACTCAACCACACCATCAATGCTGACACTCATTATGGTTCGCTTACTCTTAAGGCCGATGCCGCGCAAGACGACGGCTGCTCGCTCATCGACGGTACCTCAGGCAATACCTCACAGCGTGTGCGCAACCCGGAAGTGAACGTGAAAGCCAGCATCACGCAACATTATAACAAAGGAAAAGGACAGCTCGACTGGTCTTCGCTTCTCGACTACCATCATTCCAAAGACAATCTCTATCTCAATAAAGGTAAACAGGCTTACGGCAACAACCTTTGGCACACCTTCCATAACTTGGGCTATAACTTCTCCAACCGCGATTGGAACTATAGCCTTTCGGGTTCGTTGGAGGCCGAGGAGCTAAACGTGGCACAGCAGGACAACGTGAATCTGAAAGTAGGTTTGAGACCATCGCTGCGCTACAATGGTTCGATATGGAAACTGTCACTCGCCTCTCCGCTCACTCTGAGCCGCTTCACTCGCCAGGGACAGACCATGCTCTTACCCTCGCCTACTGTCTATCTCAGTCGTGACAACGGCAACAGAAACAGTCTGAGTCTGAGTCTGAGCTACAACGAGAGCGCTGGCGGATGGAGCTATTTTGCCATCAAAGAGCGACAGACTGACTACCGTACCTTCTTTCAGGGTGCTGACTTCGTGCCTAGAAACCGGTCACTATCATCTTACGTGCGATATAGCTACAAGCGCGCCATTTATCATTTCTTTGCTAATGCCTCTTTGCTCGCCTCCCGCTCTTGGCGCAATGTGGTGAATGATATGAAGGTGACTGATGGCAATTATTACATCAGTTTTCTTCGACACAACACTCATGGCGACGACCTTAAAGCTTCCGCCGACGTGTCGAAAGGGTTCTTTCAGGCACACGTCAAAACTTCTCTTTCCGCTAGCGCTGACTTCAGTCGAGGTGAACAGTACTCTGGTGGTAATATACAGGACTATAAATACCGCAGTCTGTCGCTCTGTCCTGAGGTGCTCTATTCTCCCTCATTCATGGAGGTGAACTATAGTGGAACTTTTCGTTGGAATCACTCGGATGTAGGCAACAATTCTGCCAACAACCTCTTTGACTGGACACAGCGACTGTCCCTCACTTCCACTATTAGCAACGTGGATCTCACTTGGAGCGGTGCATTCTGTCATAACGAGATAGTGTCATCGCCATCCGTCAACACCTTTTTCATGGATGCTTCGGCTGTGTGGCGCTTAAAAGTTATGCGAATCCGTGCCATACTCCGCAACATTCTCAACAAAAGGGAATATGCCGTAACCACGTATAGCGGTGTCGGCGTCTTTACTAACAGCTATGAGCTAAGGCCAAGAGAACTTCTCATTTCCGTACAATTCAGTCTTGGATCATGGTAAAACTTCTGTGATCGTTTTCCAAACGTCCGGTCAAGAGCCTCGTCTACATTGCATTTTCTGCTAGGAAGATATGGTATAAGTCTAATCAGGGATGTTTGATGATAGAAATCTTCGAATAGAGTTAATAAATAACATAAATGTGTTCAGACGGGAAACAAAAAAATAGAGTTACGAAACCGTAACTCTCTTTTTCATGCGCTCCAGGATGGGCTTGAACCAACGACCCCCTGATTAACAGTGGCAAAAGGCGATATTTAACAAATATCATAGGATATTATTCGATTGATAATCAGATGGTTTCTGAAAATATGACATTCTATGATAGGGCATAAAACTCAATAAATAAGAAACTCTATGTACACCACATGTACACGGATATAAGGCATTTTGCAGGTGTTTGTTGTAAACGTTTTTCTAACAAATCGCCTATTTTGACATTTTAACTATAATTCTGTGGGTAATCAGGGTGTTTATGCTACCTTTGCAATCTAAACCAACGACAGTACAAAATGAAGACAGCAACCGCAAATACGAAACAATCAGTATTGTTTAATAACCATGTAGGAGATTGCTATCTCGCACTTGCCCTTGATAAACGAAATCCTGCTCGTTCGGTCAATTCCGAGTATCCTCTCTGCATGCGTTTCACTGTCAATGGCGAGAGATACTACTATAATCTTGGTGAGTCGTTTACAGAGCAAGATATTGCTGTGATTGCTGTGGCGACAGGAAAGGGAGAGAGAAAAAATGGTATTGAAACCAACTATGAGAAGCAAACTCGTCTGCGCAATGTGTTTCAACACTATGTCGACTTTGTTATTCAGCTTAATGCCAACGGAATCCTCACGCTCGACCGCATCAAGGTGTCTATAACGGGTAAAAGTGCTACTCATTCTTTCATGGGTGTATGGGAGGAATGCATCAACAAGAAGTTTCGTGCTGGTGCCGACGGAACAGCGCTATCCTATCGGAATGCTTTCCGCTCATTCAAGGCACTTACCGGTTTCTCTGAGGCCAATGGTTTTGCGCTTGACTATTCCGTTATCTCGAGATGGATTGAAAAACTTAAAGAGGAAGGTAAGAGTTCTACAACCATTGGTATATACCTGCGTGCGTGTCGGGTGGCGGTCCGCGCTTCTATCCGTCAAGGTCTCATGATGCCAAAGTCGTATATGTTTGGCAAGGATGAAGGCAATATAGCCATTCCTTGCGGTACTTCACGGAAGAACCAATACCTAAACGTTGATGACTTCACGGAACTCTACATACATGTCATGGCACGAGATCTTGACCTGCCATTGTTTGACATTACGAAGGACAATCCTCCTTATGCCGTAAAAACGAAAGAGGCAAGAAATTTGATTTACCAGTCACTTGCGCTCTTTGTGGCTCAATACCTCTGTTGCGGCTGCAACCTTGTAGATTTGGCCAAGCTTACTTATGATGAATATTACTATGACAAGAACCAGAAAGCATTCCGCTTTATTAGGACAAAGACTGGCAATGAGACAGTACTCTCCGAAGGCATGGAGGTCATCATTCCCATCATTCCGGAATTGAAAATGTTGTTGGACAAGTATGCTGCCAAACCAAAGCTGGGTAAACGGGTCTTTCCTTATATTCTCGATGCCATTAAAGACGATGACTCCTCCGAGATGAAGAAACGGGTGCATCAGGAGAATCGAAATATTCGTGACCGTCTTGAAAAGGTTTGTCAAAGCCTTGGATGGACCACACATCTGACGAGCACGTATGCCCGCCATTCCTTTGCGACCAACCTCAACGAGCAGGAGGTTCCGCGCTCCTATATCAGTGATGCCATGGGACATAGCCTTGGCAACCAGGGGCAGATTACGCAAAGATACATATCGCCATATTCTTTGGAGAAGCGCATGCGCTATAATGCCTTGCTCCTCCGTAAAGATGAGGAAACGTTGCTGGCATCAGATAGTCCTGTAGCCCCAGCGTCCGTTGGGACAAACGTGTCTCTGTCAACCAAAGGCAAACTTCTGCAGAAATTCGAGTCGTTCTCTGAGGAAGATCTCAAGGAGGCATTGATTGCATTGAAGAAAAAAGAATTGCAGCGATTGGAGGATGACGACTTCTGAGCATAAATCTTGCCGATTGTTTGGGTGAATGAAAATAAATGGGTAAATTTGAGACGACAATCCATCTTATGACAAATATGAACAACAAATACTTGGACATTTTCAACCATCTATGGAATCATGCGGAGAACGAGATCGTAGAGTTCAAGAAAGCAGAGCATTCCTTTGATATTGACGAGCTCGGCAAATACTTCTCCGCTCTCAGCAACGAGGCCAATCTGCGTGAACGTGAATGTGGCTGGATTGTCTTTGGCGTATGGGATAAGCAGCATGAGATCGTAGGAACTTCGTTCAAAGAAGGAGAGGTGGCCGTGAATAAGTTGAAACAGGATATGTCACAGCATACTACAGATAATCTTATCTTCCGTGACATCGTTCCTATAGAAGTAGAGGGCAAGCGTATTTTGTTGTTCCAAGTTCCTGCCTCGCCACGTAATATCGTCATGCACTGGAAAGGTATTGCATATGGTCGTGATGGAGAGAGCCTGAAACCGCTCAACCAAGCCAAACAGGACGCCATACGCCAACAGCCACCTTTACCCGATTGGTCAGCAGGACTGGTTCCCAACGCAACTGTGGAGGACCTTGATGAGTTGGCTTTGGCAAAAGCAAGGATAGAGTTCAAAAAAGTCCATTCGTCTAACATCTCAGCAAGCGAGGTGGATGCTTGGAGTGACGAAGATTTTCTTAGTCATAGCATGATGATGCGTGACGGACAACTCACCCGTGCTGCCATCCTGCTTCTTGGCAAACCTATGTCAATACAAAAGATCTATCCTGCGGTGGCTCAGATAACATGGACTTTGGAGGACAAGGACAGAAATGTTATAGACTATGAACACTTCACGATACCTTTTATATTGACTGTCGATAAGGTACTGGCTAAGATACGAAATATGACCATGCGAGAGCTGCCCGGCGGTACGCTCTTTCCCGATACCATGAAGCAGTATGACGAATACACTATTCGCGAGGTGATGCACAATGCCATAGCTCATCAGGACTATACCCTCCAACAACGCATAGTCTTTGTGGAGAGCCCTGACCAACTCTATTATGGCAATGGCGGCTCATTCATCCCTGGAACGGTGGAGAATGCGCTTGAGCATCGTGGTCCGCAACTCCATTACCGCAACGAGTGCCTCTGCCGTGGTATGGTCAACTTCAATATGATAGACACCGTAGGTCGTGGCATCCGTAAGATTTACACAGAGCAGCGCAACCGCTTCTTCCCCATGCCCGACTACGACATCGACAACGAGCACCGCACCGTAGGCGTAACTATCTATGGCAAGATGATAGACGAGAAGTACACAGAATTGCTAAAACATGACACATCGCTGACTTTGAAAGAATGCATTTGGCTTGATGCTGTACAGAAGCACCGTCCTCTTACGAAGGAGGCCACAAAATATCTTCAGGATAGGGAATTGGTTGAGGGTAAGTACCCTAACCTAACCATTTCCCTTTCTGTAGCAAAGTTGACTAACCAACTTGGGCACTATACAAAGGAGCATGGACTTGCAAAAGAGGCCATAATCAAGCTCGTGTTACAGCTTGCTCATAATGCTGGTAAAGAAGGTTTTAAAAGGCAGGATGCTTTCGAGACCTTGGAAACAGCTCTTCCTGTAGGTCATAGCAAGGACAAAAAACTCCGATTTATAAGTAATCTGCTCGTGTCTTTAAATAAGGAAGGGTTGATAACTATGACTAAAGTAGGGAGACGGTGGGCTATAACCAAGTTAGGGGAAGACAAACTTAGATTGCAAATATAGCAGCGTAATGGCTTTTAGTCGAATTTCGACTAATATTAGTCGAAAACGATAGTAATTTAGTCGAAATTCGGTCGTAAATGGTGTTAGAATAGTCGAAAACGGTCTTCTTGGGGGCGCAACTCGGTCGTCGTCTGACGTTTAAATAAATACGTACCTGTTATGTGTATTGATAATCAAAGAGATGGCAAGACGACCGATGTAACGATTAAACAAAAGAAGTTTCGCTTTGCTGCGTGTCTCAAAGCTCTCTCAAATCGATGAATTTCCCTCAGACCACTTACAGACCACACAGAGGTCTTAACAGACCACATAGAAATTCTAAAATATCGTAACAGATAAGAAGTCATCTGTACGCTATAGTGTCAAATCAAAAGTAAATGCTTATTTTTGTAAACAATATCGTTGAAGCCGACCCTGAAAAGAGCCGACTTTTTTAGTATGAAGCAATTGATTGGACATGGATAAAAAGGAAAGAGAAGCCATCAGACAAAGGAAAGATGAAGCCATTGCGTTTGTGTCTGCCGAGATGACAGGCACACACGTGAGATAGGTGCCGAAGAGCGTGTCGTAGAGGTGCTCCCAGTTCATGATGGCCTGGCATTCATTGATGTGCTCGGTGGAATAAGGATCGAAATAATCGCCTAAGAATACGATTTCGTCGAACTCGCGCCGATGCTCTGCTACGTCGTTAATGGCCTCTTCCCAAAACGACCGTCCGTGTATGTCGGGAATAATCAGAATGTTCATATCGCTTAGTTTTTGGGCAAAGATAAGGAAAAAGAATGAGAAAACAAAGATTTTTCTTTCAGTTTTTTGTCGAAGTCCGTTGTAAGGTCATGATTGGTGTTTGCTTATCTCAAATTGTCATTATCATTCTATTGCAACATCTGTGCAATGCCATTGTAATTTGTTATCTGTAATTTTGCCAGCGATAAAACGAGAAAGGTAAAACACATAATTTCTTATTTAGAGATTCAAGACCATGAAGAGACAATTGCAGACAGAGCAAACAGGGAAAAGCCGTATTGCTGCTTTTCTGTTGACCATGATGATGTTCATGCCCATGATGGCGTATGCCGGAAATGAAAACACCGCGCCCAAGACCCATGAAGACAATGTGGCAGTCAACAGCCGTGTGCTGGTCATCCGTGCTTTGGACAATGTGAAGTCGAACTACTACGACGATTATCTCCTTGCCGAAAACACCGACATCGCCCAGGACAGTGTTAATCAAGTCTACAATGGTGTGGTGGAGCACAATCTGCAAAAGGCGGGCACTGGCCTGCACTTCGTCAATATGGACGACCATGCACTCAACAGTAGTCAGTGGCAGCCAATTCTGGACAATATTGTTCTCAAGGGAGAAGGCGAGAACCTTCGTGCCGACCTCTCGGCTGTCAGCCTCGCCGATCTGAAGAAAGCCATGCAGGATGCCGGTGCACAGTATTTGCTGGTCATCGACGCCCAATACCTGCGTTACTCAGAAAAGCCCATGCCGATGATGTATCACTTTGTCAACTACTCACTCTACGACAGCAACGAGAAAAAGCTCACCAGTGGACAGAACTACTTCTCGGCTTATCAGCCACAACGCAAGGCCGAATTGGAAAAAACCTCGATGAAATCGGTGCGAAAGATCGCCGAGCAAGTCAGCAAGGCCATCAAGGCTCAGTAACGTCAAAACAGATTGCTATTCACGATAACTACAATCACATAACTTCTTAATTTTATGGAAACACGCATTCAGACATTGTTGCTGACCTCAGCAATGATGTTAGGAGGAACTGTTGCCTCTTGGGCACAAAATGTGCTGGCAACGGTTAATGGAAAAGTCGTTGACGAACAGGGACAGCCCGTCATCGGTGCTGTCGTCACAGTAAAGAATGAGTCTACGGGCTTTTCTATGTCTACTCCTACCCGTGCCGACGGCTCCTACAGCTTTCGCGAGGTGCCACTCGGCAAACCCTACACGGTTACAGCCAAATATATCGGATACGGCGATCAAAAGCGTACAGGCTTCACGCTTAACCAGGGCGATGCTTTGCGCGTGAACTTCAAGATGAGCGAGACGGCCAGCGACATCCAGGAAGTGGAGGTCGTGGCCAATTCACTGAAGAAAGGAGTGGAGTCGGAAGGTGCCTCGACGACCATCTCTGAGCAAGATATGAAGCACCTGCCGGTCAACGGCCGTAACTTTACCAACCTGATGGACCTTTCGCCGCTCTCCAATGGCAACCAGCTCAGCGGGCAACTCGCCTCGTCCACAGGATTCAACATCGACGGCATGTCGAGCAAGAATCCTATCTCCGGCGGTGCTGCCAACATGCGCAAGGGCAGCCCTTACGCCCTGACGATGGAGGCCATCAAGGAGTTCAAGGTCGTCACCAATGCCTATGACGTCACCTATGGACGCGCCGGTGGCGGACTCATCAATGCTGTGTCGAAATCGGGTACCAACCAGCTCCATGGATCCGCCTTCGGATACATGCGTGCCGATTGGCTGACCAGCGACAAAGACATCCTTGGCAACAAACGCAACAGCGACTTCTCGACATACCAGTATGGCTTCTCGCTCGGCGGACCAATCATCAAAGACCGTATGCACTTCTTCGTGGCTTGGGACCATCAGAGAGACACACAGCCACTGCGCATTGCCGACATACGCAACGAAAGCGACCAAGTGCGCTACAATCTTTCGCCCGAGACCCTGCAGCGATATGTCTCCATCGCACAGAACAAATACGGACTCAGTACCACACAGCAGGAGTATGGATCCTTCGACAAAAAGTCTAATACCGATGCCGTCTTCGCCCGTATCGACTGGCAGCTCAGTCCTACCAACCTGCTCACGGTCCGTGATAACTTCAACTACAACAAGATGCCTTATTCCCAGGGCGACAATAGCTCGATCAACCTGCTGGAGAGCTATTCCGACTGCAACACTTCGGACAACAGCCTCATGGCTACCCTGCGCTCCATCCTCAGCCCCACGATGACCAATGAACTCAAGGCTCAGTGGATGCACTCTATGGAGGAGACCAAGCCCAATAGTTTCCTGCCCTCGGCCAACATCCCGCGTGCCATCGTGGAGGGCGTCACCTCCACAGTCGGCGGCAAAGAAGTGTCGACCACCATTCAGCTCGGAGGACAGCGCTTCACGCCTGAGAACTTCCACGACAACGTCTATCAGCTTATCGACAACCTGCTGCTCACCAAGGGCAAAGTCAACTACACCTTTGGCTTCGATCTGATGTACAGTCACCTCAACAGCCGCTATGGCAGTGAGACCAACGGCCGCTTTTATTTCACAGGCCTCGACAACTTCGAGAACCTGCAACCCTATCGCTACGCCCGCGACATCTATCTCTCCAATGACGAGAATGCCCAACGCGTCAAAGAGCGCATTGTCAACGCCGGTGTCTATGCCCAGGCTGTCACCACGCTCGCCCCGGGACTGTCGGTCATGGGTGGTCTGCGCATCGACGATGCCAGCTATCTCGACAAGGGAAACTATAACGAGGTCGCCGACCGCACGTTGGGCGTGAAGACCAACCGGGGGCTTAGCCTCTTCCTCGTACAGCCCCGTCTGCAGCTCACCTGGGATCTTGGTGACCGCCATACCGACATCTTCAAGCTCGGTGCCGGTATCTTTGCCTCCGACATCAACAACTACGCCATGGTGAACAACATGGTCTTCGACGGCTCGCGCATCTGTACCGTTGACATTCAAGGCTCAGCCGTGCCCACGCCCAACTTCCTCGCTTATCGCCAGGATCCCTCTACGGCACCGGGACTGGACCTCTTCAACAATCCTAACATCGAGAAGACCTATACCATCAACTGCAATGGCAGCAACGCACAGGTGCCCACCATCTATAAGGCAAACTTCTCCTATACCCACTACTTCAGTGACCGTCTGAAGGTAGGTGCCGCTTTCTACACCACCCTGGCCCGTCACAACTATCTCTATCGCGACAAGAACATGGTCGACGAGCCTTATTTCCGACTTGCCAACGAAGCCAACCGCGGTGTCTACGTGCCAGCCGAAAGCATCAACACCGCCAATGGTGCCGTGAACTGGATGAATGGTCGCAAGACCACGGAGCTGGGACGTGTGCTCGAACTCAACAGCGACGGCAAGGTCAACCAGTTTGCTTTTGTCCTCGACGCTGACTGGCGCTACTTCCGCGACGGTGAGCTGAGCGTGAGCTATACGTGGAATGATTCCAAGGACAACATCAGCTACAATGGCGATGTGGCCAACACCTCCACGCTCGTGAAGATGGTTGTCGACGACCCGCGCGACATGAGCAAGATGAACTACAGCAACAATCAGTGGCGCCATAAGGTTGTGGCCTATGTCACCTCACCGTCGTTTTGGGGCTTCAATGCCGGTCTGCGCTTCTCGGGCATCGGTGGCACGCGTTACTCGCTGGTCGTCAACGGCAACATCAACGGTGACTTTGTCTCTACCAACGACTTGGCTTATGTCTATGACCCCAACAGCAGCTCCACGCCGCAGTATCTCAAGGATGGTATCAACGCCGTCCTTGACAACCCCAACGTGCGTGGAAGCGTGAAGAAATATATCCGCGACAGCTTCGGCAAGGTCGCCGAGCGCAACGGGGGCGTGAACGGCTTCTATGGTGTCTTTGACTTCCACTTGGGCAAGAGTATCAAAATCTACAAGACACAGAAGCTCGACCTCTCGCTCGACCTCTTCAACGTGGCCAACTTCCTCAACAAGGACTGGGGCGTAGGACGCAACCTGGGCAATGTCTATCTCTACACTGTCAAAGGCTTCGACGCCAAGAACAAGGAGTTCGTCTACCGTGTCAACACCAATGCCGGCGTGACCAAAGGCAACGGAAATCCTTATCAGTTCCAACTCGGACTGAGATATGAATTCTAATCAAAAATATAATATTGCTGAAAATGAACAAAACAGTAAAGTTCGTATTGGTGGCTGTGGCGGCCATGATGGCCGCCGTGGCCTCGGCCGGAACACGTATCATTGCCCATCGCGGCTATTGGACACTGGCCGGAAGCGCACAAAACTCTATCGCCGCCTTGGAGGCTACCCACCACATCGGGGCGTATGGCTCGGAGTTCGACGTGTGGATCACGCAGGACAATCAGCTCGTTGTGAACCATGATCCTGAGATCGGAGGGGTGACGATCGAGACGGCTAAGTATAAGGACATCAAAGACAAAAAGCTGAAAAACGGTGAGACGATATCTACTCTTAAACAGTATCTCGAGGCCGGCAAGCAGCATTGTCAGGGCACGCAGCTCATTCTGGAGATCAAACCCCATAAAGTGCAGGCCGATGAGGACCGTTGTGTCGATGCTGTGGTGAAGATGGTAGCCGACGAGGGCGTGGAGCAGCAGGTGGAATATATCTCGTTCAGCATGAAGGCCTGCGAGCGTCTGGTGGCTGCCGGTGCTAAGAACGTGAGCTATCTGGGCAGCGACGTAGAGCCGAAAGAGATTAAAGCCAAGGGCATGTCCGGTATTGACTATGCCGGTCCGGTCTTTGCCGTGCATCCCGAATGGATCAAGGAGGCGCGTGATCTCGGGCTGACGGTGAACGTGTGGACTATCGATGACCTCGACGATGTCGACGGCTTCGTCAAGGCCGGTGTCGACTTCATCACTACCAACAAGCCCGTCGAGGCGATGAAACTCGCCCTTTGAGGTTTGGAAAGTATCTTGAATGGGTGAATATATTCTTGACAAAAGTGTGTCAGGAAAATGCTTCGTTCTAGAGAACGGGAAAACGTGAAAACAGCAGGAAGCGGCCGTCGAAACATCAAAAAAACAAGATCTGAGTGCCATTTCAGCAGTTTTGTGTGATGAAAACGGTACTTTCGTGCGGTCATCTCGGTAGTTTTACCGGGTTAGAAAGGTACTTTGAGGCAAAATTCTCTAGAGAATTTTGCCTCAAAGTACCTTTTTATAATGTGACAAAACAAGAGTGTTTTGTAAGTATTTGAATGATAGTGCTTTAGAAAATCCGGTGAAATTCGATAAAATCCGGCCGAATGCCCTCTTGCTGGCAAAGAACGCCTTCTCGTGGCCGGTTTTTTGTCAGTTTATTAAACAAATTTTATGTCGGCACAAGACAATATGGTGGAAACCTCATTTCTCGAAACAGCAGTGTCGGTACACACGTCGGTGCAGAGAGGTGTTACGACCCGTTTGTCCGGCAGTGGAAATTCCGTCCTATCGTGATGCCGTTCGTCCAAGTATCGAAGAAGTTCATTATAGAGTTGCCTTTGGTGGTCTGCAGAAAAAAGGAGTCGCCTGTCTGCTTCATGGCAACCGAAGGGGTCGACCGACGATCGTGCCGGGTAGGTAGCGAGGGCAACTTAAAAAATTAATAAAGACTATTGCGGCGTTGAAATTATCAAGAAGACATGCGATCAAATTGTAAAGTTGTGGCATGTCGCTATGACCTTCTAAAACTGACTTCATATGATTTCAAATAAACTCTTGGTCACATAGTACAGGCAGATACCAATAGCAATCCATCTTAAAGGACTCAGTTTGCGTTCTTGCTTGTACTCCTTATATATATCATAAAACAGAACTGATGTGATATACAGAGATCCTAATAATAAAATCCAACTTACCATTTTTTTTTAGATATAATCCATACAAGAGGCAAAGTCAACTACAGCAATTGCAGCTCCTGCCCATCCCAAAGATCTTGTAGCCAATTTCTTAGCTGCCTTTAAGATGGCTTTTTTGTTAACGATTTCGCACTGCCGACTAATAGTCCTGCTGGAATCCCAAGAGCGTCAAGTGCGCAATTTGCGATCTGCGATCTTGTAGATAAGGCTTGTCTTTCTGTACCGGCAATGGTTATAGCTAATATGATAGCGTTTACATCTTTATCGTCGGAAAGTATTTCTTCAAGATTCTTATCTGTAATTCCATAAGCACTCAGTACTTGCTTTGCAAATATATGAATTTTATAAATGGTAACAAAACAAAATATGATTTTTTTATTATTTTAGATAAAATATATAAAATGTGTAACTGTTCAGCGAATGCTGGCCGAAAGCAAGAGGACAGTTACGAGCGCAGATACACATTTCTATTCTGTCCCTATTCTAACAAAAAGAGGAGTTAGATTTCTCTAACTCCTCTTTGCGCTCCAGGATGGGCTTGAACCAACGACCCCCTGATTAA
>ULVN01073271.1_pt1 | contig 15794 bp, 15 predicted proteins | sample 1959491 | NCBI WGS metagenome assembly ULVN01 (sample SAMEA4835787, study PRJEB28245) | human gut metagenome | biome: gut microbiome; material: fecal sample | place: Denmark | collected 2008 | reverse complement strand
TACTAGTATCTAGTTGTGGGATTGTTGTTAGTGAATCGCAATTACTAAACATAAAATTCATATTAGTAACATTGCTTGTATCTAACTGTGGGATTGTTGTTAGTGATTTGCAACTATAAAACATACTACTCATATTAATAACTTTACTAGTGTTTAATAATGGTATTGTTATTAATGACACATAACTATTAAACATATCACCCATATAAGTATATTCACTTGTATCTATTAATGGTATATTTTTTATATAACTTATAAATTTTCCATTTGATTTTTTAGTTAAATTGTAATATTCATTAATATCAACACCACTTGTTTCAACAGTAACTTGACTATACCCATCTGCGTTGTCATTAGTTGCATTATAGGTACCATTAGCAGTTATAGTTTTAGTTGTTAATGTTTTCTCTGGAACATTTACTGAAACACTACCATAACCATAAGCATTATCATCACTTGCATTATAAGTACCATTGGCTGTGATAGTTTTAGCAACTAATGTAGGATAAACGGCTACTTCTGCAATAGAGTATTGTTTAATGATGTGAAAACCATTTTCCGTTATCTTAATATTACCACTAGGTTCTGGAACGTCAACCTTAGCGTACGCTTTTTGTTTAACATCATAAGTGCCGTTTTGAGTTATTTCTAGTGTTCCAGTAGGTTCTGCACCTGTAGAGATTTCGTCTATCTTCGCACTATAAGCGTCCAGTTTAATATCTCCAACAGTTACTCCCTTATTTTCTATTGCTGTTTTAATACTTGCTTTAGCATTTTGTAATCTTGCTATTTCACTTGCTACACTCATATTAGATACCTCCTAACAATTCCTCAATATTACCAACAACTGAATTGATATAAGTAGTGTCATATACATTTCCTGCAGTTGTATCTTTTACATTTTTAACATTAGAAATATCTAGTTTATTAGATAAAGAACTTTTAATAGCAGTATCGTCATAGTTAGATAAGCCTTCTAACTTTTCTTTTAATGCGTCTGTAAAGTCATTTGAAGATAAGTCTTTACCTTCAACAATTGTTACCTTATTTGCAAGTTTGGCTGTTATTTCTTCTGCACTATAAGTTTCTATTTTCTTATAGTAGTTCTCTAAGTCATCAACAGTCTTATCAATATAACCTTTATCATTTGTAAAAGCAGATAACTTTGTAGGAATATTGTTTTTTACCTTAGTAATTTCTGTATCAACATAATTTTTAACCTGCAGAGCAGAGGGAATTTTATTATCGTCATTTGCTAGAGGTTCATCAGAAAGTTTAGATAAAGAGGCATTTGCTACACTCTTAGCACTTCCTACAATGTAAGTGCCATCAAGCATTTTCTGAATGTCATAGTAGTTTTCATTAATTCCACCTTTAACAATTGTTTCTAGTGTATTTAAGTCAACATGTTGAATGACCTCTCCGTCTTTCCACTGAGCTTTTAGATAATCGGAGCTAATTCTGTCATTATATTTCATATTATCACCTAACCTTGTTTAACCTTTCCTAATTTACATACAAGTCCAAAACTATCTAATGTTAAGAACTCATTACTATCTCCGTAAATACGGATAGAGAAGTTTTTACCTTTTGTTGGGGATACCATTTTAATTGTCTGGTAAGAACCTGCTTCTAGTTTAGTTTTATCTAAAACAAGGCTACCAAGTAAACTTAATTTTCCGTCAATTTGTAGGTTCTTTTCTTTATCGTTGTAGTCTAGGGTTATTGTTCCGTTTTCATCAACAAGCACCGTGTATTTAACTGGGTCATTGATAAGGTAGCCATCTGAGTATAGTTCGAAGAATAACTCGCTATAAGTATCTCCACCTATTAGTTTTATAAAGGTATGCTTTAGTTTCTTAATATGTTGAGGATACTCTAAATTAACAGCCTTTGTTTTAACATCAACGTAAATAGGTCTGCCGAAATCTTTAGGTGTTGTATCAAATTCGTAAATAGAACTCTTATAAATAGGAATTCCAGACTCATTACCATAGATGGTTAATTTTAGGTTTTCAAGAACCATATCAGGAACAGCAGTTTCTGTACTATTATTAGATTTACCAATTAAATTGCTAGATCTTGTTACGTTTGCAATTCCACCATAATTGAAGAATGATTTTGCAAGTACAGTATTATCTACACTAATAGATATATCATAACCATTACCATTATCTACACAGTCAACAACGTAATTATGGAATATACTCGTATCAATACCTCTTGCCTCTACTCTATAAGTTCTTCCGTTTTCTCCTGTTGAGTTAAATGCCATTAAGTCATTTTTAAACCCTACGTTTATTGAGTTGAACTTAATAGGAGAAGTTTCTGTATTATATGACTTTGCTAAATCTATTACTCTTATTATACCATTTTTAGCATTAATCTTACCACTAAATTCTATTTTAAACCCATTACTGAACATAACTGAACTATCTAACTTAGGTAGTGTAATATACCCTGCGGTTCCAGAAATAGAAGCACCAGTTACAACTATCCAAGTTATATTACTTAAAGCACAGTTTCTACTATATGCTGAAGAATCAATTGCCACATTACCTTTACCTTCGCTAAAAGTATAGTTAAGTAGTTGTTCACTTGGGTTAGATATATACAAATTATAGATATCTCCACTAAACTTATTAGTATAACCTCTAAGTGCACCTAATAGGTTAACAGTTCTACTAGAAGTCTTTACTATATTACTTGGAATAGTATCTGTTTTTGCTATATAACCATCTTTATAAGCCTCAAAGTTATATTCATTACCACTTCTAATGATTCTAAATTCCCAGTCATGTTTATTTAGTAAGTCAGCGTCTGGAATAGTAATTGACTTCTCTCCAAACTCACTATTCATAATAAACATAAGCTCATTATTAGTAGTTGTCTTAGTGATAATCTGTCTAAAACTTGCTGCACCATAACCTTGGAAAGATAGATTATTTGAACCATAAGGGTTAACTGAGTATCTTGTTGTATTATAAACTGTCTTACTTGTTGGTATATTACTTTGTAGTGCTCCAGTAGCAACACTATCAATATACTCTCCTGTTGATTTTCTAGTAAACTTACAATAGTATCTTAGATAAACATTAATAACTCTTGAATCTCCATTATAAGATAGGTAAACAGATGACCCACCTGGATAAGTTACACCAGGTTCTTCTGAAGTAACACCTTCTATACAACTGTATATTTTAGTACCTGAACTATGTGAAATTGTTGGGGCACAGTGTACATGGTCAGTTCCATCAATTGTAACAACCATTTTATGATTATGATAAGTGTATAAGCCACTTGTTACTTTAATAGCAGGAGTATAATCTATTCTACAACCTGTGTCAGTTGGGTAAACTCTAAAACCTGTGAACCCTAATTGTATCCAATTTATTTTAGTTCCCCAGTTGTTAGTAGTTGTAGGAGCATAGTACCCTTCTAAATCAGAGTTTTGTGGACCCTTTTCTCTATAACTAGTTGTAATAACATATGCAATAGTTGATTCTATTCTCCAAGTATCGCTGTATGTTCCGTTAGTTCTATCAATAGTAAATACATCACTCTTAAGCAACTTTGAATTATCAACTAAGTCAAAGTGTTCTACGCAACTTGCCAATACAGTATTTGCACTATTCTTAACGTTAACAACGATTTCTCCACTATTCGCTTTAGGGTGGTCTCCTACAATAGTAATGGAGTATGACACAGTATCTTTACCTGTTTCTGGGTTAGGAGTGCTAGAGTATGTAAATTTAACTCTAAAACCATCTAAAGTATTTGTAACAATTTCTCCATTAGTTACCTGAGAGTAAACAGAAGAAGATTCTTGCTCTAAATCTATAAGGGCTCCACCATTAAGCTTGTTCGCCTTAAATGACATACCTAGTGTAAACCCATTAGTAAGTTCTCCGTTAAAGTCTGGAATATCTCCATAAGACGTTTCTCCATCAAGGCTAACACCAATACCTTTATTAAGTGCAGTACCACTTGACGGAATTCCATTATTACCATTTCCAGATTTATCTGGTATTTGGTCACTTGTTAGTCCTTTAGTAAAGTCATAGTCAACAATACTTTTGCTATCTGTAAATTCCTCTTTGGCTTTAACAGTTGAGAAAGTTTCTATAGCATTATCTACTAGGAACAAGAAAGTAGGTTTTTCTTTAAATCTATAAGTAGTATATGCACCTAATTCATATTGATAACATAATACATCTAATTCATTTTGAGAAGCATAATCTCCTTTATCTCCATAGTTATTATAGAATAGTAAGTATTTATCTTTATAGCGTAAAGCGTAAGCATGTTCATTTATTCCATTATATCTAATAGCAGGTTTATCACGTTCTTCTGCATATAAAGTATAATCACTTGTTAATCTTTTAACCTTTAGGTCAAGTTCTTTAACATTCTCATAACCCTCTACAAACTTATTAGATTTAAGTGCGTATAGACCTCTTTGAGAAGCAAAGTATAATGTATTATCAATTGGTACAACTGTGTTACCAGCGTGACAACCAATACTTTCATTTACTAGTTCTCTTTTGAAATCTGTTGAAGATTCTGAATAATTACCTGTTATTTTATGAATCTGTTCTTTAGTGAAGATAATATAACTCTTTTCAAAGTAGCAAATTCTAGTAATCTCATCAGTAGAAGATAGTGGAAGTGTAATATAGTTTTTACTAGGAACATATGTAAAGTCATTAATTTGACTAAAATATATTGTATCTTTCTTATAATAAACGGCTCTATCATTTATAAATATAACCTTACACTCTCCAACGTTAATACCTTCAATATTTGTTAAAGTTTCATTATCAACTGAGCCTACTTTAAAGTAGTCATAGTATGGAGAAATACTAGAACCAGTCATAGTTATTTTGACTTCAACTTCTCCATTAGGGAAAGATGAGAATACAACATCATAAACTTTAAAACCTGCCCTAGAATTAGTTGTATCAGCAGTAACCTTGACTTCCTCAGCCTTATAAGTTGTTTGGCTTTCTACAGATTTAAACTCTAGTGCGAAGTCACTATGACTTCCTGTATAATAAATACCTATCTTGAAGTCTTGGCTAGATGGAATAACATTGTAAGTTGGCTTAAAATCTTTATTAAAAATTGCACAACCTTGTATGCTATCTGAAGTTAAAGAACTATCATCAACATAATTTACTGGGTTATCCCCACCTAATAAGTTAAAACCATAAGTAGATATTTCAAATGCAGTTGGTTTATATGCTCCATTAATGTTATTAACAGCAAAACCTGCATAGGTAAATGCTTTACCTAGAGCTTCATCTGAGTTTATCTCATAGTTTCTATCAAAACATACAAGACCTTTATTGTTTTCCGTAAAATATATCTTATCATAATACTCAATATTTTTAATGTTAAGTAAGTTTCTATCCCAAGTAAATATTACTGGAAGTTGGAACTTATACCCTTCTACAACTATATTATCTTTTATTTCATATGTGTCAGTTGTAATTGAATCTCCATAATTATAATCAACTTCTGGAGTAAGTAATCTGTATTCATATAAAGTTTCTGTTATAGTTTCGCCTGCACCATAATCTTTATTTTCAATTAAAGCAGTGTAACCAGTACCATCAACCTTGAAGTAAGTCTTATTGGCTTGATAAATAGTATCTGTTGTAGCACTTACAGCATAGTAGTCTGTGTCTTTAATATAAGTGCTGTCACTCGTCTTTGCGAGTGCTAATACATAAGTTGGTAACGTACACTTATAGTACCAAGCATATGAAGTAGTTGCAGTCTTATTAAGAATACTAGTTGTTAAAATTAATAGTTTAAATGTATTATTTTGAAAACCATACATTTTCTGGTAATCTCTATAACCATATTTACCACTGAAGCCTGCTAAATTTCTAAAACAATTATTATCATTTTGAAGAAGTTTCATGTAAACAATATTATCATTATCTTCTTCTGGGTTAGGAGTTGTTTCTGTTCTATTTTTAACTACTGGTAGTTTACTAGAACCTAGAAGATTAAGAATATTTGATAAAGCAGTAAGCTCTCCAAAACCTTGTCTTTTATGTAAAGCACCTAATCTATCAGTATCTAAATTTATAATTCTCTCAAAATCAGTATTAGCACTACTATCGTCTGTAAACTCAGTATTGATTCCACCTATAAAGTTGTCGAGAATATAAAATAACTTGTTCTCTGGGTTTCCTCTAAATTTTTGATAACCTGATACAATTGCCATAAACTACCTACCAGTTTCCACCATTAGAGTCAGCACCAAAGAACCCAACGTCTATAGCATTTGAAGTGTCTATATTATAAACACCACCAAAACCTTCTTGTTTAACTAAATCTGGAGATATACCACTATTTCCAGTAGAGTCATTTGGATCATAAGAACTAACTAAATCTCCAAGTGCTTGCTTGAAGTTATCTAATGCTCTATAAAATTCGTCTAAGTATCTATCGGCTTCTGATAAAGAGCTATCGTTCATTTTTACACCATAAGAAAGATAAGGACTTAAAAGTGCAAATAGCCAGTTTTTAGGCATTTTCTTGTAATCTTCACTTTCACTGGTCATAAATGGGAATAGTGTTTTACACTCAACATTAATAATAGACAACGCTTTGTTGGCTAAACTTAAATAATTTGTAGTGTCAGCGTTCTCATCAGTAAAGAATTCACTGTTCGCTATAATGTCTGATAATTTCATGAAAATCACGACCTTCCTTTTAACTAAATTATAACAAAAAAGAAAGTCTTTTACAACTTCCCTAATCTAATTTTTCCTCTATAATTTCCTTATAAGTGTTACTTTCAGAAATCTTGTTTAACTTGTCGTCAATATGCTCAGCGATAAATTCTGGGTATTCATGAGGTTTTCCATCACAATAAATTGTTACAGGAATTCCATTATAACTAAAAGTATAAATCTTGCCTAAGTATGGAGCATACAATTTTGATATAGTTCTAGTAACAACTCTGTCTGTCTTACACTTATTTAACATATATCTTTGTTTTTCAATAGCATATGTTTTTTCAGCTTCACGAACAGCCATTTCACTATTTGCTTCAATTGCAGATTTTAAAGCCATAGTAGCAGCAGCATTAGCTTGTTTCTCAGAAAATTTATCTTCGCTTTTGGAGTTACCTACATTAATAGGTTCACTTTTTTTAACAACAACCTTTTTCTCTGTTTGCATAGTTATTCCACCTTTCTAGTTAATTATACCAACAATAGACTTATTTGTAAAGTTCAAGAGTCTTGTAAGCATAAGAAAAACTACCTTACGGTAGTCTTATTTTAGTTGTTAATTAAGCAGTAAACTAAGCTTGTGAAGCAGCTTTACCTATAGTATCGGTACTATCATCATATAGTGCAATATCATAAGCAGAAGCACTATAGATAGCAGTAATTGCTAATGGGTCTAGAATTTTAGCACCAGTCCATAATTTGTAACCGAATGTTGATTTTTGACCTAGAGGGTCAGATTTATCAGCACCAAAACCAGTATCATAGAACTTAACATTTTGTCCATTTAGTCCTAGTACCATATAAGGTTGATAACCAAGAACATATGAAGTATAAACGTTAACTCTACTAGTATTGGCTTTAACTGGACAAATTAATGAATCAGCAAAATACATACCATAAGCCATATATTTAGCCATAGTACCTTGTTTAATAGGTCCATTTTCATTTCCTGGAACTAGTAATTTATTAACTAATACTGGGTCATCTAATAGGTCATTCATTACGTTAGGGTGCATTACACTAACAAATTTACCACCATATCTTTGATGTCCTTTTCTATTTGCATTACGCATTGTTAACTCAACAATTCTAAAGTCCTTGAATGTTACTACATTATCTGCAGTAATATCGTCAGCTCTAGTTGCTGAAGTTCCTACATAATATTCAGAAGCGTCTGCGAAATTATCAACTATATTTCTTTCAATTAACTCAGCAGCATGTCTTGCTAATTCAGGTTGATAAATATTTTTGATATTATCAAAGTGAATATCAGCAGCAACATCTGTTTCGTCCATAATTACACCATATTGGTTAATTGAACCACTTACTTTGTGTCCTTCTGGTTTCATAGCAGTAGGAGCAACACCTTCAGTTAATAGATGGTCACTTGCTTTGTTTAAAGGAATGTGATTATATCTACGAACTGAGAAAGTTTTTGTACCTTCATTTTTAGGTAGGTTCATAGAAACACCTAAAGTTGTAAATACAAAGTTAGATCTTTCCAATTTAATCATTTCAAGAATTCTCTTTGAGAAGTATTCATTGACAGATAGTCCGTTTTTTTGTAAAACGGCTAAAGTAACTGTAGCCATGATAACTTACACCTTACCTTTCTTATTCAAAAAAATTATCGGCTTTATATTTTGCAAGGTCATCTTTTAAAAGGCTATCAATGCTTACGGTTTGAGTACTACCACCGTTTTCATTTTTATCCTCTGTAAAATTCTGTAACTTGCTTAGGGTGTTAATTTGTTCCTGCTCAGCATTGTTACGAATCTTATCAACTAGAAGTCCATTAAGAATCAGACTAGGGTTTGGTAGTGATAATAATTGTTCGGCGTTTAGACCAGATTTTTCTAGTCTATCAAAAATTTCGTCTTCAGACACATTATAGTCTGCAACGGCTTTATCCATAGCAGATTTAAATAAATTTAATTGTCTATTCCTGATGTCATCTTCTCTTTGTCTTTCTAAGGCTTCAATTCGTTCCTTTTGTTCAATGGTTTGTCTGTAAAGTTCTACATCATAGCCTTTAGCCTGTGCTTCCTTCTTGATTTTAGCCTCTTTATACGCTTTAGCAAATTCCTTGGTATCAGTATAACCATAAGACGCTGCTAAATCTTTTAAGAAAGAACTATCTGCCTCTAGGGCTTCCTTTTCTTTTCTTAAATTTGTATTTTGAGCTCTTAAATCAGCGAAAGCATGATGTGACTTATCATTGTTTGCTTGATTAGAAATTCCATTAACATTGTTTTCCGTAGTATCTTCAATTGTCTCTGCAGTTTCGGTTTCGTTATTCGTATCTGCCCCTTCAGCAGATTCTTCTGTTTCAGTAGTATTTTCAGTAGTTTCATCATCTACATTAGTAGTGTTTTCATCTTCTGTATTTACTTCTGTACCATTAGTTTCTGTGTTATCTTGGTCATTTGCAACCTGACCAAATTCTTCATCTAACATTGTATCAATGTCAGATAGGTTCTCTAAAACATTCTTTTCCATAAAATCTTCCTTCTACACTAACTTATTTTATATCGCATAGGCACGATTAGATTTCATCACTTCAATTATAGCAAAATGATTAATTTTTGTAAACACTAAATTTGTCCACTATTCATTATGTCCTGAGCCATTGATAAAGCCTCTGGACTAACATTTACTTGCATATTTGAGTTTGCGTCAGCAACTTGACTCTGGAAACCTTGTTCGATAAGTTTCATAATCTGGTCAGTTGCTGGTGTTTTCTCAGAATTTGAAATAATTTCAGTTATTGACTGTTTAATTAGTTCTTGGTCAACATTAAATTGAGTACCAATTGTAACAATTTTATCTATAACATCAGCTTTAGTTTCAGCGTCTTGTTTTGTTAATTTATTGTATCTCTCAATAATTTCGTCCTTATTTTCAATGTCAGAATTCTTAATGATGTCTGCAACTGTAATAGTCTTAATAGGAGCGTCATATTGTCTTTCAAATTGGAATAGGTCTAAAAGATTTTGTTTTTGTTGGTCTTTACTATATTGAGATTTCTTATTTAGTTCTACATAGAATGTGTACTCTAGTCCCTTTAAGTCCTCAGCACTAGGCATTTTAATTCTATCAAATTCATATTTGCCTTCGCCGTTTTTACCATTACTATAAAGTAGTTCTTCACCTGAGTAAATATTAACCATAAACTCTACAATAATGTGAACTATATCTTCTACATATTCTTCTATGTTATTAATTACATTAGTTTCTATAATCTTAGCACGCTCAATAGCAGCCTCTGCACCACCTGCAGTGTTTGCTGCTGTACCAATATTACCTAAGAATTGCTTAGTATTTCCTGAGATTTCCTTAATCTTTGCTTCAAAATCTTGCTTAATTGATAGAATCTCGTCTTGAATCTTAGGAGGTACAACTGGTTTCATAGCATTGTCTAAGTTACCGTTTACATGATATACAACACCTGGAGCACCATTAGACTTGGCAACTACATTAGGGTCAACACCACTACCTTTACTAACCATCATACTAGGAGCAGCATAGGCTATAGCAGTATTAGTGATAGCACTTTCTATAGAACAAATTGCTTTTTGTAAAGATAATAGTTGGTCCATCAATGAGATACCATAACAACTCTGTGAGGCTTTCTTCCATCTAATCTGGGCAATAGGAAATCTACTAATTCCTATTGTAGATTCCTTAACGATAATAGCATTAATAAGTTTTATCTTTTTTATCTTACCTGAATCTTTAATGTAAAAGTTCCATACATTGAAAACGTCCTCTTGTTCAGTTGTATAGTCATTGTCATAATAGATTTCTCCACGTTGTTCTGGAGTATATGTTTCTGTTTGCTGAGCAAGCATTTCAAGTTTAGGATAAGTTTTAATAGCTTCCTTCTTTGAGATACGTCCTAAAACTATCATATATGCAGCGTCTTTTAAATCTCTTGCATTAGGGTCTATCAAGACTCTTGAAGGGTCTATAATTTCTGCATTTAATGCCCCAACTCTCTTACTGTATCTACCACCACGAATCTTCTTATCGTCAACAGTAATATGACAATAAGCTTCACGAACAACGGCACAAAGGTTAACACTATCTCTTATTATGTTGTCAACTTTCATACGTTCCCACTCACGCTTATACGCACTATTTAGTGTTTCTACAATTTCAATGTCCTCAGGGGCTAGTGGTAATAGTTCCCCTTCATAATCACTAACTAGTAAAGACGCTGTTCTGTTTTCTATAGAAACAGCAGCATAAGGAGTATTCATGTTAACTACCCAAGGTCTTTTAGTCTTGTACTTTGACAAAAGGTATTGATTACCTTGATAGAACGCCATTAACTCAGAGTATGCTGGGAATCTTTCACTATTGAAGTTGTATGCTTTCTCATAAAGTTTAACATACTTAGCAGACTTCTGAAGTTCTTCTCCAATTGAATAATCTACTACATTCTTAGTTTTCTTCATAACTATTTACCGTCCTTTTTATCATAATTTGGTTTAATATAGGCAGCGTCTTCTTCGTTACACCCTTCTAGGTAAACACCTGTACCAAATTCGCCGTTCTTAAGATTTTCTAAATCTGATTCAAGTGTTTGTACTTTTAATGTTAGTTCTTGTATTAACTTTTCTAACTTATCTAATCTTTCCATAGTCCTCCTACAAATCAAAGTTACCCATACCATAGACCCCACTAGTCTCAGAGTCCTCTGTTTCATTTAGTTTAAGTCTATCTAGTATAGATTCCTTAGTTTTACTAACCCCCTCATTTGCAATATCTTTTATATCAAATGGTAAACCCATAACCATATAACGCATAGCGTCCATAAGGTGGTTCTCTTTATCAACGGGTTCGTCCTTACTGATTCCGTCCTTACCCTTTTTCCAAGTATAGTTCTGAGCTTCATGCTTAAGATTTACACAACTACTAAATATCTTAAGTTTACCTTGATACATGAAATCTCTTACACGTTCTATTCCGTCAAATATAGCATTATTGGCTTCCTCTAGCCATATACCAGATACGTTATAGAAGTAATCTCTGTAAGATACTCCATCTCTTTCGTTTTTATTACGAACTGTTGGGTCTGCAAGTATTGGCTTATACATTTTACAACCTATAACTTTCTCTCGTATGTGTCTAGCATGATACGTCATAGGTTTTTCTGATACATAATACTCATCATAAATATAACATATTCCATTTTTAACGTCTAGTGCTCCACAGCATAGACAGGTCTCATCTGTCCAACCTTTATCGAACCCAAATATCCTAAGCCAATTACTAGGTATCTCAAATGGGTCCACTATGCACTTACTGAAATCTGGATAAACAGCACCTTCTTTAACCTCTAAATAGCAATAAATATATTTTCTTCCTTTTTGTTCAATAAGGTTCGTTAGACCTTACCAGATTAATTAACAAAATTGTTTGTCAATTAATCATCTATATGTTTCCATATAGAGCAGACTATATCTTCTTCCCAATGGGAAGCACCGTACTTCCACCCACTTGGGTGTACTCTCTTTCGAGATAGTCGTTGAACCTTCCTTGTTCCCAAGGCTCGGCTGCTGGTTGCCCTCAGCACTATCTGTTAGGGTTTTCCAGCAATTCTCGGTGTTTTCATTTATGCTTTGCAGCATAACGGGACTATTTTATTAATCCATTTCTCACTCTTACCTACGCATAAGTCAGCGATAAATGTTTCATGTAAATTTTTATTATCTGGAGTAGCAGATAGAAACGCATGATAACTTTTCTCAGGTTTCTTAACCCTTAACTTAGCATAGTTAGTTATGTCAACGCTCTTACTAGCAAATATCTTATCTGCTCTAAGTAAGAACTCATCTCTTATCCAGCCTTCCTCTGGGTTGCTCTCTACAATACCCAAGAAGTTATGCTCAATCTCTTTACCAGTCTTGTCCTTGACAACGGCTGCTCTGTTTCTCAAACGTGCTGTAAGCTGAGTAAAGATAGAGTAGTCAACACCACTAGCCTCTATTATCCAGAAGGCTGTTAAGTTAAGTGACCTAAGTTTCTCCTCGTCATTACTAGCATAGACAACTATCTCATGCCCATTAGTAAGCGTGTACTTAGGTAGTGGGGTCTTAGTCGCTTTTGCTATGAACCATACAGGCAGAAATTTCTCTAACTCTGGTAGGACAGCCTCTTTAACCTGCTGAACTGACTGAGCCGTGATAAGAGTTCTACCATTAGCCACCGATAAGGCATGGTTAGTTATCTCAGCTGCTCCCATAGTAGTTTTACCCTGAGCCATATCCTCCAATATTTAGCTTGAACTTAGCCTTACTCTCATGGAACTTAACCTGATGAGGCAGTGGCTTATAGTCTATAAGTGTAGCAAGGCAACTATCGCACCTACCATAGAATACGCTGTCATGTACCTTGATAGTACCACTACCACACATTGGGCACTTGTACACTCTATGGTTGTCCTCACTATACTCTACGAACTGTAGCATGTCTAATTTAGATTCTTGACTCATTTACATCACCTCCTTGTAATATTGGAAATGAAAACCTCCAATTGATTTTCTTTTACCAGTACAGCATGAAGATATATGAGAGTTTACTATATTGAGGGCTCTAGCAGCCTCTCTAGCACTGTCATACACAACATCTGTTTCTAGGCAAATAACTTTTTTAGCATTAGTAAGTAACCAACCTTTCGCATATAATAGTTTTTTAGATTCGCTCATCTTAGATTTAGATTCTTCACTAAATTTTACACCTTTATTCCATGCAGGTTTACCTAAATGTTTTAATCTATTTAATTCTTTAGAATATTCTGTATGGTGTTTTCCTTTTATCCAAGGAATTTGCCCTTTGTTTTTAGCACTAATCTTATGTTTTGTTTCTTCACTCAAAGTTTTATTAAGATTACCACCTTTTTCAATATTATAACCATATCGTCTATTAGAAGTTTTCCATTCTAATATCAATTCTTTTTCGTAGGACTCAGCCTCATCTTTAGTAATATCTTCATAAAGAACTCTATGCTCGATATTATGCCACCCATATTTGCAAATAGCATTGTAAACAGGTTGACCTATATAACCCTTACCATTTTGCCATCTATGATTAACTGATTGTCCTGTTATGCCTACATATCTTTTACCATTTGGAAAAATATGCACATATACAGTATATTTACTCACTCTAACCACTCATCTTTCTTTTCAGGTAGTCTTATGAGCACTATGTTAGAGTTGTTAGTATTAGTGCTACCCTCTAAGACCTTACGGATACCTAAAGAGTTTTTATCTCCACTAGCAAGACCTTGGTCAGCATTTGCTTTAATCTGCTCATCTACGAAACCCTTAATGTACTTACGCACTACAGGGTAGTTCAAGAACTCTCTCCACATGTCTATACTGTAGTATGGTATCTTGTCATACATCTCTATACTGGTCCTATACATGTTATTAGCAAAATCTTCTAAGAACATAGTAGCCATACTAACGAACTCCATCTTCCTACCTGGGTTCTCATTAAGTTTCTCATCACTCCTAAGGTTCTTTATAAGAACGCTTTCTTCATCTTTGTTATTCATGTAAGCTCCTTCCTATGCTCATTATACCAAATTCCCACAAAAAAAGGAATGCCTAAGCACTCCCATTTGCTTCAGAGAACGAAGCATACAACGAAAAAACTCCCCTGGTACTCTCGTACCACCATAAGTGTATCACACAAAGAGTTACTCGTCAACACTAAGTATCTCTATAGCCCCAATGGCATGACCCATGTTACCAGCATAGTCCTCTAGTGAGTGAACGCTAGGCAAGAACTTACCCTTAACGTTGTCATATGTGCGATATGTAGCACCCTTTATCCTTATAGCGTCTATAGGGTTGCCCTTGTTACCTGCGTAAGATACGTCACCAGTTATCCATGGAAGCCAGTAACCTTTTACCATGTCATGTGCTTGGTAGGTAAGCTTCTTAACTCTAAAGCAGCAAATAGCATTACCCTTGTTACCTGCGTACTGTCCTGTACCTGACAAGACGCTAGGAAGCCAGTAACCTTTCTTAAGGTCATATGCTTGGTAAGACACTCCACTTGCTGTAACTTTGCGAGTAAGGTAAGGCGTTGGGTCTATACGAGCACTACTAGAGTAGTCAGTAGATACCTCAAAGTGGAGGTGTCTAGCAGTAGTCTTACCACTATCTCCCATAATGCCTAGCAAGGTACTTTCGTTAACTTTCTGTCCCCTTCTTACAAGCACGCCTTTCTTAAGATGTGCGTATCTAGTGAAGTAGCCGTTATCGTGACGCACTAAGACGTAGTTACCCCATGATGAAGCCCCACTTGCTTTAGGGTTACGAGAGTGCCCATCTACAACCTCATAGACCACTCCTACACTATTAGCATATACCCTATTGTCAGCCTCATTTCTTGACCAGCCAATGTCAACGCCATTATGCCCACTTCCGTAGGGGTTTGTGATTCTCTTATAGCCTCTGTTTACAACTAGTCCGTCCATTACTCTTTCTCCTTTCCTTTAGAAAATAAACTTTGGAAAACTAACATAATAATAGCCGTAGTAGTCGCAGGCTCTAGGATATCATTTACTACGGTATATACTAGAATGCCCATTGATACAAATGTTACTATAGACTTTACTTTTATTAGGTTAAGTAGTCCTGTAATTATCTTGTCTTTCATATTAGTCTCCTTCCTAGGGTTATTATATCACAAAATCTAGGGTCCTTCCTAGAGTTTCTTAAAGGGTACCCCCGTAAGTCTTTTTTAGTTTAGGTTTAGGTTTAGAGATGGGTTTGAGAGAGAGGTTTGTTTAGATAGAGGTTTTTGAGATTTTTAGAAATTTTTATAGAGAGACTGTAAAGAAGAATGATAATACTCTACACGTGTACGCGAACCGATATAGTAAACAACTTCTTAAACCCCCACCCCCACCAAACAAACGTACGCACTAACAAACGTACTAACGAACATTTATACGAATAAACATTTTTTAATTTTAAAACTTGCAACTAAAACAATTGTATGCTTATTTAAAATTTACTA
>ULVN01091261.1_pt1 | contig 15810 bp, 12 predicted proteins | sample 1959491 | NCBI WGS metagenome assembly ULVN01 (sample SAMEA4835787, study PRJEB28245) | human gut metagenome | biome: gut microbiome; material: fecal sample | place: Denmark | collected 2008 | reverse complement strand
TGCAGCGGCTGAACGAGATGACAGGGGGATGGCAGCCGGGCGACCTGATTTTTACGGCGGCGCGTCCGGCCGACGGAAAGACGGCACTCGACTTGTTCTTTGCGCGTCAGGCGGCGATGGCGGGTGTACCGGTGGTGTTCTTCACGCTGGAGATGACGGCTTCGGAACTGGGCGAGCGTATGGTACTGGCGGAGAGTTCGGCCGATCCGCTGCGTATCCGTCAGGGCAGGCTCTCGCCGGAGGAGGTGGAGGATGTGCACCGTACGGCGGAACGGATGAGCGCGCTGCCGGTGCATGTCGACGATACGCCGTACATCAACGTCGACCAGTTGTGTGTCATCGCCAAGTCGCTGCGGGCAAAGGGGTTGCTGGGCTTGCTTATCGTCGACTATCTGCAACTGCTTGCCACGGTGAATCCGGGGCGTACGCGTGAACAGGAGGTGGCGGAGTGCAGCCGCAAGCTGAAGGGGCTGGCGCGCTCGCTGGGTTGTCCGGTCATCGTGTCGAGCCAGCTCAACCGTCAGGCGGAAGACCGGGCGGGGAGTCCGGAGCTGCGTCACCTGCGTGAGAGCGGGGCCATCGAGCAGGATGCCGACCTGGTGATTCTGCTGCACCGTCCGGAGCGTTATCACATTCGGGTGGATCCCGATACGGGATGGTCTACGCGGGGCATGGGTATCGCCACGGTAGCCAAGCACCGCAACGGGGCGACGGGAAAGGTATATTACGGGTATAATCCCAGCATGACGAAAATCGGCGAGTTCGCGGGTACGCCTGTGACTGCGCCGGCAAACAATTTAAAGCGTAAGGAGGATGAAAGAAAGAGCAGTGACTTATTCGGTGGTTCCGCGGGTTGATCCGCGTGATATCTCGGCAGAGATGACGTATTATGCCCGTGCACAGGCGCGGGGAGAGGTGACGCTGGGCGACATGGCGCGCCGTATTCAGCGGCGGGGTACGGTGACACGTGCCGATACGCTGGCGGTGCTTGTGGCGCTGGAAGAGGAGGTCTGCCGCGGGCTGTGCAACGGCGAGATTGTCCGTCTGGGTGAGCTGGGTTCGCTTCAGGTGGGAGTGAAAAGCGAGGGAGTGCGGCTGGAGGCTGACTTTCATGAATCGATGATAAACAAGATATGGGTGCGTTTCCGTCCGGGCATGGTGCTGAAGGGGATGCTGGACGGGGCGGCTTTCGAACGGGTATCGCCGCGCAAGGAAGCCGGACGTGCCGGAAAGGGGATGCGGTATGAAAGAGAATGAACACGGCGACAGGGAATTCCGTCTGCGTATCTACGGCAAGTCGGAGCTGGCTTGTCTGTATTTTCCCGACCGTTCGCCGGAAACGGCACGGCGCAATCTGTACCGGTGGATGTACCGCTGTCCGTCCATCCGCGAGGGGCTGGCGGCACTGGGCCACGACAAGCACCGCAAGTTTTTCCTCAAGCCGGAGGTGGAGGTGATCGTGCGGGGACTGGGGGAGCCGTAAGGTTAATTCTTTAGTATTTTCAGAATTTTTTTAACATTTTATATTTTAAATTTATTACACTTATTAGGTATCTTTGCATGGATATTTTATTAAAGTGGAGAGTTGGGATTCCCGTGTGGAATGAAAAATATAATATGTTAAGGCTGAAATCATTTTTTTTGCTGATGATATTACTGTGGGCAGGAGTATCTCCTGCCCCAGCTGTTCCTGCCCTTTCTGAACTGAGGCAGATGGCTTCTTTTTCGCCTAAGGAGGTGTTGGTTCTGGCAGACAGCTTGTATGATGAGGTGGCATATCCGCATTATAAGCTGGATTATATCAAGGCGTGTGCCTACTTCAGGCTGTCGATGTTTACTCAGGCATTGCATACCGCAGAACATGCCTACAATTCCGTCGAGATAAAGTCGGATTCGCTGCTGTATTCCAGAATTTTCATGATTCTGGCAGAAGCGTCGGTCTTTTCGTACTCTATCGAGAAGGCTGCACGCTATATCCGGAAGGGAAAGGCCTACGCTACGGCTTCGGGAAACGATATGCTGATGGGAAATCTGATGAATGCGGAGGGATATTTGTACCGCAGACTCGGACTGCCCAGAAAGGCTTACGAGTGTACGCTAGGGGCTGTGAACCTGCTTAATGAAGCGGAGGGCGAGGAACGTGCTTTCCATCTGTCGCGTGCCTACGGGTTTCTGATGAGGTACTATATCAGCGACAGGAAGTTTCAGGAGGCGTGGCAGACAGGACTTATACGCAACCAGGTGATTGGCGGGCTGAAGCCTTTGCATGGACTGGACAACCAGTGCGGCTATCAGTTCTGCAAGATGGCCTATCTTGCCTGTATGCTTGGAAAAGAGGAGGAAGCTGTATCGTACTACAACAAATATCTGCAGACAAACTTTTCGAAGACGTATGTGGGGCAGCTGGAGATAAACGATTACCTGCTGGCACGCAAGGATTACAGCAGGGTGCTGAGTAATGCAAAGGCTTACATACAGGAGATGGACCGCAGGGATACGCTCAACATTTCGTATGTACGTCTGCTGCAGCAGGCTTGTACGGCTTACGAGGCGATGGGCAACTATCATGCGGCGTATAAACTGGCCAAGAGGAGGCTTGCCATACAGCTTTCCATGCGTACGAACAATGAGCGGAATTATCTGATGGGAGGCATGAATCCGCTGGAAGAAATAGATGATAAGAAGAAACTGGCACAGATGGAAGCAGACCTGCATGCCCAGCAGCGGTTTCTGTTGCTGCTGGTGGTGCTGGCAGGAGTACTGTTCTGCTTCCTGATCGTATTTTTCACGGTGAACAGGATGCTTTACCGGAAGACGCGGAAGATGGACGAAATGCTGCGCCGGCAGATTCTGCAACATGAGAGAGAGCCGGTTGTGGCAGAGATTATTGCGGAAAGCGGGAAGGAGAAACTGGAAATAGACCGGAAGGAAACGGAGCCGGCCGCGGGAGAAGCCGGTGGGAGCGATGCCGGTCCGTCTGATAATGAAGATGAGTCCGTGTATCAGGGAAAATATCTGTTTTCGGTATTCGACACCAGAGTGCGCAGGGAAAAACTGTATTTGAATTACGCTCTGGGACGGGATGACTTTGCACGTATCATGGGGGTAGATAAGAACCGTTTTGCCTATCTGCTGAAAGAAGGAGGAGCTGTAAATCTGACCACTTATATGAACGGGTTGCGTCTGGAATATTCGCTGGAACTTTTCAAAAAACATCCTGACTGGCCGGTGAGTAAGATAGCCGAGCAAAGCGGAATTCCCAACCTTTCTACTTTTTATCGTCTCTTTAAAGAAAAATACGGGACAAGTCCAAACTTTTTTAGAAATCAGTTTCAGGAACAAGAGTGAATATTTGTAAAAGAACTCTTGTCCTGTATGTCATTCAAAATATTCTCTTCTTCTGCCTGTAAGAATATAAAATTCTTATTCTGTCCGTAAAATATCTTTAGAATACTCTGGTATTCAGCATGTAAGGACATTTTGAGAAAGGCAGATTCTACTTGTGAAAAAATCATACGACAGATTGGAAATTAATTTTTGTTGACAATCTTTTAGCTTTTGATAACTTTGTGGTTGTAAAAATTTTTAGAACAAAGGACTATGAAGAAACTGTTTGCATTAATAACCTTTCTGATAGCAGCCTTATCCGCTTCTGCGCAGAAAGCAGCGGTTAAGACGAATATCCTTTATGATGTCACAACAACGCTGAATATTGGAGTTGAGTTTAAGGTGGCTCCCAAATGGAGCATCGACCTTTCGGGAAACTATAACCCTTTTGATCTGGGTAAGGACCGGAAAATGAAGCACTGGCTGGTGCAGCCTGAGGCACGCTACTGGTTGTGCGAGGCTTTCAACGGACATTTTCTGGCTATTCATGCACTGGGCGGAGGTTTCAATGTGGCGGATATGGATCTGAAAATTTTTCCTTCGTTTAAAAATTATAGATATCAGGGCAACATGTACGGCGCCGGACTGGGCTACGGTTATCAGTTCGTGCTGGGAAACCGCTGGAATCTGGGACTGGAAATCGGTGCGGGATGGATTCGTGCCGACTATGATATGTACGACTGCCCGCACTGCGGCGAATGGAGAGGTTCCGACAAGAAGGATTATTTCGGAGTTACCAAGGCGGCAGTATCTTTGATTTACATGATTAAATGATGGAGGAGCAAGCTATGAAAAAATATTTCGTATATGCAGCAATGCTGTTTGCCGCTGTTTCGGCAGGAGCACAGACACCTTATCTGGAGGAAATAAACATCACCGGACAGCAGGTTACCAAAACTTCCGACCGCAAGGCAAATGTGAAAATGGAATTCTCGCTGGACGGGCTGAAGATGAACAGACAGCATTCTTTACGGCTGGTTCCGGTTATCGTTTCGGAAGACGGCAATATGGAGCAGGAGCTTCCTCCATTGGTTATCAACGGGAAAACCAGAGATAAGGTACAGCAGCGTGCACGTGCTTTAAACGGAGATGAGTTCAATGCGGATGCAATGATGACCGTACGCCGTGAAAACGGTGAAGCACAGGCTGTTTCGTATGAAGCTTCGGTTCCTTTCAAACGCTGGATGATAGGCGGTAACGTGCAGGTGAGGGGGTATGTTACAGGATGTGCGCTGTGTGATGAAGGTCACGAAACAGCTTCGGCCTGCGATATTTTTCCTGCCATGAAGCCGGTGTATGTGGTTCCGTTTATCCAGCCTAAGGAGGAGATCGTGAAACGCCGTTCGGAAACACGGGTGGCACGTCTGGAGTTCCGCCGGAACAGCGACCGCATCGACGCGGCATATAAGCAGAACCGCGACGAGCTGCAGAAAGTGAAAGAATCGTTTCAGGTGGTGCGCGACAACAGCGACCTGACGATAACGGGGATTTACGTAACGGGTTATGCTTCGCCCGAGGGTACGATGACCTACAACATGGATCTGTCAAAACGCCGTGCGCAGGCATTTACCGACTATGTGCGCCGCGACCTGGACGGTATAGACCGTTCGCTCTATCATGTAGCATGGAAAGGGGAAGACTGGGACGAGTTCCGCAAGGAAGTGGTGCGTCATACAGAGCTGGAACAGCAGCAGGAGATTCTGCAACTGATAGACAACTGCGGCGACGACAAGGATGCATGCGAGGCAGAAATGAGAAAACTGGTTCCGGCGGCAGTATATACCAAGCTGGTGAACGAAGTGTATGCGCCGGTACGCCGCAACGAGTACCGCATAGAATATAACGTGCGTCATTTTACCATCGAAGAGGGACGGAAGATGATTGTAGAGAGTCCGCAGCTGATGAGCGTGAGCGAGATTCACAAGGTGGCAGACAGCTACGGCAAGGGCACTCCGCAATATATCGACTGTCTGCTGACGGGGGCAAAGACTTATCCGCAGGACGTGGTGGCCGTGAACAATGCGGCACTGGCACTGATAGAGGCACAGCGTACAGCCGAGGCAGTAGCTCTGCTGGAGAAATCTCCTCGCGACGGTGCATTGCAGAACATGCTGGGGGCGGCTTATGTGAAACTGGGACAGCCAGAAAAAGCCATCGAGGCGTTCGGCAGGGCAGCAAAAGCCGGACATGCGCATGCAGCCAAGAATCTGGAAACACTGCAGGCATACATGGAGTATATAGCAGAATGATGAGAAATAAATAAAATAAGAGTATTAACTTTTAAATTTTTGTATTATGAAATTTTCTAAGAGCTTATTTTTAGCATTTGCAGGTTTGGGTTTATTTGCGTGCTCAAATGAGGAAGTGGTTACTGAAAGTGGTAACATGGATGGAAATTCTACAGTAACTGTAAAAATTAATCTTCCTAAACTGCTTACCGAAAGTCGTAGTGGAGGTGGAATAGCAGCTGGTACAGAAACTGAAGGTACTACCGGAGAGCAGACACCTGTTGAAATCGGAGCTGAAGGCGTGAAAGTGACTTTGTATGCAGCTTCAGGAAGTTCTGAACAGACTGTAACTATGAGCCAAGATGATATACGGACGGGATCTGTTACTTTTGCAAACGTTCGTACACCGCAGCGTGTGGCAGTTTCTGTCAATGGAGGTACGGATGATGCCTTGACTATTGATGCGATAAATACAGCCAAACTGGCTGCTCCTTTGTATGCTGAATCAGCTGCATTTATTCTTGATAATAAGACAGGTAATTATACTATAACTGTAACTCCTGAGCCCAGATATGCTCGTCTGGAACTGTCTGGTATTTCTCATGATACGAATCATGGCACAGGTAATTCTTGTATTTTTAAAGCCGCTAACCTTGCGGGTATGTTCCTTGATAATGTATGGGTGACTGAAGAAAGTAATACAGGTATGGTAAGTGTAGCTACCGATGCTGGTATTTGGGATAAAATCTCTACAGTTGCCTATGCCTCTCCTACATGGAGTACCTTAGGTGGTAGTTTTCTGGCTGGAACTACATGGCCTGCTAAAGGAAATTGCTATGCATACAGTTTGTTCGGTGATTCTCAGCTGCCGTCTGTAGTATTTGTTTTGGATGGTACTGGTTTGGAATTTAATGATGGAGTTCAGATGGCTGGTTATAAATCAGGTGCTGATTTGTATGCCAGAGTAAGTAAGTTCAAGATTAACAAACCAACTGATTGGGCAGAGAAAAAGGATGAATATAAGACTAAATATGGTGTAGATGATAACGGTGTATTTACCTCATTCAAGGCTGGTAACATCTATCAGATAAGCGGTATCGCTATTCCTGATAAAGCATGGGGTACTACTCCGGGTGGAGGAACAGACGTGAGTGTAACCGCAACTGTAAACGTTTTGCCTTGGACTATTGTAGAAGGTACCGTAGAATGGTAATCGCCTACTTGTAACAGATAAACAACGCTTCAGCGGAATTGCTCCGCTGAAGCTACTCTTTCGAACATACAGATAATGAAAAACCTTAAATGAAAATGATGAAACAGATAAAATATATAATCATGGCGCTGGTCGCTGCCGTCCTGACGACCGGCTGTGTAAAAGAAGATCTGGATGAGTGTGATAATGTCACGATTTATTTCCAGTATCTTGCCGACGGTGACAAGGACGTATTGTACCAGTATATGAGCAAGGTGGACCTGTATGTTTTTGATGAAAACGGACACATACTGGGAGTCGGCTCATATAATCAGGACGAATTGAAAAACTTTGAGGCTGTTCCGTCTTTTAAACTTCGGCCGGGACAACGCTATAAGGTGGTGGCTGTGGGTAATGCCTACGATCATACAGAGGTGGTAAACTATGCCACGGAAACAGACTTTGCCAATATTTATCTTCAGGATCCGGCGTGGAGCGATCCGGATATTCCTGTAACCAATCACGACTACAATTACCTGGGCGAAAAGGAATTTGTTATGCCCCAACAGGAGGGAGTAATGTATCGTGACACAGTGACTCTTTATAGTGCACATATTAAGGTGCATGTGGAGATTCACGGACTTCCTGCTCCTGATGTTACCCGTCAGGATGCCGGAATACCTTATGAGCTGAGTTTTGAGAATTCGAATGCTCAGACTTCTTTAAAAAATGAAATTAATCTGGAACAAAAGGGTACTATTTATCCTGAGTTGATTTATGATAACGAAAATCAGTGTTACCGTACGCAGAATCTCGCCTTGTTCCGTATGGACGATACGAACGGTGAGCTGAATGCGGACTATTGTGAACATAGTCTGGTGCTAATCGACAAGAATACGGGACAGGAACTTGTGCGCGGCAGCATTTATAACTATCTGGTACGTAATGCTGATGCTATTGATGTGACGAAAGAGGAGGCTGAACTGCCTATTTCTATTGAATTTCACGATGCCGGTGTAGAAATAAAACTTCCCGACTGGGTCATTGTGGAAGGTAAACCGGACTGGAACTGATTTTAAGGAGGAATACTGATGAAGACACTGAAACAATATTTGGGTATCACCTTACTCGTACTGACGGCAGGAATAACCGGGTCGTGTGTAAAGGACAGCTTACCGGAAACGGATGGGAGTACAGACTCCGAAGGTACTGCAACGGTTACGCTGCATATAAATGATTCACGCAGTGGGGATACGTCGCCGGTAGAGGCTGGCGAGGGGATAAAGACGCTGCGCGTGATTGTGCTGGATGCCGAAAATAAGGTAGAGTTTAATTATAAGCAGAGCTTCGGAAATGAGACGGATCCGCAGACCAAAAAAACGGTTACTTTTCTGGGGATGACTACCGGAGCTAAGAAATTTTATGTGGTGGCAAACGAGGAGAGCCTCGACTTGACTGATGCTGACTATCCTGCAAAGGGTACTACGGTAACCAATCCGAATGATTTACTTAATAAGGTAATAACGGATACCGAATGCAGCCATTTCCCGAAACTGAAAGGTGAAGTAACAAGTTTGCCTATCACAGGGTATAAGGAAGAAGTGGATATTACTGCCGATACTAAAAATCTTACCATAGAAACTTATCATGCCGTGGCAAAGATTGTGTTCAAGGTAGAGAACACGTCGTCGTCGGACATTACCTTGACCGGGTTTAGTTTGGGACAATTTTTTGCCGACCAGACTTATCTGTTTCCATCGGCAACCGGACGATTGGAAAATGTATCTTATGGTAGATTTGGCAGGGATAATGTTCGAGACACATTTACTGCGGGTGCTGCTGAAGCCGAGTATTTTACCTGCTATCTGTATGAAACACCCAAAGACAAGAAGGCCGATTTTAAGGTAACGTTGTTTACGGATAATCCGGATCTGGACTTGCCGGAGGCGACTATCAACCTGAATGAGGCAACGGATTACGTGGTGAAACGGAATACGGTGATTAATATTGTGGCGACTATCAGTAAAGAAACTTCTGTGAAAGTTTATAATATCAAATTAAAGTGGCAGGTAGATGACTGGAAGTCGGTAACGAATGATGTACCCAGTTTTAATTGAAAGGAGGAATGACTAGGAGAAAGATGAAACTGATATATGTGTGGCTGTTGGGGCTTGTGGCTATTCTCACGGCCTGTGCAGACGAAGAAATTGTGAAAACTTACAATATCAAGGAGGGTGTGCCGGTAACGGTAAACCTGAAGTTCAATGTGGCTGCAAGTGCTGTGGAGTCGCGCTCGGCTCAGGATGCTACGGTAGAAAATAATGTACAGCGACTGTTTGTCATTGCTTTCAAGCGAAACGGGGAGATATCGGGAAAAAATTATCTGTCAGCGGTCAATAATTCTACGGGTACTGTGACCTTGGATATGTATTCGGGCACAGGACAACAGATTTTTGCCGTTGCAAACCCAAACTCCGGAGTAGGAACGCTGAGCTATGAACTGTTGAATGCGGTAACGAATCTGGATGACTTCAAGGCTTTGTCTTCTCAGTTACGCACGGATAAAGGTGAAACGGTGAGTCTGAGTGTGGAGCGTATGGCTTTTCTGATGTGCGGACAGCTGAAAAACACCGAAGATGGAACGGATATTGCGGTAGATGCACAGGGAAATCTGGTAGGGGCTGCCGATAAAATTGATCTGGAGCGGGTGGATGCGCGTATCACCTTTAATGTGGGGGTAGATGGTAGTGAGAAAGGATATACCAACATGACGTTCACTCCCAAATATTATCGGGTGGAGAATATTCCGCAGGGAACTTATCTGGTGCCTCGCGACAACGAAGATTATGCGGAGACCATGGAGAATACCACGGGGAACGGATATGCTTCGATGCAGGCTGCCGGAAAGGAATATTATTTTGATGAAGCCAAGCGTGAGAACGACGATCGGTCGTATTTTGAGTTCTATCTGCTGGAGAACCGCCGCCAGCCGAGAAAGAGAATAACTAGCAAAGAGAAAGAATCTTCTTATAATGAGGTACAGAACCTGTATGCCTTGCGTGAAAAGAGAGCGAGAACAGAGAATACGGTTGACGGAACAAAGCCGGGACAGGACTATGTGCCGGGCGACTTTATCTTTGCTCCGGCAAACGCGACGTATGTCACGATACGGGGTACGCTTTCCTTTGAGAGTTTTGAGGATAATGAGAAATATTTTTATAATGCCGATGTGACGTATACCGTGCATCTGGGTAGTACGGGAAGTGATCCTGATAGCGAAGAACTGGTGAACAAGTATGATGTATGCCGCAATACGCACTATACGTATAATGTGACTATTACGGGAGTAGAATCGATGCGGGTTGAGGTTCTGGAAGATCGAATAGAAAAACGTCCCGGAGTAGAAGGAGATGTAATTAAGGCAGGTGGTGAGGTGGTAGATCTTGACTCTCACTACGGACGTGCGAAATTCTCGTTGACGAGAGGGGATATACAGGCGGGTTTGTCGTGGGCTATCAGTACTCCGTTTCAGCGCGGATTGAAAGTGTTCGTCCGTAGTAACTATACGGTGAATGAAGAGGAGGAAGGTGATGTGCAAACCGATATCTCCCAACTGGAAAATCGGGAGGGGTTGAAGACGGATCTTTCGCTGAACGATTACCGTTGGGTACAGTTTGCCATTAATCAGGAGTGTGTTTTGAAAAAGACTGGAGAACCTGTTCCTCCTTCAGCTTTTGCCAAATATCCGGGATATGAGGCTTATTCCTCGACAGACTTGAGTGAACAGGCTCCGGCGTTTGGAGGTGAAGGGTATTATTATAGTGGCTCTACAGCTATTTATAGTAAGGATGTGGTGCTTTACGACGTGAACCAGTTGCTGAACCATCTGTTTATTGAGGCGTATAAGAGCGATTCACAGTTGTTCCTGGATGCTGATGGAAATGTTTCACCGGCTGAGGATGCGACAGTTACCATTACTGCCTATATCGATGAATATGTGTATAAGTATAATCCTAACTATGTGTATTATGAGATACCTACAGCGCTTAAAGATGGAGATGAGGATTTGACTTTATGGAAAGACTTTGTAAACGCAGAAAACCGTATGTTGCATATTTGTAAGAAAGGCGCACAGTACAGTCCGGATGGAAATACTTCGTGGGCTGAGAGTGTGATTACCTTCTCGCAGCGACCTATTTATACTTTCTACGATCCGGACAGCGATGTAAAGACGGCATGGGGTACGGAGTTTAAGAATGAATCGGAAGATGCGAATCTTCCGGCTACCAGTAAAGCTCTTGATGGTATTACTTGGAATAAAGACAACAATACCTTTGACGATGGACGTAAGAATACGCTGGAAGTGCTTAGTAAGCTTCCTGATTTGAAGTGGACGGATGTACTTTATCTGAATGAAGCGGATTACGGACATCTTAAAGATGATTATAAATGTGTATGGTTCGCCTGCCTGGGGCGTAACCGTGACCTGGATGGGGACAATATCGTAGATCTTGACGAAATCCGCTGGTATCTGGCTTCGGTAGACCAGCTGACGGATATCTTTATTGCTGAAGCTGCCGTGCCCAATGCGAAGCTGTATTCCCAAAATGCGACATCAGCGAATGTGCCGCTGGAGCATGTCATCAGCAGTACGTATCATACGGGGAGTGCCCCGTGGATTATCTGGGCAGAAGAGGGGGCTTCCCGAGGGGTGTATGGAAGTAGTGGTGACAAAACTTCTGACCCGCATACGTACCGTTGCTTGCGTAACCTGGGATTGTCATTGAGCTATATAGCTAGCCAGGTGGATGACTATGTCAAATCAAAAGATGAAAGTGGAAATATTATAACAAAGGATAGGGTGGTAAATGTAGGCCGTGGAACTGTAACGTATACGGAACGGTTCATCGATTTGTCCCGTCTGGAACCGAATACACTGCGTGCTGCACTGACCGGAGGTCTTTTGCCACAAAACAAGGAACGCGATGACAACGACCGTCCTTATCGGAAATTCGCGGTGCTGGTGAGTGCGGAAGGTAGTAGAGGGAATGGTTCTTATACCAATGCGAGTGGACTGTATCCTCAGGGAACTGATTCTTATATTTCGTGGAACAGTTTATACAATAATGAGGTAATTGGTAATCCTTGCCCGGACGGGTATCGTGCACCAAACTTGCGTGAACTGATGCTGATGTATACTACTTATCCGGACTTGTTTGAATATAAATTTACACCTGATGATAATTATACATATTCATATTATTTATGTAAGACCGGATTTAGTTTCAATGGATGGGGCGGTTATCAAGATACGAACAATAATCCTACCAGACCTGGTTTTATTTATGTATATGACCATGTTAATGATTATGGAAACCTGAAGCTACTTCAAGGCTGGGAATCGGATAATGGCGGTAAAGTCCGCTGTGTGCGTGATGTGATAGGAGAGTAAATATATCGGGCAGCAGCTGAATGTATAATCGATAGACGGGGTGTGAACCTCACGTTTGCGGTTTCGCGGCGTGGTTCACACCCCGTTTTTTGATTTGATATTCCAGGCACTATTTTTTCTGTAATTTCATGGCCTGTTCCTGTCCCGCGGCTATTGCTGCGCGCTGTTTCTTTAAAAAGAAACCCGCCATTGACGTGAATTTGTCAATGACGGGCAAGTGGATATATATAATGTATGATATAGCCGATTGTCATTATCTTTTTCCTGATCCGCCGCAATCGGAGCATTTACCTGAACCATGGCAGTAACTGCATTTTCCACGTCCGTTACAAGCTGTACAGACAATGTTCTGACCAAGATTACGTACAATGCCGCTACCGTTACAATAACCGCATTTACCAGAACCATGGCAATAGTATTTGTCTGCGGTTCCACTCATTGACGAACATTTTCCTGAACCGTGGCAACGTTTACACATCGAGCTTCCTGTAGAACTTCCGGAAGAAGAACCGCTGTAGGAAGATCCATTTTCCTGATATGTGCCGTATGTTCCTGCTGCCTGGCTATTACTCATCGTTCCTAATGTCTCGCCTACCGTACCGAGTATGTTTCCGATGGTGCTCCATCGCTTACTTCTGCGCTGGGCTTTTACACTCTTAAGGTTCTGCTTTGCCATGTCGTAGGTAGGACAGGCTTGCAGTGCATACTCATAGCATGCTTTGGCATTATTCAGGTCACCCAGACTTTCGTAGAGTACTCCGAGGTTGTTTAAGGCCGGAGCCTTGTAACCATAACTGTTGTATGGATCGGCCTTAATGACTTGCATATACCTGTCGTACTTGGTCTGTGCCTCTGTGTCGGGAGTGTTGTAAGCTAGGTCGGTGTTTGTGTATGTTTTTTTATATGGCAATATAAGATACGTATATGTTACATCACGGTCGGATTCAGTATTCTCGTCATGTTATGTCACGTTTAATGCTGTAATTAGTGGATTATTTCGTATTTTTGTTGCTAAATAGTTATTCTATGAAACCGAATCGGAAGAAACCCGTACTGGTTGGAAATGATTTGTTTCAAAGGTACTTGTCAACTTAGGATAGTAAGAAGTTTTAGTGCGACAAATGCTTGTTGTTGTAATGTTGCAGCAGGTAGAATGGAAAAAACTCAAATTCTTTCTGTTGAGATGAAATATCTGATTGTTGATAAAATTTAAGAATATAAAGATGTTAGAAACGGTTATTGAAAATACGGAGAAATTTATAGCTTCGGTTCCTAAAACCAAGCGTAAGAAATATGGTCAGTTCTTTACAAACGGGACTACAGCTTCTTATATGGCTTCGCTTTTCTGTTTCGATCTTTCAAAGCCTGAAATTCGCCTGTTGGACGCAGGTGCTGGAACAGGCATCTTGTCGGCGGCGGTTGTTGACAAGTTGGTGGAGTCTGACTATGAGGGTAGGATTCATCTTACTTGTTATGAAACGGATGAGAATGTCTTACCTCTTTTGGAGGCTAATCTTGAGTCTCTTCATTCTGAGTATGGAGTTGAATATTCTATAGTCAGGGATAATTATATTACTTCGCAGAATTTTGAAGGGGATACATTATTCTCTGTTCAGGATAATGTATATGATTATATCATAGGAAATCCTCCTTATCTTAAAATACCGAAAGATGCGGACGAAGCCAGAGTGATGCCAAGTATATGTTATGGCGCTCCTAATCTTTATTTTCTTTTCTGGGCTATGGGTATACATAACCTTAAGGAAGGACACGAACTGGTATATATTGTGCCCCGTTCCTGGACCTCCGGAGCTTATTTCAAGAAATTCAGGGAATATTTTTTCAAAAACTGTGTTATTACCGATATGCACTTGTTCGAAAGCCGTGACAAGGTTTTTGAGGGTGAATCGGTATTGCAGGAGACAGTAATCGTAAAAGTTAAGAAGACTACGGCTACACCGGAGTATATCAATATAACCTCTTCTTCTACTTCTCAATTTACTGATTTGAAGACTTTCCGTGCTCCTTATGCTACCGTGGTGGCGCGAAACCAGTTTGTATATCTGGTTACAAACGAAGCTGACGCTGCCGTACTTTCTCTCATTAACCGCTTCGACAAGACTCTTCCCGACATGAATCTGCGTATGCAAACAGGTGTAATTGTTGATTTCAGAACAAGGGAAGTGCTTCGTGATCATCTGGAAGATGGTTCGTATCCCCTTTTGTATTCACAGCATATCAGAAACGGACGGGTAGTATGGCCGTTGGGTAAAGAAGGGGAAGTTATAAAAACAGACCGGAAGGCTTTTCTGCAGGAGAACAGTGATTTTCTTATGGTTAAGCGTTTCACCTCAAAAGAAGAGGACAGGAGACTGCAGTGTGGTATATATCTTAAACAAAGATTTTCGCAATTTCCGTATATTAGTACACAGAATAAAATAAACTTTATAAAATGCGATTCTCCTTGTATTACTTATGGTCTGTACGTGTTACTTAATTCCAGTTTTTATGATAAATACTATCGAATACTGAATGGGTCTACGCAGGTAAATTCTACTGAAATCAATCAAATGCCGGTCCCCGATAGATTGATTATAGAAAGTATGGGACGGGAGTTGATGCATAAAGAGCTGTCTGTTACAAATTGTAATGAAATTTTTAATAAATGGATAAATTAGAAACTGCTAAGAGTTTGCTGGGCAGAATCAATATGCCTTTGCGACAGCAGAGTACGCTCTGTTGTCTTACCCTTCTTGCTATGGCTCATCTTAAAGAAGATACGCCTTGGGCCGAGGCTACAAATGAATGGATCAGAATACATGACATAATCTCGTTTATTGCGGAATATTATGGCGTAAAGTATGCCGAAAATTCAAGAGAGACCTTTCGTAAGCAGGCCATTCATCCTTTCAAGACTGCCGCATTGATCGAAGATAACGGCCTGTCGACCAATAGTCCTAATTTTCGGTATCGTATAACCTCTGAGTTCTTAACTGTTATCTGTTCTGTGAAAGATAATTGTGATTCGGACAAGGAGAGTGACGCTCTTATACAGTTCTTGCGTATGCACGATACATTGTCTGATATATATGCCTCCAAGAAGAAAATGCAAAAGATGCCTGTCAGAATCAATAACAAGGATTTTACATTTAGTCCGGGCAAGCACAATCAGTTGCAGAAAGCCATATTGGAAGAGTTTGCGCCACGCTTTGCTCCTCATTCTGAATGTTTGTATGTGGGGGATACCATTAAAAAGGATATGATAAAGGATGTTGAAAGGCTTTCTTCTCTCGGCTTTGAGATAACATTACATGATAAGATGCCTGATGTGGTTTTGTATAGGGAAGATAAGAATTGGATATACTTTATTGAAGCTGTTACATCTGTAGGTCCGATGGATCCTAAAAGAATATTGGAGATTGAGTCTATGACAAGTAACGTGACTGCTGGCCGTATATATGTTACAGCCTTTCTTGACTTTGGTACTTTTAAAAAATTCTCCGGACGACTTGCTTGGGAAACGGAAGTCTGGATAGCTGATATGCCGGATC
>ULVN01078402.1_pt1 | contig 15819 bp, 8 predicted proteins | sample 1959491 | NCBI WGS metagenome assembly ULVN01 (sample SAMEA4835787, study PRJEB28245) | human gut metagenome | biome: gut microbiome; material: fecal sample | place: Denmark | collected 2008 | reverse complement strand
GCCGTAGGTATCGACGATGATTTTACGGCCGGGAAGACCGCTGTCCCCCTGCGGGCCGCCGATGACAAAGCGTCCGGTCGGATTGACATAAATCTTTGTCTGAGCATCCATAAAATTCTCCGGTACGACGGGCATGATTACGTGTTCAATGATATCCGCCCGGATCCGGTCAAGCGTCACATCCGGATCATGCTGGGTGGAAACGACGATATTATCAAGCCGCACGGGAGTATCCCCGTCATATTCGACCGTCACCTGCGTTTTGCCGTCTGGGCGAAGATAGGAAAGCACGCCGTCCTTGCGAACTTTCGTCAGTCTTTTCGCCATTTCCGTGGCCAGAACATACCCGAGCGGCATGAGCGTTTCCGTCTCGTCGCAAGCGTAGCCGAATACCATCCCCTGATCGCCCGCACCGGTGTTATACTGATCGTTCTGCTCTCCGGTTTTGGCCTCCAAGCAATGATCGACCCCCATCGCGATATCCGGCGATTGCTCATGGATGGAATTGAGTACGGCACAGGATGCGGCGTCAAAGCCGTATTCAGGCTTGTTATAACCGATATCCGCGATTGCCGCACGGACGGTCTCCGCGATATCCACATAGGCGGACGTCGTAATCTCTCCCATCACCATGACAAGACCGGTCGTCGCACAGGTTTCGCATGCGACACGTGCCGTCGGGTCCGATTCGATGATTTTGTCGAGAATGGAATCCGATATCCTGTCGCACAGCTTATCGGGATGCCCTTCCGTTACCGATTCCGATGAAAAAAATTTCTTCTCCATTTTTCTGTCTCCTTTTTTCTTGATACGAATTTGATTCTGTGTAAAACGGAAACAGACTTAAAAACTCGCTTCCGTTTACCCCGAAAGCGAGTTTTCTCTCCGTACTCATCTATCGGGAATTGGCACCTTATGTAACACAGGTTGCCGGGCTTCATCGGGCCAGTCCCTCAGCCGCTCTTGATAAGTTCGTATTTATTCTTTTATAGTGTATCATATCTGCCGTCTGATTTCAAGTGGTTTCGACAAAAAACAGACAAAATAACAAATTTATCGTTATTTATGCCAATGGAACTGCCCGTTCAGCGCAAGAATCAAAAGAAGTACACACGCCACAATGATAGCAAGCCCGACAAGAATCAAAAGAATCGTTTTCTTGTCAAAACGGAAGCTTTCGGGCTTTCCGTCAATCACCCGCATTTTTTTCAGTGCCGTAGAAAGAGGCTTATACAGCACCAGCACGATGGCAGCATTAAGCGTCGCCTTAATCAGATTAAACGGCAAGAGGAGCGGCAAGAGCATCTCCTTCACCGAATCCACCGATATTCCGAAATAAATCGGCGTAACAAGAAGATTCATGACCAACATGCAAAGCGTCATCGCCAAAACGGAGCTCATAAGACCGACGATCGCACCGGAAAGCGTCTTTTTGAGCTTCGGCGCATAGCAGTAAATCGTGCTTCCAACTGCCGCAAAAACCGCACTTCCCACAAAATTCATGAGAAAGCCCCATGGACCTGTGCCGCTGACCGTAATCATTTCCAAAAGCGAAACCAAAAGCGCAATGACCACACCCGCAACGGGGCCGAAAAGCATAGCGCAAACGGTGATAACCGCATCCTTGACGTCGAACGTCAAAAAGCCGCCGATGCCGCTGATTCGGAGCGCGAACAGGCTCGCATACGCGAGCGCCGCAAACATAGCAAGAATCACATAACGTCTGATATTATACTTTTTCATTCTATCCTCCCAAAATTCTGAATCGGAAAGATAAAAAATTCCCCCTCCAAAAGAGGGGGAAAGCGCAAAAATCACGCATGATTTTTTATCTTTTCTCATCCGGACTATACCGTCGGTGCAGGAATTTCACCTGCTCGGCGCCGTATGGCGTTCGCGGACTTTACCGCCGATGTGGAATTTCACCAACCCCCAAAGATATAAGCATGTAAACATGACGAACGGAAAAAGGGACGCGATGCGTCCCTTTTTCTCATGAACGCATAAATATCTTATGCGATGATTTCGGAAACGACACCGGATCCGACTGTTCTGCCGCCCTCACGGATAGCAAAACGAAGTCCCTGCTCGATGGCGATAGGAGTAATAAGCTCAACGGTCATATCGACATTGTCGCCGGGGCGGCACATCTCGACACCGTCGGGAAGCTCGATAACGCCTGTAACGTCTGTCGTTCTGAAATAGAACTGCGGTCTGTAACCGGCAAGGAACGGTTTCTTACGTCCGCCTTCTTTTTCGGTCAGCACGTAAACGTGTCCTTTGAATTTGGTGTGCGGATGGATCGTGCCGGGCTTGCAGAGAACCTGACCTCTTTCGATTTCGTCCTTCTGAATGCCGCGCAGAAGCGCGCCGATGTTGTCGCCCGCCTCAGCCTGATCGAGAAGCTTCTTGAACATCTCGACACCGGTAACGGTGGTTTTCTTTCTCTCCTCGGTAAGACCGATGATTTCAACTTCGTCGCCGACCTTGACCGTACCTCTCTCAACTCTACCCGTTGCAACCGTACCACGGCCTGTGATGGAGAACACGTCCTCAACCGGCATCAGGAACGGCAGATCGGATTTTCTGTCGGGAGTCGGGATATAGCTGTCAACGGCATCCATAAGCTCAAGAATGCACTTGTACTCGGGAGCGTTGATATCCTTGCTTGCGGATTCAAGCGCTTCTCTTGCGGAGCCGCGGATGATAGGCGTATCGTCGCCAGGGAAATCGTACTGAGAAAGCAGGTCGCGGACATCCATCTCGACGAGTTCGAGAAGCTCTTCGTCGTCAACGAGGTCGCATTTGTTCAGGAACACAACGATAGCCGGAACGCCGACCTGACGGGCGAGCAGAACGTGCTCGCGGGTCTGCTGCAGCGGACCGTCGGAAGCTGCGACGACCAGGATCGCGCCGTCCATCTGAGCGGCACCGGTGATCATGTTCTTAACGTAGTCGGCGTGTCCGGGGCAGTCCACGTGCGCATAGTGGCGGGAATCCGTCTCATACTCAACGTGTCTTGTGTTGATTGTAATACCACGGGCTCTCTCTTCGGGAGCATTGTCGATCTGATCATAAGCGAGGAATTCGACGTTGCCGTTCTTCAGAGAAAGTGTTTTGGTGATGGCAGCGGTAAGAGTTGTCTTGCCGTGGTCAACGTGACCGATTGTACCAATGTTAACATGGGGTTTTGTTCTTTCGAATTTAGCCTTTGCCATTGAAATTTTCCTCCTTGATTTGCGAATGTATCGCTATATTTTTATTTTTCTTGGTTACCTCAATCCGGCGTACCGGAGTTGATTCTTATTTTGCGGCCTTGCCCGCAATGATCTCCGCCGCAATGTTCTTCGGAACCTCTGCGAAGTGGCTCGGTTCCATCGAATACTGACCGCGTCCCTGTGTTTTGGAACGGAGATCCGTCGCATAGCCGAACATATTGGAAAGCGGAATCATAGCGGTGATCTGCTGTGCGCCCGCAATCGGCTCCATCGACTGAATCTGACCGCGTCTGGAGTTGATATCTCCCATGACGTCGCCCATATAATCGTCCGGCGTGATGACGACGACTTTCATAATCGGCTCGGTGAGAATCGGATTCGCTCTTCTCATCGCATTCTTAAACGCCATGGAACCGGCGATCTTGAATGCCATTTCAGAGGAGTCGACCTCGTGATAAGAACCGTCGTAAAGTGTGACCTTTACGTCGACGACATTATAGCCCGCGAGAACACCCGCCTGCATCGCGCCCTGAATACCGGCATCGACAGCGGGAATATATTCCTTCGGGATCGCACCGCCGACCACCTTGTTGATGAACTCATAGCCCTTGCCGGGTTCATTGGGTTCGATTGTGATCTTGACGTGACCGTACTGGCCCTTACCGCCGGACTGACGTGCATACTTGCAGTCTTCGCTTTCCGCCTTGGTGATGGTTTCCTTATAGGATACCTGCGGCTTGCCGACGTTGGCCTCTACCTTGAACTCGCGCAGAAGTCTGTCCACGATGATTTCAAGATGAAGCTCGCCCATACCGGCAATGATGGTTTGTCCCGTTTCCTCATCGGTATAAGCGCGGAACGTCGGATCCTCCTCCGCCAGCTTTGCAAGGGCAATGCCCATCTTTTCCTGACCGGATTTGGTCTTAGGCTCGATGGCGACCTTGATAACCGGCTCCGGGAATTCCATCGATTCCAGCTGAATCGGATGCTTCTCGTCGCAGAGCGTATCGCCCGTGGTCGTATTCTTCGTTCCGACAACGGCCGCGATATCGCCGGCGTAAACCTTATCGATATCCTTTCTCTCGTTGGCGTGCATCTGCAAAATACGGCCGAAGCGTTCTCTCTGGCCCTTTTCGGTATTGAGAGCGGTTTCACCCGCCGCAATGCTTCCGGAATATACGCGGAAGAAGCAGAGCTTGCCGACATACGGGTCTGTCATAATCTTAAAAGCAAGAGCGGCGAACGGCGCGTCGTCGGAGGAAGGTCTCTCCTCCTCTTCGTCCGTTTCCGGATTGATTCCCTTGATATGAGGAACATCCGTCGGCGCAGGCATATAGTCCACGATGGCGTCGAGAAGCTTCTGAACGCCCTTGTTTCTGTAAGAGGTTCCGCAGACGACGGGAACGATTTTATTCTCGATCGTCGCGGTTCTGAGCGCCTTTTTCAGCTCGTCGGCGGCAATCTCCTCACCACCGCAGTATTTCTCGAACAGCGCCTCATCCGTTTCGGCGATGGATTCGATCATCTGCTGTCTGTATTCCTCGGCGAGATCTTTCATATCGTCGGGAATGGGTTCCACACGGATGTCCTTGCCGAGATCGTCATAATAGATGTCGGCCTCCATATTGATCAGGTCAACAATACCGCGGAAGGTATCCTCCTTGCCCACCGGAAGCTGGATCGGCACAGGATTTGCTTTGAGGCGTTCCTTGATCATTTTCACCACGCGGTAGAAATCCGCGCCCGTGATGTCCATCTTGTTGACATAAGCCATTCTCGGGACGTGATACTTGTCAGCCTGACGCCATACGGTTTCAGACTGCGGCTCCACGCCGCCCTTGGCGCAAAGAACCGTAACCGCTCCGTCAAGCACGCGAAGCGAACGCTCCACCTCTACCGTGAAATCCACGTGTCCGGGCGTATCGATGATGTTGATACGGTTTCCCTTCCAAAAGCATGTCGTCGCGGCGGAGGTGATGGTGATACCTCTTTCCTGTTCCTGCTCCATCCAGTCCATTGTCGCGGCGCCGTCATGGACTTCGCCGAGCTTATGGGTCTTTCCGGTATAGAAAAGGATTCTTTCCGTTGTCGTTGTTTTTCCCGCATCAATATGAGCCATAATACCGATATTACGCGTATTTTCAAGCGAGTATTCTCTACCCATATTTTTGCTCCTTAAAATTTTATATACATGGAATCACAAGATGTGAGCGATATTGAAAAATCAATATCTGAAATGCGCGAAAGCTCTGTTGGCTTCGGCCATCTTGTGCGTTTCTTCTTTCTTCTTCACCGCGGCGCCGGTATTTCCGAGCGCATCGATGATTTCGGCAGAAAGTCTTTCCGACATCGTCTTCTCGCCGCGTTTTCTCGCATAGAGAACGAGCCAGCGAAGTCCGAGCGTCTGTCTTCTTTCGGCACGGACCTCCATCGGGACCTGATAGGTCGAGCCGCCGAGACGGCGAGCCTTGACCTCAAGCACCGGCATGATGTTATCAAGAGCCTGCTGGAATGCTTCCAAAGCGGGTTTTCCCGTCTTGGCTTCCACGGTTGCGAACGCGTCATAAACGATCTTCTGCGCGACGCCTTTTTTGCCGTCCAGCATGACGTTGTTGATAAGCTTTGTAACAAGCTTGGAATTATAAAGCGGATCCGGCAGCACATCTCTCTTGGAAATTTGACCTCTTCTTGGCACTGTTATTCCCTCCTTCATTAAAATTTCATGATATCATAGGTACTCGAAAGTTTCCTCCCGATCGTGCGATGCTCCGTTTTCAAAGATGGTTCCATCCCGCAAAGGATATAAACAAAATATCTGTAAAAATGGAATCACATGCGATCAGAATGCTAAAATACCTCGTCCGACAGGATTATTTGCCGGCTTTTTTGCCGCGCTTCGCGCCGTACAGAGAACGTCCCTGCTTGCGGTTGGCGACGCCCTGCGTATCGAGCGTACCACGGATGATGTGATAACGCACACCAGGCAGGTCACGCACTCTTCCGCCGCGGATCAGTACGACAGAGTGTTCCTGAAGATTGTGTCCGATACCGGGAATGTAGCAGATCGCTTCCATTCCGTTGGTGAACTTCACCTTGGCAACCTTACGAAGAGCGGAGTTCGGCTTTTTCGGCGTCGTGGTGTAGACCTTCGTGCAAACCCCTCTCTTCTGAGGAGAGCTGAGATCCGTCTGAGACTTCGTAAGCGAGTTGAAGCCTTTCTGAAGGACAGGTGCTTTGGATTTGTACTCCTTCTTCTCACGGCCGTTGCGAACGAGCTGATTGAATGTTGGCATGTTAAACCTCCTTTTTTCAGAATCAATATTTGTTTATATATACCACCGAAAATCCTTGCGGAGCCCGGTTGTATCCGTTATTTCAGGACGACGCACACGGCGCAGTCCACATCGATGCCGCACATTTTGCCAAGCTCGGTTTTTGTGCGGGTAAGATCGAGCGCAATGCCGCAGTCGCGGCAAAGCTCCGTCACGGCGGAAATGATTTTTCCCTCGGCGTCGGACGCCACGAAAGCCGTTTTCGCCGTTCCTCCTTTGATATGTTTTTTTGATTGGTTCAGGCCTGCGACTACCACAGGCACGGGACTGTCGGATGACATTTTAATCAAAAATCCTTTCAAAAAATTATGCGTCCGATATGCGAAACCATATAAAGACAGCATTTTAGCATATAAAGCTATCCTATATAATATCACCAAAACCTGCCCTTGTCAACGGAATTATCAAAAATTTCGCAAAAAATCCATGAATTATTTGATATTCGGAGCCGATTCTGCCGTCACAGATGCGGCAATCCATGCTCATTTCGGGAAATTTCATAAATGCGGCCGATAAAAACAACGCGAAGCCCGCAGGCATTTGCCTGCGGGCTTATATTTTTTCTTTCCAGCGCCGATACGCGCCGTTCCGGCTTTATCAGCCCGCGGATTCCACGTCGAAATCGTTCGCCGCCATTAAATCCTCGTTCTTTACAACCTCGATATCGCGGTACGTCTGAAGTCCGGTTCCGGCCGGAATCAGCTTACCGATGATGACGTTTTCTTTCAGTCCGACCAGATTGTCGACCTTGCCCTTGATGGCGGCCTCGGTGAGAACTCTTGTCGTCTCCTGGAAGGAAGCCGCGGAAAGGAAAGATTCCGTCTGCAAGGCCGCCTTGGTGATGCCAAGCAGAATCGGCGATGCCGTCGCAGGACGAATCGTTCTGTCGCCCTCTGCGATGCGGCGTTCGATTTCTGCGTTCGCCTCGTCGAATTCCGAAACATCGACGACCGTCCCATAAAGCAGGTCGGTGTCGCCGCTGTCCTCGATGCGTACCTTGCGCGTCATCTGTCTTGCGATGACCTCGATATGCTTATCGTTAATCTCGATATCCTGAATCCGGTAAACCCTCTGGACCTCGCGGATGATATAGTCGTAAGCCTCGGAAAGGCCTTTGATTCTCGTGATATCCGTCGGCGCAAGATTGCCCTCGGTGATCGAATCGCCGCGTGTCACGAAGTCGCCGGACTTCACAAGAATTTTCGTGCCGTAAGGAACCGCATATACGACATCCGCGCCGGTTTCCACGGAATTGCGCACGATGATATTTCTCGCGCGCTTGGCATCCTGAATCTCCACAAGGCCGGAAACCTCGGAAATCGTCGCCGTTTTCTTCGGACGGCGCGCTTCAAAGAGCTCCTCGACACGCGGCAGACCTTGTGTGATATCGGAGCCGGCGATACCGCCCGTGTGGAAGGTTCTCATCGTCAGCTGCGTACCCGGCTCGCCGATGGACTGCGCCGCGATGATACCGACCGCCTCGCCCACGCTGACCCTCTTGCCCGTGGCAAGGTCGGAGCCGTAGCAGTGTGCGCATACGCCGTATTTGCATTTGCATTTGAGGATCGAACGGACATGCACCTGCTCGACGCCCGCATCCACGATGGCTTTGGCCTGCGCGGCTGACAGCATATCGCCGTCATGCGCAAGAACCGCGCCCGTCGCGGGGTCTGCAACGTCCCCGATTACGAATCTTCCGGGGAGTCTGTCGATCAGCGGCTCGATGATTTCATTGCCGTCCTTGACGTCGGAAACCCAAATACCCTCGTGCGTGCCGCAGTCATCCTCTCTGACGATGACATCCTGTGAAACGTCGACCAGTCGTCTTGTCAGATATCCGGAGTCGGCCGTTTTCAGAGCCGTATCGGAAAGCGATTTACGGGAACCGCGCGCGCCGATGAAGTATTCGAGCACGTTCAGTCCCTCGCGGAAGTTCGCCTTAATCGGAATTTCCATCGTTTTGCCGTTGGTCGCGAACATCAGTCCGCGCATACCGGCGAGCTGTCTCATCTGCGCGATGGAGCCACGGGCGCCGGAATCGCTCATCATCTTGATGGAATTATAGCGGTCGAGACAGTCTTGGAGCGCCTGCGTAACGTCCTTGGTCGCCTGCTCCCAAACCTTGATGACGCTGCCGTAGCGCTCGTCGTCGGAAAGAAGTCCTCGGCGGAAGTTGCGCGTGATTTTCTCGACGTCGTGCTCGGCCTTGGCCACGATTTCTTTCTTTGCGGCCGGCACCGTCATATCGGAAACGGAGATCGAAATGGACGCCTTGGTCGAATATTTATAGCCGTTGGCTTTGATGTCGTCGAGCACCTGCGCCGTCACGGTCGGACCGTGTGTCTTGATGGTACGGTCGACGATCTGTCCGAGCTGCTTTTTCGCAGTCGGGAAATCGATTTCAAGCTTCAAGAGATTTTCGGGCTTGCTTCTGTCGACAAAGCCGAGATCCTGCGGAATCGGCTCGTTGAAGATCAACCGTCCGAGCGTCGCGTCGATGATGCCGGTATGGGAAACCCCGTCGATCACTCTTGTGACACGCACCTTGATCGGCGCATGAATGCCGAGCAGACCGTTGGTATAGGCCATCATCGCCTCGTCGAAATCGCGGAACACGCTTCCCTCTCCCGGCTCGCCGTGGCGGTCGATTGTGAGATAGTAGGAGCCGAGCACCATATCCTGTGACGGCACCGTGACCGCCTTACCGTCAACCGGCTTTAAGAAGTTGTTGGCGGAAAGCATGAGGAAGCGGGCTTCGGCCTGCGCCTCGCTGGAAAGCGGAACGTGGACCGGCATCTGGTCGCCGTCGAAGTCGGCGTTGAACGCCGTGCAGACGAGCGGATGAAGCTTGATTGCGCGTCCCTCGACGAGCACCGGCTCAAACGCCTGAATCGACAGACGGTGAAGCGTCGGCGCACGATTGAGAAGCACGGGATGGTCCTTGATGACGTTTTCAAGCGCGTCCCAAACCTCGGGGCTCGCTTTATCCACCTTTTTCTTTGCGTCCTTGATATTGGAAGCGTTCTGCGTCTCCACAAGGCGCTTCATGACAAACGGCTTGAAGAGTTCCAGCGCCATCTCCTTCGGCAGGCCGCACTGATAGATTTTCAGCGTCGGTCCGACGACGATAACGGAACGCCCGGAATAGTCGACGCGCTTACCGAGCAGGTTCTGACGGAAGCGTCCCTGCTTGCCGCGCAGCATCTCGGAAAGCGATTTCAGCGGACGGTTCGAGGAGCCGGTCATGGGCTTGCCGTGGCGGCCGTTGTCGATGAGAGCGTCCACCGCCTCTTGAAGCATTCTCTTTTCGTTTTTGATGATGATTTCCGGCGCATACAGCTCCAAAAGCTTTTTCAGACGGTTGTTGCGGTTGATCACACGGCGATAAAGGTCGTTGAGATCGGAGGTTGCAAATCTGCCGCCGTCGAGCTGCACCATCGGACGGATTTCCGGCGGAATGACCGGAACTGCGTCGAGAATCATCCATTCCGGCTTGTTGCCGGATTTGCGGAACGCCTCGACCACCTCGAGACGCTTGATGATGCGCAGCTTCTTCTGGCCGCTTGCGGCGTTAAGCTCCGCTTTGAGCTGCTCGGAAAGCTTTTCGATGTCGATTTCATGGAGCAGCTCCTTGATCGCCTCGGCTCCCATGCCGACGCGGAAATCGTTCTCGTATTTCTCATACATCTGATGGTATTCCGTCTCGGTCAGCATCTGCTTTTTTTCAAGCGGCGTATTGCCGGGATCCAGCACGATATACTGTCCGAAATAGATGACCTTTTCGAGAAGCCGCGGCGAAATATCGAGAAGCAGTCCCATACGGGAAGGTGTCGCTTTAAAATACCAAATGTGCGACACCGGAGCCGCAAGCTCGATGTGTCCCATCCGTTCGCGGCGGACCTTTTTCGTCGTCACCTCGACGCCGCACTTTTCACAGGTCTTGCCCTTGTAGCGCACTCTTTTATATTTTCCGCACGCGCATTCCCAGTCCTTGGTCGGCCCGAAGATCTTCTCGCAGAAAAGACCGTCGCGCTCGGGGCGCAGGGTGCGGTAGTTGATGGTCTCCGGCTTCGTCACCTCGCCGTAAGACCAGCTTCTTATCATTTCAGGAGATGCGAGCCCGATCTTGATCGAGTCAAAAACATTTTTACTCATCTTTCTCTCCCCCTAAATTATTCTTCATCGAAGTCCGCGTCGTCGTCTATGCCGTCAAGCTCAAACTCATCCTCGGAATCGGAGAAATCTTCCTCGATCTCATCCTCGTCGACAAGTGTATAATGGTCCTCGTCGCCCTCTTCCAGCACCGCGGGTCCGACATCCTCCGCCGTTACGAAGCCGCCCTTGCTGTCGTCGGCAAATTCCTCGCCGATCTGAGAAAGCTCGATTTCCTCGCCGTTTTCATCGAGGACACGGATATCGAGCGCCAAAGATTGAAGCTCCTTGACCAGCACACGGAACGATTCCGGAACGCCCGGCGTCGGAATGTTCTGTCCCTTGACGATCGCCTCATAGGTCTTGACACGTCCGGTCACGTCGTCCGACTTGACCGTCAGAATTTCTTGAAGCGTATAAGCCGCGCCATAAGCTTCGAGCGCCCAAACCTCCATCTCACCGAAGCGCTGTCCGCCGAACTGCGCCTTGCCGCCGAGCGGCTGCTGGGTGACAAGCGAATACGGACCGACGCTTCTCGCGTGAATCTTGTCGTCGACAAGGTGATGGAGTTTGAGATAATACATGATTCCGACCGTGACAGGGTTGTCGAACGCCTCGCCCGTGCGGCCATCGTAAAGAATCCGTTTTCCGTCGACGGTTTTCAGCTTCTTGGCGGCAATCTTTTCCGCCACCCAAGCCTTGTTGGAGAGCTTATCCTCCCCGACCTGCTCGTAGCGGCGCTCGCCGGTCGCCTCATCGACGATCTCCTCATAAAATTTCTTATTCGTGAGAGAATCGCTCGGAAGCACCTCACGGTAAAGCCCTGCCTCCGTCATCATTTCGGTGATGTCGCTCTCCTTCGCGCCGTCGAACGCGGGCGTCATGACTTTCATGCCGAGGCGTTTCGCGGCGATGCCGAGATGCACCTCGAGCACCTGCCCGATATTCATTCGGGACGGAACGCCGAGCGGATTGAGCACGATGTCGAGCGGGGTGCCGTCCTCGAGGAACGGCATATCCTCCGGGGGAAGGATACGCGACACGACACCTTTGTTTCCGTGACGTCCCGCCATCTTATCTCCGACGGAGATTTTGCGCTTCTGCGCGATATAAACGCGGACGGATTTGTTGACGCCCGGCGCCAGCTCATCGGAATTCTCGCGCGAGAACACGCGCACGTCGACGACAATACCGGATTCGCCGTGCGGCAGCCGCATGGAGGTGTCGCGCACCTCTCTCGCCTTTTCGCCGAAGATTGCACGCAGGAGGCGTTCCTCCGCGGTCAGCTCCGTCTCGCCTTTCGGCGTGACCTTGCCGACGAGGATATCGCCCGCGTGTACCTCGGTACCGTTGCGGATGATTCCGTTTTCATCGAGGTCTTTCAGCGCATCGTCGCCGCAGTTCGGAATCTCGCGGGTGATTTCCTCCGGCCCGAGCTTGGTATCCCTCGCTTCGAGGGTATATTCTTCTATATGAATGGAAGTGTAAACGTCGTTGCGGACGAGGTTTTCATTGAGAAGGACCGCATCCTCATAGTTATAGCCCTCCCACGTCATGAAGCCGATGAGCGCGTTCTTGCCGAGCGCAATCTCACCATCCGACGTCGCGGGGCCGTCGGCAATGACGTCGCCCTTCTCCACGCGGTCGCCCACATTCACGATGGGACGCTGATTGATGCACGTTCCCTGATTGGAACGCTTGAATTTGAGAAGCTCATAGGTGTGATTGCGTCCGGAATCCTCCGCAACAACCACTTTGTCCGCCGTCACGGTTTTGACATAGCCGGCTTCCTTTGCAAGCACACAAACGCCGGAATCGATTGCCGCCTTGTATTCCATGCCGGTTCCGACAATCGGAGAATCCGTCATGAGCAGCGGCACCGCCTGCTTCTGCATGTTGGAGCCCATGAGCGCACGGGAGTTGTCGTCGTTTTCAAGGAACGGGATGAAGCCCGTCGCCACGGAAATGACCATTTTCGGAGAAACGTCGATATAATCGACCGCAGAGGCGTCCACCTCGACAATCTCGGCACGGTCACGCGCCAGGACTCTCTTGTTGACAAAATGTCCGTTCTCGTCGATCGGCTCATTCGCCTGTGCGACGATATAATTGTCCTCCATGTCGGCGGTCATATATTCGACGACGTCGGTTACCCGTCCGGTCGTCTTGTCGATCTTGCGGTAAGGCGCCTCAATGAAGCCGTAATCGTTGATTTTCGCATAAGTTGCGAGATATGAGATCAGACCGATGTTCGGTCCCTCCGGCGTCTCGATCGGGCAAATGCGTCCGTAATGCGTATAGTGTACGTCGCGCACCTCGAACGATGCGCGGTCGCGGGAAAGACCGCCCGGACCAAGTGCGGAGAGACGGCGCTTGTGCGTCAGCTCCGCCAAGGGATTGTTCTGATCCATGAACGAGGAAAGCGGCGAGGAGCCGAAGAACTCGCGGATTGCCGCGACGACCGGACGGATGTTGATGAGCGCCTGCGGCGTCAGAGAATCGACGTCCTGAATCGTCATTCTTTCCTTAATGATTTTATCCATGCGGGAAAAGCCGATGCGCAGCTGATTCTGAATCAGCTCGCCCACGGCGCGGATTCTTCTGTTCCCGAGATGGTCGATATCGTCCGCCGTGCCGATTCCGTGCGACAGACAGATAAGATAGTTGATGGAAGCGTAAATATCGTCTTTTGTAATATGCTTCGGGGAAAGCTCCGCGGCTCTTTCCTTCGCCGCCGCTTTCAGCGCGTCGAAATCGCCGCCCGCCGCTTCCAGCATCTCGAGAAGCAGGCTGAGCTTTACTTTTTCATAGATGCCGACCTCGGTAAGATCGCAGCCGATGACCTTTTTGGGGTCCACCATGCCGTTTCCGAAAACCTTGGTTTCCGTTTCCTCACCGATATAGACATATGCCTCGTTCACGCCGGCGTCCTCGATGGAAACCGCCTCGTCAAAGGTAAGCGTTTTTCCCGCCTCAAACAGGATTTCGCCGGTAATCGGGCTGATAACCGGACGGGAAAGCGTCCTGCCGGAAAGCCTGCGGCCGAGCGCGACCTTTTTGTCGAACTTGTATCTTCCGACGGAACCGAGGTCATAGCGCTTGGGATCAAAGAAAAGGTTGTTGAGCAGAATCTGCGCGGATTCGACGAGCGGCGGCTCGCCGGGACGCAGCTTCTTATAGATTTCCTTCAAGGATTCCTCATAAGCGGTCGTGCCGTTCTTTTCAGCCTCCGCCTGCATGCCGTCTTTTTCAAGCGTCGTCGTGATTTTCACGTCGTCGCCGAACAGCGCGCGCACGTCGGTCGAGGTGGAAACGGATTCCTCAAGGGCACGGATGAGAACCGTCACGGGGATTTTGCGGTTCTTGTCGATGCGGACATAGAAGACGTCGTTCATGTCCGTCTCATATTCGAGCCATGCGCCGCGGTAAGGGATAATCTGCGCCGTGAGCATGCACTTCCCGGCTTTGTCCATCGCCGCCGTATAATACATGCCGGGAGAGCGGACGAGCTGCGATACGACGACACGCTCCGCGCCGTTGATCACAAAGGTGCCGTTTTCCGTCATCAGCGGGAAATCTCCCATAAAGATATCCTGCTGCTTCACCTCTCCTGTGGCCTTGTTTGTAAGACGCACCGTTACGCGCAGAGGAGCGGCATAGGTCACATCGCGTTCCTTGCACTCCTCGACGGGGTATTTCGGCGTCTGATCGATGGAAAAGTCCACGAACTCGATCACGAGATTTCCGGAATAGTCGACGATCGGGGAAACATCCTGCAATACCTCGGATATTCCTCGTTCGACAAGCCATTTGTACGACTTTTTCTGAATCTCGAGCAGATCCGGCATCTCCAAAATCTCGTCGATTTTGGCGAAGCTCATACGCACGTTTTTGCCAAGCTGCTGGGGTTTGATCCTCATAAAATCACTCCAATTCTAATTTAAGCTTGCCTTTACTTTGGTAAATATATGATATTTTTCCACAGCCTGCAATACTGTCATTCAAAAACGGCAAAAAGCCCGACGGGACGGCGCTTCTCCAAAAAATAACAATAATACAAGCGATTGTAATGCAATTTACAAGTATAGCACCGAAAAGTCAAGTTGTCAATAACTTTTTGTCGTTTTTTTCAAATAATATTGACTTTTTTATGCAACACTAATATAATTATTTTAAATAGACGGGAAATCACCCCCAAAATTCAGATTCGTCAAATCAAAAGGAAGAAAAATCATGGAATGGACATCGCTCAACGACCTGCGCGAGAAATTTCTCAGTTTCTTTGAATCCAAAGGACATCTCAGCCGCAGAAGCTATTCCCTTGTGCCGGAAAACGACAAATCACTGCTGCTCATTGTCGCGGGAATGGCGCCGCTCAAAAAATACTTTACCGGAGAGCTTGAACCGCCCTGCCACAGAATGGCGACCTGCCAAAAGTGCATCCGCACGAACGACATCGAGCATGTCGGTTATACCGCGCGTCACGGAACCTTTTTTGAAATGCTCGGCAATTTCTCTTTCGGCGATTATTTTAAGGAAGAAGCCCTGACATGGGCATGGGAATTTCTGACGGAAGTGCTGGAAATCCCGTCGGATCTGCTGTGGCCCTCCGTATATGAGGAAGACGAGGAGGCATACAGCATTTGGCGCGATAAAATCGGCGTGCGCGAGGATCATATCGTGCGTCTCGGCAAGGAGGACAACTTCTGGGAGCACGGACAAGGTCCCTGCGGCCCCTGCTCCGAAATCTACTTCGACCGCGGCGAGAAATACGGCTGCGGCAGTCCCGACTGCCGCCCCGGCTGTGACTGCGACCGCTATATGGAGATTTGGAACAACGTGTTCTCTCAGTTCAATAACGACGGCAACGGCAACTATACCGAGCTTGCGCATAAAAACATCGATACCGGCATGGGACTCGAACGACTTGCCTGCGTCATGCAGGGCGTCGACAACATGTTCGAGGTCGATACCATTCAGAATATCATCGGAGCAATCAGCAAAAAAGCCGGAATCGCCTACAAAGCGAACGAAAAAGCGGACGTATCCCTGCGGATTATCGCGGATCACGCGCGCGCTTCGGCATTCCTTATCGCGGACGGCGTCATGCCCTCCAA
>ULVN01038614.1_pt1 | contig 15856 bp, 15 predicted proteins | sample 1959491 | NCBI WGS metagenome assembly ULVN01 (sample SAMEA4835787, study PRJEB28245) | human gut metagenome | biome: gut microbiome; material: fecal sample | place: Denmark | collected 2008 | reverse complement strand
ACAGATTTGAAAAATATCTTGCCAATGCTTGAAAATGAGCAACTCATCGTCGGTTTGAATTTTTATACAACTGATGCTTTGTTTGATTTGATGAAGGATTTGCCAAAAGAAGAATTGACCAAAATGATGTTTAATAAATTCTCACCTGAAAAGTTTTTGACACTTACTAATGAAAAAGAATTAAACAAATTTTTTGATAGTGATAAGGTTAAAAAAGAAGATATGGTAAAACATTTGGATAAAATTCCGGATGAAATATTATTTCAAATGTATGAAACAATCACAGGTATGCCAATTAATGAGCCCAATAAAGATGAAATCGTGGCAAATGTTGCAAGTCTTGATGACAAATCTTTCAAACGAGCTATGAAAGTTATGGAGCCTTTGGGTAAAATGACTATGATTTTTGAAATGGGCAGGATAAAACCTGAAATTTATGAAGAATTTTCACCTGAAGCTTTGACAAATCCTTATCGAGAACTCGACAAGGAAGAAATTATTAAAAATATGGCTGTGCTTGAACAAAAAAATCTTTTGAATATGGTGACTCAACTGCCTGACGATTTAATGGCTATTGTTGCTTCTCAAATTGATACAACTAAATTTGCAAAGTTGTTGTATGAAGATTTCCGTGAAGTTTTATCAAAAATCGGACTTGCAAATGCTTAATATAATATAATTTAATTTACTTACGTCTTGTTAAATGTTATTAAATCTGCTAAAATAATAAAAATTATAAAAATTTAGCGGAACAATAAAATGCATTTAAAAAAATTTAATGTTTTAGGTTTTGATGTTGATATTATTAATTTTCATGATGCGCTTAAGTTGACACTTCAAAGACTTCAAGAAAACAACAACACGCACATTGTTACTATAAATCCTGAAATTATACAAGCCGGGAGCAAAGATGAAGAGTTAAAAACAATACTTAAATCCGCAGACCTCACAATTGCTGATGGTGTTGGGGTTATGCTTGCTTTAAAATTAAGTGGAGTAAAAAATGCTTCAAGAATTCCTGGAGTTGATTTTGCTTTCAATTTATTAAAAGAAGCGGCAAAACTTAACTATCCTGTTGCTTTAGTCGGTTCAAAAGATGAAATTATTAATAAAGCTTGCGAAAATTTAAAACTTAAAATACCTGATTTAAACATAACTTATTGTCATAACGGTTTTTTTGATAAAAATGAAGAAAGTATTATCCGACAAGAAATCATAAGAACTTCACCTAAAATTGTACTTGTGGCAATGGGTGGGAAAAAACAGGAGATGTTTATAAAAGATTTAAAAGATAAAATAGAAGGTTGTGTTTTTATTGGTGTTGGTGGAAGCTTTGATGTTTGGTCCGGATATGTAAAACGAGCTCCTGTCGTTTTTCAAAAATTAGGACTTGAATGGTTATACCGTGTTATTTCGCAGCCAAGCAGGTTCAAGCGAATATTCCCGACTTTGCCAATGTTTTTAATAAAGGTTATAATAAGTAATATGTTGAAAGAAAGTGGTGGTAGCAATTGATGTTGAAAAATGAAGTTTGTTTGACAAGTGATGAAAAACAAAAATTGATATCAATGGCGAATGAAGTTCGTATTGATATTTTGGAAATGGTGTATAATGCAAAAAGCGGACACATTGGCGGTGCTTTTTCATCGGTTGAATTGTTGCTTACTTTGTTTTTTAAAAGCTTAAACCACAAAAAAAACAATGACATTGATTATTGTTATCGTGACAGGTTTATTTTGTCAAAAGGTCATGCTAGTGCTTTATATTATGCTGTTTTAGCACAATTTGGGTATATAAAAAAAGAAGAACTTTTGACTTTTCGTAAACTTGGCTCAAAACTACAAGGACATCCTTCCAAAAAATTTTTAGATTGCATTGAAGTGTCAACAGGCTCTTTGGGACAAGGGTTGTCTATTGCAAATGGAATTGCATTGGGTTTGAAACTTGATAAAAATGAAACATCTAAAGTTTTTGTTTTGCTAGGTGATGGTGAGCTTCAAGAAGGTAGCGTTTGGGAAGCCGTTATGAGTGCAACACATAATAAATTAAACAATATCATTGCAATTGTTGATAAAAATGATTTACAAATTGATGGCAAAACTGATGATGTAATGTCGCTTTCAAACTTGAGCCAAAAATTTGAAAGTTTTGGTTGGAATGTTCATCAAATTGACGGACACAATTATGACAAAATTTATGAGGCTTATGAAAAAGCAAAGTTATCAAAAGAAAAACCAACTTGTATAATTGCAAATACAAAAAAAGGCTATGGCGTTTCTTTTATGAGTGACAATAAAGATTGGCATGGCAAAGCACCAAATGTTGATGAATATAATAAGGCAATAGAGGAGCTTAAGTAAACGAATTATGAAAAATATTTTAAATGACAATAAAAATAAACAATCAATGAGAAATATTTATGGAGAAACACTTGCTTCATTTGGTGAAAAAAGAGAAGATATAGTTGTTTTAGATGCTGATTTATCAAGTTCTACCAAAACAAACATCTTTGCAAAAAAATACCCTGACAGATTTTTTAATGTTGGCATTGCTGAACAAAATTTAATTACGCAAGCTTGTGGGTTAAGCCTGACAGGTAAAAAAGCTTATGTGTCTTCTTTTGCAATGTTTGCAACAGGTCGAGCTTGGGAACAAATACGAAATACTTTGTGTTATAACGATTTGGATGTCAAAATTGTTGCAACACATTGTGGTTTAACAGTTGGTGAAGATGGGGCTTCACATCAGGCATTGGAAGATATTGCCATTATGAAAGCTATTCCGAATATGATGATTTATTCCCCTTGTGATGCTTTTGAAACAAAAAAAATACTTGAATTTTCATTATCCTACAATAAACCTATGTATATCAGACTATCGCGTTGTGATGTTTATGATGTTTTAGACAAACAATACCATTTTAATCCCTATAAAGCTTACACTCTGTTAGAAGGCAATGATGCAACCATTATTTCAACAGGTGAGTTTAGTTATAATGCTATTAAAGCTGCAAAAATATTAAAAGAAGAAAAAGATTTAAATATAGAAGTTATACATATTGGCATGATAAAACCGATTGATAAAGAAAGCATTATAAAAGCAGCTCAAAAACAAAAACCTATATTTACTTTGGAAAACCATTCAGTTATAGGCGGGCTTGGGTCATCTGTTTGTGATGTCGTTTGTGCTTCAGATTATCCTTGTCGTGTTATAAAATTTGGAGTTAATGATGTTTTTGGTCAATCCGGAACACCTGACGGATTGCTTGAATATTACAATTTAACTCCAAAACAAATTGCAAATGAAATAAAAAAATATTTAGTGTAAAATATAAGTGTAAAAAGGTTTAGTGAAGCTTAAAAAATATGATAAAATTAATAAATGTATCAAAAAAATATAAAAACACGTATGCACTAAAAAACGTAAATTTAAATATTAATGCAGGAGAATTTGTATTTTTAACCGGTGCATCAGGCGCCGGCAAGTCAACATTGATGAAACTTTTATATCGTGAAGAAACACCTTCAAACGGTGTCGTAACAATTGGAAATGTAAATGTTGCAAATTTGCCAAATTATAAAGTTCCAAATTTGCGTCGTTGCATGGGGATTGTTTTTCAAGATTATAAATTGCTTCACAATCAAAGCGTATATGACAATGTAGCTTATGTTATAAGGACTTTGGGCTACAGTTCAAGAGAAATTGAAGCAAGAGTTTTGGGTGCTTTAAAAATAGTTGATTTGGATAATAAAATAAAAGCAAAAGCAAGTGAACTTTCAGGTGGAGAACAACAGCGTGTATCAATTGCTCGAGCAATTGTGAATGGACCGCCTTTACTTATAGCCGATGAACCTACAGGAAACTTGGACCCTAAAAATTCACTTGAAATTATGCAAATTCTTGAACAAATAAATCTAAAAGGAATTACATTAATTATTTCAACACATGATAAAGCAATGGTAAATCATTTTCGAAAGAGAGTAATAACTTTGCAAAACGGCGAAATAGTGCGAGATGAGTTAGGCGGTACTTATGAGTAATACACGAAATACAATAAAAAAACACGTAAAACCTCATATTCCAAAAGATCTCATAACTGAATTGAGAATTATTTATCGCATAGTTATGGAAGCTTTGTATAGTATAAAACGCACAGGTTGGGTAAATTTGGCAATAATTTCAACGCTTGTTGCCATACTTACAATATTTGGTGCATTATTTAGAACCTCAATATCAGTGTCAACTTTTGCACAGTCAATAGGAAATTCTTTGCAGCTTTCAGTATATGTAAAACCTCAATACGATACACGAATGCTTGCAGAGTCAATTTCTCATATAAATAATGTAAAATCAACGAAAATTATCCCAAAAGAAACATCTTGGAATAAATTACGAAAAGAAATGGACATGCCAAACATCAAGAACCCGCTTCCTGACACTATTCATGTACAAATTGATGAGCCTAAAAACCTAGAGGTTGTTTTTCAAAAAATAAAAACCTTAAACGGTGTTGAAGATTTAAACTATGCAAAAGACATAGCTCAAAAAATGGAAATATTTAATTCGGTTGTCAGAACTGTTACTATTATTGTTATAATTATTGCAGCTATTTTGACAATAACAATAATAAACAACACAATTCAACTCGTTATACAATCGAGAAAAGATGAAATTGAAATAATGCGACTTATGGGTGTGAGCAATTGGTATATAAGAACTCCTTTAATTCTTCAAGGTGCGATATATGGATTTTTAAGTGCAATTATATCTCTTTTACCAATGTCCGCAATACAAAACGGTTTAAATAATGTTCATCATTTCTTTATGATACCATCACCTATATTTGCTGATAACTTAGTTTCTGTTGCCATTTTTATTTTGGCAATCATCTTCGCTGCAGGTGGTAGTATATTATCAATAAAAAAACATATTCAGGTATAAATAAAAAATGAATAATAATATGCAAAATATAATAAACAAATATGATGCTCTTCCTGCTATGCCAAATGTAGTCATGAAAGCATTAAATATAATAAAAACTGAAAATTCCGGCTTAAAAGAACTTGCACAAATTATATCATACGACCATTCTTTAACAACTGAAGTTCTAAAACTTGTAAATTCAGCATATTATGGACTTCCAAAACAAATTACTTCAATACAAAATGCTATATCCCTTTTAGGATTTAACGAAATACGCAAAACGGTCATAGCTATAACATTGAAACCAATGCTTACCTCACGTGGTGGAAGGGATTTGTGGGAACATTCGATAATCTCGGCTGTTGCTTGTGAAATGCTTGCCAAGCAAGTTAATATAATAAAACCTGAAGATGCTTTTGTTGTTGCTTTTTTACACGATATAGGCAAAATTGTATTAAATCATTCATCACCAATAGCTTACAATAAAGTGAAAACACTTGTTGCCGAAGGAAATAATATACTTGAGGTTGAAAATCTTTTAATCGGCACAACTCACACAGATGTTGGGTTTAAGCTTGCTAAAAAATGGCAATTACCTGTCATTATTGCAAATTGCATTAAATATCACCACAATCCCATCCAATCCTCTATTTCAAATGTTGTAGGGCTTGTTACGTATGCTGATATTATTGCACACTGTGATTATACCAATAAAAATATTGACAGCATAAAGAAACTTACACGACTTGAAAATGACACTGTTGATAAACTTTCAGATGGTATTTTCGAGCAAGCTTCAAAATTGATTGAAAGTATTAATTAAGCGTTTAAAGCCATATTTTGTGTTTGAGGTTTGTTTTTTGCATTTTGTTCTTCTTGAACCATCTTACGCACTGTTTTTTCATTAAACTTAGGCAATGCCACACCCAATAACAATGGAACAAGCAAGAATGTTGACAAGAAATCAAAAAAGCTATTCATAAATTTCGCTTTTTTTACAAAATTGTTATCTGTTTTTTCGAACAAACTTGTTAATTCTTTTAAAACATTTGCTTTGTCTTTTGCTTTATTAATATTATTAAACATTTCTGCAACATCAGTTTTTGAAGCTTTTTCAAAATCAGCTGCTGCATTTTGAGGTTTAAATTTTGTATATAAATCAGAAACTAAACCTTTTAGTTTTTTATCAGATGAAAAGAATTTTTTTGCATCTCCGCCATTATCATTTAAAAATTTCGAAAATCCGTAAAAACCTTCTTTATAATCATTAATTTTGCTATATTTTGAAACAAGTTGCGAACTTGAGAGAATATTTGTTGAGCCCAAAGGATTAAATAAATTTAAAGTTTTTACAAACGGATTTGCTTTGTGATTACCTGCAAGCAAGGCATAGCCTGATTTTTTAGCAGATAAAGCCGACATAATATTTCTTAAAGAAAATGACCCCATCATCATAACAAGAACTGTTATAACATCTCTTTGGATAATTTCAGTGCGTTCTGTGTTATCACGAGCTTTTATTAAACGTGGAAGCAAAATAGCACCAAATGATACAATCCCCAAAACCAAAACAGGCATAGAAACACCCGAGTATTCAAGTTGTTGGTTAAGTTTGCGCCAAAAACCGCTTGGATTTGCCCCAAAGGCAACATTTGATGATTTGTTTTTTGTGTTTTGTTTTATATTTTTAGTATTATAAATATTTGTTTGGAAATTATTAACTTTCAATTGAAACCTCCTTTTGAGGTGTAGTGTCAGCTATAGCTTCTTGATTTTGTGGTTTTAGCCCTGCCAAAGCAGGATTTTCTTTGCTTCGCATATATAACTTGGGAACATTTGAAACAACTGCTATTGTTCCTACTGTCATTAAAATATTTAATAGTACACGGAATATACTTCTTGATTTATTAAATCCTTTGACAAATTTTTCCGGATTAAATGATTTTTGTGATTTTTTCACACTATTTGACATATCTTTTGTATAATTGGCAAGTTCTCCGAAAAATTTTGAAATATTGCGACCGAATTTATTTGTTTTTCCAACCGTAACCTTGACAAAATCCTGTGAAGCATCGTCTGAATTTTGTTTGATTATTTGTGTAATCTCATCGCCAAGTTTACTTAAAATATCGTCTTTTGACCCTTCTTGAGCCTTGTTAAGTAATCTTTTAAAGAACCCTTTTTTAGGAGCTTTCAAAGCTTTTTCAAATTGTGAAGCAAACCCTTTTGCTTTTTGTTCTATATCACCTTTGTAATTTGCATTTTCAAGTATATTTTTAAATACATCTTGATAAAATGCAGTACTTAAAGCTTTGTCATCACTTAGATTTTTTACATTTTTCAAAGTATCAGACAAAATATCGCTTAAGCTGTTGATTGTATTGACTGAAACTTCACCTGCTTTATGCCATATTGTTGAAGTTTTTAAAATGGCGGCAGGGACCAAAAACAATAAAGGTCCTGTAACAAATTCACGAATTGCCACTTCTCCGGCATGTGCATAATTTGGATGTCCCAATTCTTCTCTATTTCTATCAAGAGCCGTTAGAGTTCTTGGGATGTTTGTACCAAGCATGTCTTGAATTGTAAAAGAAGCAGCCATGCCACCACGTTCAATTGCATCCATAGTGGCAACAACTACACCATCAACCCCTTTAAAAGAGGTCCTTGTGTCTTTTTTATATTCTTTTTTTGGCATTCCACTATAATTTAAATTACCGTTAAAATTATTTCGACTTATTTCCATAAACATTCCTTTACTTATGTTATAAAAACCGTAAAAAAAAAATTTGCTAGTTATCCTAGCAAATGTTAACAATTTTTTACAAAAATATAATGTTTATTGGATTTTTTCCTTTTTGTAATACAATAATTATAGTTATTTGGGACATTGGCGCAGCTGGTAGCGCACAACACTGGCAGTGTTGGGGTCAGGGGTTCAAATCCCCTATGTTCCAAATACATAATATCTTATTTGGCTAGTGTCTTAGTCCAATCTTGAAATTTTTCAAGACCTCTTTGAGCCCAATTTGAATAAAGCTTAAGTTGGGATTGAATGCCTATAGGTAATTTTTTTAATTGTTTATTTAAATCATTAAAAGAATTTGTAAGTAAGGCTTTATGGCTTACTATTGCGTGCGAATAGGGATCCTCATTTATTGTTCGTTCATAATTATAACGTTCTTGCATTATATCGGATGTTTTATTTTTTATATTTGACAAAGTCTCTATTAATGTTTTATTAGATGATATTATATCCCTAGTACTCAAAGACAGTACAGCTAATGGTTTTGTCTGATTAAATTGTTTTTCAAGTTGTGTTGCACGATTTTCAATAGCTTCATCTTGTGCATTGTTATAGTCTTTTTTTGATTGTTCTAATCGATTTTTATAATATGTTAAATATTGTGCAATTTTTTGTCTATTGTTCGGATTATTTAATATAGTCGTATTTGTTTCTGCTTTTTTATCAATATAAAGATCGTTAAATACTTTTAATACCTTATTAAATAATTCAGGTTCTTTATCCGGTTTTGATGATGCATTATTCAAATATTCATTTAACACCTCTTCAACTTGAAGACAACCTTTCCAATCTGAAAGTACATTTTCGCGCAAATAATCTATTTTTTGTTGAGTTGTATAATTTTTTACATTATTAATAGCTTTAAACCATCCTAAAGCATTTGATTCATCTTCAATAGCTTTCTCTATATTAGCATCGCCATTAAATACCTTTTTTAACCAATTTCTATTTTCATTAATACCATTTGCATCATTATTAATTGATTTCAATAGTCTTATAGCTGTTTGGTCATTTTGAATCTCAGGCAATAATGTGTCTTCATTTTTAACTTCCAACTTGTTATCCTTAATATATTTTTGTTTATCTTCAAAGCTCATTCCTTTTAATTCAGCATTTTCTACAAGCTCGTTTATTATTTTAGAAAATTTTTCAATCCAGCCCTTATTCACATCATTTCCAAATTCTTGAATTAATACTTTTATCTCATCTATTTTTTTCTTTGCTTCTTGAGGATTCTTAACTGTAACTTTTTTTAATTGTTCCTTTAAATCTACTAATTTCGATTGATTTATAAGTTTATTTAAATATATATAACTTTGAACTATTGGTATTGTTGAATATTGCTTAACTTGTTCTGAAAGTTCTTTAGTATCTTGATTAGAAGCTTGGGCTTCTTTTAATTGCTTATTTAAATTTTTATATTCTTTAACATCTTGCTCATCTTCCAAATCCTTGATTTGTTCAGATAAACAATCAATGCTTGGCATACAAATACTAGCATCTTGCTGCTTCATTTTTTCTTGTAAAGTTTCATACAATTGAATTTGAGACTCATAGCCAGCAATTTGGCTTTGAAGTTCAGTTTCTTGACTAATCATTTTTTCAGTTTCAATAAATGTCTTATCATTAGAGCCTAATTCTTGAGCTATTGTTCTCATATCCTCTCTTGGTATAATATATTCTAACAAATATTCAAAACATTCTTCAAGATGTTTTGTAATCTCAGCATCAGTTTTAAATTGTTTTAAAGGCGAGTTTAATTTGGCATCATTTATAATCATTTCATCTATAGATGCATCTCCATAGGTTTGCAAATACATCAACAAAATGAGAACTGCAGGTTGATATTCAACACCATGGGCCAACACTTTTAATAATTCACATAAAGATACTTCCTGGTCTTTTTGCACGTATTCATCAAGTTTTTCTACAATTTTTTTGGCATGTTCTTTTCGAGCTTCATCTGTTCCTTTATCTTGAAAACAAAACTCTCCATATTCAAGTCCACATTTCTCTTCAAATTGACTTAAGATTTGAGTTGCTCTTGCGCCCATTTCCCTTGGATCTGCAAGATAATTTTTAGCTTGAACATTTTTTGGATCATATGATGAATTTTCGTATTTTACAACAAGTTTTTGAGCTTGGTCTGATAATTTTGATTTATGAATTCTCCTCTTTTAACAACAACTACAATTATAAAAACAACTCACTTACTACAATTTCAGTATTTTTAATATTTCTTTACATTTTGACATGTTTGTAGGATTTTTATAAATTAATAAAGAATTTATAAAAATAAAGAAAACTTGTGCTACAATTAATATATAAGGAGAAGTTAAATTTATGAGGGAGTATATATTACAATAACTATTTTAGACACCAAACATCAGTATACAAAAATTCAAGATGAAGTTGAAAAAAATGTTCTTGAAGTTTTAAGAAGCGGTTCTTATTTTAACTCTTTCATAAATAAAAATTTTTATGCTATAATTTTAAGAAGAAAAAGGACTTTGGAGAAAAATTCATAATATGGGATATGATTGTGATTTATATCAGGATATACCGCCAACCAAATTGAGAAATATGGATGAAAAATTTCGTCGTGCTCATCATTATAAATTTTGGGGTTTGATTGCTGATTTATTCTTTTATAACATGATTGAAAATAGGTTTTTTGCTTTAAAGATAAAAAATTTAGATAACTATTATAAACGCGACAATAACTTTGCAAATATTATCTACGCTCCACATACAAATTGGTGGGATGGTATAGTTGGTTATAATATGTGTAACCGTGTTTTAAAAACAAAACTTATAATGATGATAGAAGAACTCAATCGTTTTCCAATTTTGGCAAAAGTTGGAGCATTTCCCGTTAATAAAAAATCAGCACAAAGTGCTATGAAAGCATTGAAATATGCAAGTTTGGAGTTAAGTCAAGATAAAAATAAATCTTTGTGGATTTTTCCTCAAGGGATAATAAAACCGCCAAATTTTCGTCCAATTGAGTTTCAAACAGGTCTTACCTACATAGCACAAAAGGTTGTAGAAAAAGCAGGTGGAGTAAACCTTATTCCAATGTGTGTGCATTATACTTTTCTTCGTGAAGACAAACCTGAAGTTCTTGTTGAAGTTAAAGATCCTTATATTATAAAAGATATAAATGAAATAAAAGACAGAAAGTGGTTCACTCACAAGTTGGCATCGGACTTTGAGGTTGCATTAAATGAACAAGTAGCTCAAATTCAAGCAGGACACCTAAATGGCTATGACTTTTTGTTTAAACAAAAACTTCCCTGGTATAAAAAACTTGAAAAACGTTTAAAACGGATATAAATTTAAATATTCATATAGCATATCTTATCTATAATCCAATAATGTATATGTCTGTAGTACAAGGACAAAATCAAAGCCACGAACAAAAATTTAATTGTATAGTAAAAAAGTATTTTTTTACTTCAATGCTATAATTAAACAAAGATCAACCTTCGTTGATGAATTAAGCTCAAAATCGAACACGCGATAGCTCGTTATATAAAAAACACTCCTAATTTCACCCCAAACAAACGTGAAAATCGCTAAAAGACTTAAAACTACATTTTTATCGCCGCTTTAATTACTTCGCTATTTTTATGCATAATTAAAGCTTTTTCAGTTTCTGAAAGAGGAAACGTTTGGGTTATAAGCTTTGCAACATCGACTTTTTTATCGATAATCAAATCTAGTGCCATTTTGAAATACTTTGGTGTATGGTGGAATATCGACAAAACTTTTATCGAATCATAATGAAGTCGAGATGTTTCAATTGAAAATTTAGTTCCGGACTTACACCCGCCAAACAAATGAACTGTTCCTCCACGACGAACAAGGTCAAACATCTGCTCCCAAATTTCAGGCAAACCAACACATTCAAAGGCAATGTCCAATCCTTTTTGTTCCGGTGTAAATGATAGGAATATTTTTTTGGGGTTTTTATATTTTGTTAAATCAATAACTTCATCAGCGCAACCAAATTCCTTGGCAAGTTTTAGTTTTAAAGGGTTTCTGCCGGCAGCAATAACTTTTGCCCCCTTTAGCTTAGCAAGTTTTACAAACATTAAACCTATAGGACCTAAACCAATAACACCAACTGTATCACCTTTTTTTATATTTGTTTTTTCAATTCCATGAACAACATTTGCCAAAGGCTCAGCAAATGCCGCATACTCAAATGGCAAATCATCAGGGATTTTATATAAATTTTTTTCAACAATCAATTTTGGAATGTTTATATATTCTGCATAGGCTCCATTTAGAAGGTTTAAATTTTCACATAAATTATATTCTTCTTTTTTACAAAAAAAACATTTTCCACAAGGTGCACTATTTGCGGCAACAACTCTATCCCCAACTTTAAAATTTTTGACATTTTTGCCAACCATTTCAATTGTACCTGCAAACTCGTGTCCAAAAACTGATGGTATTTTTTTGATTAAAACAGGATGTCCTCTGTCATAGGTTTTTACATCTGTGCCACAAGTCAATGCAGTATCAATTTTAACTTGCACTTCATCATCTTTTGGGTCATTTATGTTAATTGTTTCGTATTTTATGTTCTTTGGAGCATAAAAATTTATTGCATGCATTTTTTTCATATTTTTATAAAAGCTTTCATTATTTTATTGTTTATTGTATCTAAAACTGCTTGATTTATATTATTTAAAGCATATTCACTTGATAAACCTTCAACCTTGACTTTTTTATTTTCCAACAAGTTTAATGCTTCCTTTAAATCTGTCGGAGAAGGTGAATAGCTTCCCAAAACAGTGAGTTCACGGTAATATATTTGATTATTTTGATATCCCATCTCATCATCGCTGATTGATGAAAATACAACAATTTTTCCACCATTTCTAACACTTTTCAATGCAAATTCAAGAGCACTTTTAGCCCCTGAAGTCATAAAAACACAATCAACTCCAAAGCCGTTTGTCATTTGTTTTATTTTTTCAGAGGTAATATCATTATTTTGAAAAAGCACATTGTCTATGTTCAAATTAGCGAGTCTATGAACTCTTTCTTGGATTAAATCAACACCAATAGCTCTAACGTTATAGGTATTCAATGCCTGTGCCATTAAAAAGCCTATTGAGCCTAAACCAACAACCATTGCATTGTCATTTTGCATCAAATCCGCTCTTTTGCAAGCTCTAACACAACAAGCCAAAGGTTCCATAAAAGAAGCTTCAACAATTGACAAGTTTTGGGGTTTTAAAAACACGGTATTTTTCAAATGAGCTTCACTTACATAAATATACTCCGAAAATCCTCCAGGAATTATATTCGATTTTTTGAAGTTACTGCACATTGAATAATTTTTATGTTTGCAATAAACACACTTGAAACACGGAACATGATGTGCCACCACAACACAATCACCAACTCTAAAATTTGTTTCGCTGTTTATTTCAACAATTTCACCAACAACTTCATGTCCAATTGAAGAGTTGTTGTCAGATGTAAAATGTCTTATTTTAACAATATCAGAGCCACACAAGCCACAGCCAATGACTTTAATGATTGCCCCATTTTTATTTGCAAAATTAAGACTTTCTATAGGTGGAAAATCTTGAATTTCTATCTTACTATTAATTAATTGCGCTGTTTTCATTTTAGAATTGACACACTTTCAAACACATTATTATTTTTTAGCATACATATGTAAAGTTACGTCAATTATCAAAACACGTTTATCACGTTGATATGGTGAAATATCAATGGTATTCATATTAACAAGATATGGATAAGTAAATAATTCATTTAAAAACTTTTGAAATTCCAAATAAGAACCAATCAATGACAACTTAACTCCGCAAGCATTAAAAGAATTAGGATCATTTGTAATGATAACATCGTCAGTCAAATTTTCGATATAGTCAATTTTCCGCAATTTCAATTGATTTTTTAACGCTTTATTAGTAATATCTTCAAGCATACCGTTTAATGCCAGAAGAGAATTACTATATGCATATTGTGGTTGATAAATACTTTTTTGTTCTAAATTTTCGTACTTCATATTTTCTATATTTTGACGTTTTTGAACTTCAAGATATTTAACATTTAAGTCGTTTACCTTTGTTTCCATTTCATCAATGCGCGCTATATTGCTATAAACAGCCTGCACTTTTGGAACTACCTGATAGATGCAAAATGCTATAACTAAAACAATTACAAGAAAATATAAATAAAATGCTTTTAAAATCTTCACTTGAATTCACCCTTTTATTTTTTAATTTTATCGAGTTGGCATTTGTTTTGGTGGTGCTGAAACCGGTTCCATTTTTGGAACATTTGTATTTTGTGGTTGATTATTTGTATTTGAAGCACCGTTTGCCACAGGAGCCGGATTTTGAACATTAGCTCCATTTTGCTCATTATTTTTTCCATCTTCACTATTTGCACTTAATGCAGCTAAAACATTATTATACTTAGTATTTGACAGTTCAAACTCATAAATTTGACCACCACTGTTATATAAACTATCAACATTTTCAGCATCTTTGAATTCCAATTTTGTTAATAAAATATCAGAATCCAAAACCATACTTTTTACATTTTTGAAAAATTCATATACGACACTAACAGAAGATGCTTCACCTTTAATCAAAACAGCACCGTTTGAATCTGTATAATACTTTGTCAACCATAAATTGTGCGGTTTATCTATTGATATTGAGTCATAATATAGTTTTTCCATTCTGTTTTGTTGAAGCATATCAAATTGAATTAAGCGTATATCAACTTTTTTCGTGCTACCGGCAAAGGATTCCAGTTTTGCTTGCAAATCATTTGCTTCATCATTATATTTTTGAACAATTTTATCTTGTGCATTAATTGTATACGAAAGCAAGAAAAAGACACCTGCAAAAATTATAAACACACTTAATATAATAGCAAATGTTATACTTTGCATAAGTTTATTTGTTACAACAAGAATTTGTCCATTAAATTCAACCGTAACTGTTTTATCCACATTTGCAAGATTTGTTGTGACAAAATTCAAAGTATAAATATTTGGCATGTAATTATAAACAGAAACACCAACTGCTTCCGGAGTAATTTTATTTACATATTCCGGCAATATGTTCAAATTAACTTTAGTAACAGGGTATGATGAATATTTATTTTTTTCAATAAAGCCTATTTCACCATTAAAATTAAGTTTGGTAGCTAAAAGTTCAGCACTTACATTTTCAACTTCGCTTACAATAAGCATAGCTTCGGAGGGATTTGACTCCATTGACTCATTTATGGCATTTATTATATTTTGATAAATTTCCAAATCATCATAAGATTGAATCGGCATTGGAATTTCAGTATAGTCGTTCCAATCTTCACCATTCAATGTAAATATACAAAATGAGTTTGGCGAAATCAAAATAACATTTGTAAGAACATTTGCCTTAAAATATTTAGACCATATTAAACCACGTATTAAAGCACTATTTGAAGTTTCGATTGCAACAATATTGCAACCCATTTCTTCTAAAATTTCCTGAGTTTTAAGAACAACATTTTCCTGTATAGCACTTACAGCATAGCGAGCTTGGTCAGGATTTGCTTCATCTTGTTTTAAGAGTTTAAAGAAGCTGACTTTTGGGGTTGTTGTGCGAATTACATAATTATTTTCAGCTTCCGATACAATTGCCGTTTCTATTTCTTCATTTGATAAATCCGACGGCATATTCATAAAATTAAAATATATATTGGGTAAACAAACTATAACATCACTATCTTTTGGTTCAATATGTATTTCTCTAAAAAGATTTTCTAGCGTTTCCTGAAAATTTATGAAATCTTCTATTTCACGCATTTTAGTATCATAAGCTACATGAGAACTTGCATATTTTACAACTTCATGTGTTGATGGATTAATCTGTATTATTTCGACCATTCCATTTAATGATACAGTAATACCAATATAATTTTTCTTTTTTACTTCAAAGAATTTTGATATTGTTTTAACTACGTCCATGCTTAACTCATACTTACTCACCTATAAACTAATTTAAATATTAACATATTATGAAAAAAAATCCAATAAAAACTTTAAAAGTTTATACATTTAATGTATTATTTGTATGAATA
>ULVN01003108.1_pt1 | contig 16088 bp, 20 predicted proteins | sample 1959491 | NCBI WGS metagenome assembly ULVN01 (sample SAMEA4835787, study PRJEB28245) | human gut metagenome | biome: gut microbiome; material: fecal sample | place: Denmark | collected 2008 | reverse complement strand
TTGGGGCGATGAGCAAGCGGCTTAAAAGCTGTAAACTGCTGTAATATGTGCAATTTGAGTGAAGGAATCTATGAAGACGGCATTCATATCGGGCAAAAAGGCGAACATGAGAGAACTACGGCCGATAATATAAGATGCCTCACGAAAAACTCATAAAAAAGCATTGACCAGAAATTTCCATAAAGAAAAAATTCACCGGGTGAATTTCCTTTGCTGTGATGTAGGATATTCACCCGGTGAATTTTTGATGATGCAGGTGTATGAAGAAGCCTGCATCGAATAGAGATTATGCTTCAAAGGTTCCTTTGACGATGGCCTGGCCGTCCTCGACCATATGCTGGCCTCTTGCCCAGACGTGCTGGAGCTCGAAGTTATCGGTGATGACGATGAAGTCTGCATCGCTCTGTGGAGCCAGGATGCCCTTTTTCGGATGGATATGGAGTGCCTTGGCTACGTTGGTGCTGAGAATCTGGATAGCCTGGTCGATGGCAATGCCTTCTTCTTCGACCATGTCGCGGAATTCCGTGAACATGGAATGCTGATTGCCGACGCCGACGCCAATCGGATTGCCAGCATCGTCAAACACTGGCATGCTGCCATTGCCGTCGGAACTCATGGTGATGTGGGAAAGCGGAACACCGGCATCCAGGGCTGATTTAGCGGCTTTGCTTGGCTTCACGGCATTTTCAGAGCCCGGATGGCTTGGGTCAATACCGGAGGTGATGTCCATGTAGCCCCCTTGCTTAGCCCATTCAATGCTTTCGGCAAACAGACGCTTATTGCGGTTGACGTGTGTCGGCAGGAACTGCGTCTTAGGAATCTCTCCGTCTTCTGTAATCTCGAACAGGTATTTCATACCATTGCGTCCGTCACCCATGTGCATGTTAATGATGCCGGCTTTGCCGCTGATCATGCCGCCAACACGTGTTTCGGCAGCGAGACGGCGGTAATCCTGAGCCGTTGGCTGGCCCGAACGATGATCGCTCATGGCAATTTCACCAGCGCCGATAATCTTGTCAATCATGACGATATCCTTGCGGACGCTGCCTGTGATGGTCGGTGTGGGAAGTTCATAAGCACCCGTGTAAATATAGGTAGACAGGCCTTCATACTCCAGCCCGCGTGCTTTCGCGAGCAAGCTCTCAACATGACGCGTTGTGCCATCCGTTCCGAGTAGACCGCAGACTGTTGTGACGCCAGAGGTGGTTACTTTGGAGAGCAGAAGCTCTGGCGTGCGCGTATGATAGCCGCCTTCACCGCCGCCACCAATCATATGGACATGACCGTCGATGAAGCCCGGCAGCACGCGGGCACTCTTGAGGTCAATCTCACAGCAGTCGATGCCTTTTGGCGGCTCGATATTTTTGCCGATGCCGGCAATCTTCTCTCCGGCAATCAGTAGATCCTGAACACCCTGATCTTCAGGGGCATAGAGGTGTGCATTGCGCAGCATCGTAAAAAATGACTGGTTTGACATAAGGTCATCTTCCTTTCTTGAAATATAGTACTTGATACATGTACCATAAATATACCGTCGACGCGAATCACTGCTATCTTCAGAGGAACAGCAGTATGAGGCGCATTGCCCAGATCGAGAGCAAGGCATTGATGAAGCAGATGCTGATGATTGCAACATAATGCTTGGTGTTGACGCCAGAGATACCCAAGCAGCGGCCGACGTTCTGTACAGGGTTGCCAATCAGGTAGATGGCCGGAACGAGAGTCGTGAGCTGTGCAGGATCAAGAATGTTGCTCGTGAAGAGACTCATCGCAACACCGATGCCACCACCCATACTCATGATAGCTGTGACGAGCACAGTTGCCGCTTCGCCGGGCAATCCCCAGAGAGCCATAATGGGGGAGCAGACCACGCCGATGATGTGAAGGAGACCTGTGACATCAAGGATGCGGATGATGACGAAGGCCATGATGACGTTTGGAAGCAAGCTCGTCGTACCAATCTTGAAACCATTGCGTGCGCCATCAATAAAGAGGTCAAGGATATTCTTTTTCGCAGTTTCAGGCGTTGCCATTTGCATTCCCTCCAGTCGTATCTTTCCGGTAGAACATTTTCAGGTAAAGGCGCATCAAATTGCCGCCGATGATCTTGAAGACAAACATGACGATAATCGGAACGATAATCGGTGCAAGCATAAAACTGAAGACAGCTGCGCCAGATGAAAAGTAATTCGTGATGAAAGCCGAGGCACTCGTCTGATAGGCAATGAGGATGGATCGTTCATTATCGGTTATCTCGCCTTGGTCATATAGCTCCTTGACCATGCCGGCTGCGGCATCTGTGCTCTGCATGTTGGCGATGCTGGCAAGTGCCGTGATGCCCGGTATGCCGAGCAACGGTTTCAGGATTGGTGTCATGAGCTTCTGGGCTGCACGCAGGCCGCCAAGACCGTCTATGACATTGACGATGCCAAGCGCCAAGATGACCGCTGGTATGAGCTCGATGGCAAACAGGAAGCCATCGCGGGCACCCGTGCCACCAGCACCGCGGAAATCCAGTGCTTTTTCGGCCCCCGGCGGAATCGTGCCGAATTTACCGTTCAATACGTTGAAGTCGAATACCTTGAGCCAGGTATCCGAAGATGAGAAGATACCAGAGAAGATGATGATGGCAAAGAAAAAGGCAGCATAGCCTACCCAGCCTACCTTGATCTTTGGCGTTTCGTTCTTGGGCGTTTTATTGTCTCCCATAAGAATCTCTCCTTGTTGATATGATTCAATTGATACACTTCCTAAGATATGGCCACACCTATTTTATGATGCAAGATACGTGCCAAGTTTATTGCTCGATGGACAATTCCATGGGAAAACATGTATTGCCATACAAAAACAGGCTGAATAAGCAACGTTTGTCTTTTCTTGAGATACACATCTGTTATCCTGAACCAGTATGTATACATTTTTATGCTATAAAATGGTATAATAAGAGAAATGGGATTAAATTTTATGGGAATAACCCCTTTATTGAGGAGGAAGTCAGGCATGAAGCATATCGCGTTGATTGCTCTCGGAGAGAAGACCTCTTACTTCTGTCGTGACCAGCTACACAGATTGCTGGGAAATCGCATCAACATCAGCAACTATTATGCAGAGGGCAATCTGCCCCAACGGATCAAGGCGGATTTCGCCATCTTTACGAGCCGCCTTGCCTATCAGAAGACCCATACACATCTGTCGGATGGCCTGCCCTATATAATTTCTCGGCGTTCCATCAACTACCATGAGGTCGATAAGCTGTTCGAACTTCCTGCCGGCACGAACGTCCTGCTCGTCAATGACTGTATCCAGAGTGCCAATGACACCATATCTTTGTTGCAGACACTCGGCATCGATCATCTCAACTACTATGCATATGCCCCAGGCATGGATGACCCGAAAATGGCGAAGGTAGCGGTGACGCCAGGAGAATCTCGCTTTGTACCGCCTAGCATCGACAAGATAGTCGACATCAAGACACGGCTCCTGGATATCACTTCATTAGTAGAGATGTTATCGCGCATCGGACTCCTGACGTACTATGCTGATTTCCTATCGGCACAATATGTCCGTGATATTATTCAGCTTATCGATAAAAACCAGCGCTATAAGAATCGGGCTGCACAACTGGAGCAGGAGCTCAGTCGACTAAAAGCATCTAGGAGCCAGAAGACGTCTGATGTCAACCTACAGGCAGTCTACCACTTTGATGATATCTTGGGGAACGCGCCTACGCTGCAGTCTGCAGTTCACATTGCCAAGCGCTTTGCTGATTCGGACTCTACCGTACTTATCCAGGCGCAGAGTGGCACAGGTAAGGAGCTCATGGCTCAGAGCATCCATAACGCGTCTGAGCGTGCAGATGGACCTTTCGTAGCAGTCAATTTCGCAGCCATCACTGAGGCATTGCTCGATTCAGAGCTCTTCGGCTATGTTGAAGGCGCCTTCACTGGCGCATCGCGCCATGGGGCGATTGGCCTGTTTGAGCAGGCCAATCATGGGACAATCTTTCTCGATGAGATTGGCGATGCGCCGCTTTCCTTTCAGGTAAAGTTGCTGCGAGTCCTGCAGGAACGTGAGATCCGTCGCGTGGGCAGCACGGTCCCCATCCATATTGACGTACGCATCATTGCAGCGACGAACCAGAACCTCAAAGACCTCATATGCCAAGGCCGGTTCCGTAAAGACCTCTACTATCGCTTGAATGTGCTGCCACTGACACTGCCTTCGCTTGCCGAACGGAAAGAAGACATCTCTGTACTGGTGTCCGCTTTTCTCAAATCTTTTTTCCTGGACATGGGCGTTTCTGAGATGCGCGACTGGATGAAAGGCATCCTGCCGGTATTCCTTCAGTACAGCTGGCCTGGCAATATTCGCGAATTGCAGAACGTTGTTGAATACCTAGCTAATGTCTGCGACGGACGACCGCGACCGGAAGATCTTCCCCCGAGCTTTACTGCCACTATCGCATCCATGCGGAATCGGCAGGGAGGCAAGACAGACGAAGAGAACCTAAAGAACGCAGTCTTGCAGGAGCTGGCTCTGGCCGCACGCATAGGCCAGCATTTGGGGCGCCGCTCTCTGGCACGGGATCTGGATGTTCCAGAAAGCCAGATCAGACATATCTGTCAGGAACTCGCGGCAGAAGGCGAGATTGTTATCAAAGCGGGGCGCGGCGGCATCCAACTCAGGAGAGCCTGGATGGAAATCTTGGATGCGGGTGCTCGATAATTCTTGTTTGACATCCGGTCTCGTAGTATAATGAAGACAGAATTTGAGGAGAACATCGCTCTACTAAAAGAAAATGCTCTCTGCGGCTTGGTCACCGTGGAGGGCATTTTTTCAGTTGGTCAGGCCGTCTTCCGCTGACTGTCACATTGGTAGTTACCTCTACTACATAATATCTGCAGAAAGGATTCTCGAGAGAATCAATTTGAAAACAGTCGGATTTTTATAAATGAAACTGATATGCAAATACAGTCAAAAGGAGTTACTAATTTATTAAAAATATCAGTAACGTCTTTTTGTTTATATTAAACTATAAAAATAGGGCGTGCACTATTTTTATAAATACAAAATTCGTTTACGACGCGAATCAAATTATAAAATATGCTATAATAAACAATATATCAGAGAATGTTAAGAGATACTTTTATAGTATAGAGGGAATATTCATGAAAATAGGCTATGTCAGAGTCTCTACTGTCGAGCAGCATGAAGAACGACAGATCATCGAACTCAAAGAGAAGGCAAATGTAGAACGTATCTATAAAGATAAGTTATCCGGTAAAAATACGGAGCGACCGCAATTGAGAGCCATGATTGATTTTGCGCGTGAAGGTGACACCATCTATGTGTCTGAATTTTCGCGCTTGGCTCGCAGCACGAAGGATCTGCTGAGCATCATCCAGGACCTCCGTGAGAAGGGGGTGCAGGTCATCTCACTTAAAGAAAATTTTGACACTTCTACGCCTGCCGGTGAACTCGCGATGACCGTCTTCGCCGCCATCGCCACCTTTGAGCGCAAGATCATGTTGCAGCGCCAGGCCGAGGGTATCGCTGTTGCCAAGGCCAAGGGCGTCTACAAGGGACGGCAGAAAAAGAAAAAGCCCGTCGACTGGGACGAGCTTGTCAAGAAATACCAGAACCGCGAAATCCGCTCCGTCTCCGAGCTCATGCGCATCTGCCATGCCTCACGCCCTACTGTCTACATGTGGCTGAAAGAAAGCGGCGTGGTCTTCCACGAGCTGGAATGGCAGAAGAAAAGATGCCACCTCGCATCCAATCAGCCCTGATTCGGGTTCCAGCTGCTAGCACCCATTGGCTCAATCGGATGCGAGTCACTGAACGGAGCGCCGCAGTTCGGGCAGCCCTTGTCTTCACCGCAGCTGTCGCAGTAGAGCGTACCGCAATTGCTGCACTCATATAAGAGTTCCTTCTGTTCTTCCTTCTCCTGTGCGCCGCAATAGCTGCAGTCATCCTGCAGGACAAATGCATTCTTATCAGCCATGGTGATCACGTTCCTTTCGTTTGCTCGGGTGACTTCTGTTCCTTGTATCTTTCATCTGTTATCCCGAGACTCCGGCTTTGTTTTCTCGTTACAGTTATCAGTATACGGATTTGCCGCGGCCATTTCTGTCACTATTGTCACGAAATCTGATTTCCATGTACAAACAGGATACCGAGCCTTCGACTGAAGCGGATGATACCGGAATTAGACGAATCATCAAAAAAGGGTTATGGAAAGTGGCTGACGAATTATAATAAGAAACTACGAATCAAACAAGATGGGGTGATCAAATGGCTAGATACTGCCCGAATTGTGGGGCGAAGCAAGATGAGACATCGAAGTTCTGCATGAACTGCGGGACGCCGTTAGAGCCGGAAAAGAAGGATGATGTGGCAACGATACAGCAAAACACCGATGGCATGCCGTTAAAGATGGCAGCATCAAGGAGAGATGCGGGTCAGCCACATGGGCCGAAGCACTCGAAGAAACGCTATATCGCATTGGGCATTGCAGCACTCGTGCTTATTGGTGCAGCAGGGTTCTTCGTAGGCAAGCAGTTCACAACTAAGGAAGATGCTGCACCTGCGGCAGAACAGTCGGCTGATGTCGCTGCGGAGAAAAAGCAGCCGGAGATGAGCAGTGATCTTTCGCTTGGTGGGCTTGACCTCGGTATCACGCTCGATGAGATGCATAACCGCCTGGGGCAGGAGAGTTCCTCAAAGCAGGACGGGAACCACATGTATTATTTCTACGAGGGGCTCAAGGTCGGCTCTGTCGACAACAAGCTGACATCGCTCGTCTCCGAGAACGACGAAGTCAAGACAAAGCGCGGTATCCACCAAGGCTCAACACTCGATGAGGTCGTGAGTGCCTATGGTAATCCCACCAGCACACTGGCGTATGATGGGAAAACTCTCTATGAATATACTTTTTCCACCATCAATGGCAAGACCGGTATCCTGCGCTTCGCCATCAATCCCGACACGAACCTCGTCGCCTACATCAGTGTCCGGATTCCCGACAGTCCGGCAAAGACTGCGCAATCCAACAAGACGGCAAACAATAACACCATTCAGGTCCTCTATACTGGTGGCAAGACTTCCGTATTGCAGCTTTCCAAGAGCAATGTCCAGCTGCACGTCGGACAGCAGCTCCATCTGATGGCTGGCGATGACAGCGGCGATGCTGGCGATTTGCGTCTGATGACGAATGGCAAACGCGATGGAATGGGCATTGTCTCGCCAACTAACTGCGTCAGCGTCAAAGGTGTCGGCAAGAAAGGCTTCAAGGGATCCAATACGGAGATGCTCATCACTGCCAACGCCCCGGGGGAAGCCGTCTTCACCGTCGTCCCAAACTACGGAAGCTGGGAAAAGGCTACGAAAATCTACATTACGATTGTCGAGTGAAGCAGCAAAAAGCCTAGCGCTGGACTTTTTCAAATATTATCTTAGCAGGAATTCTCTTATGCCTTTGGAATTCCATTGGCTACGTTACGAAACCTAAAAGACATAGACAAGCAGGACCTCTCGTTTTGAGGGGCCCTGCTTGTTTATTTTTATTTGATCCTACCGATATCCATGCTGATATCGAGTGCTTTCACGCTATACGTGAGCGCGCCGACCGAGATGACATCGACTCCTGCGGCGGCAGCAGCTGCCAGCGTTGTTGTATATAGAAAAAGCCATGCATGATGTACGTCATGCATGGCTGGAGAAAAGCGTCGATCAATATTTGTGGAACATTGCCTGGATGGCCTGAGGATCATGTGTCTTGGTCAGCGCCAGCTGAAGCAGGACACGTGCCTTCTGCGGGTTCAGTGAATCACCGTCGATGAAGTGCTCATCGATGTAAGATTGTTCAGCCGGTACGACGGCTCCCGTACCAACACGAGAACTGCGGACGACGACGATTCCCTTTTGGGTAGCCTTGGCGAGTGCTGCTTCATCTGCCTTGTGGACCGAGCCATTGCCCGTGCCCGCGTAGACGATGCCCTGTGCGCCTGCAGCGACAGCCGCATCGACAAGGGCTCCATCGGCACCAGCCGTGCTGTAGATAACATAGACTTTCGGCAGCGCGGTCAGCTTGCTGACATCGAACTCGCTCTTGACCGTGTGCAGGCGGATTGGCGTATTGCAGAACGTCGGGGTGCCATCATAGACGTAGCCGAGCGGGCCGGTCGGTGATTTGAACGTGCTCACTGACGTGGTATTTGTCTTCGTGACATCACGTGCGCCGTCGATTTCGTCGTTGAGAGCGACCATGACACCATGGCCTGCTGCATCCTTGTCAGCCGCAATGCGGACCGCGTTCAAGAGATTCATCGGGCCGTCCGCGCTGATGGCGGTCGCCGGACGCATAGCGCCTGTCAGTACGACAGGCTTATCGCTCTTGACCGTGAGATTCAGGAAGTAAGCTGTCTCTTCCATCGTATCCGTGCCATGCGTCACGACAACACCAGCCACATCTTTCTGTGCAGTGAGCTCGTTGATGCGCTTCGAGAGTTTGAGCCAGACATCATCCGACATGTCTTTGCTGTCAATGCTGCAAATCTGTTCGCCAGAGACATCTGCGTAGTTCTTGATTTCCGGTACAGCGTTGATGAGCACATCGATGCCGAGTGCACCGGCCTTGTAGCCCGTGGTCTGCGTGTCCGACGCAGCACTGCCAGCAATCGTACCGCCTGTTGCGAGAATCTTGACGTCCGGTTTAGCTGGCGCCGCATAGACAGACTGGACACCGAGCATCATCACGGCTAACGAAGCCGCCAGGATAGAAGCTTTCTTTTTCATCTTCATGACATACACTCCTTTTGCGCAGTACCGTAGTACCAATAAAAATAAATTATGTATAAATAATACAAAACTATCGACATAATCCGAACAAATTCGACAAATTATTGTAATTTTTATTTTTAGTCTGATAATATGTAAATATTTGAAATTTTCATTCGTATCATTATAGATACTCTCTCCTGGTAAGTTTTCTGGTGCGTGTATTCGATAGCAGGATTTCTATCTCGGCAGTCGAATGATTATCTATAAAAGGGATTAGAAAAGTCTGGCAGTTCAAATGGGAAAGAAGGATTTGTCATGCGTTTTGCAGGGATCAAAACAGCAGTCGCATTGTCGCTTGCTTTTTCAGCCGCTATGTGGCAGGTGCCATCAGCAGAGGCCTTTTCAGCGCAGGATGCGATAGGAGCCGTTAATGAAGCTACGCAGGATCCAGAACTGATGTATACCATTTACATCGGAATGCCGGAAAGCGAAGTTGCGGCTAATCTGCGCGGTGTCGATGGACAGAATGACTGGGAACTCACATCGAGATCAAATTCAACATCAAGACATGATTTCGTGACATATCAGCTGGCTCGTGGCGCTGCTAATATGAAACAGGTAAAAGAGATATTTCTGGTAAACGTTACAGATGGATATGTCAAATCGATTCGGATCTATTATCGCTCTGGAAATCCAAAATTGATTACACCACTGTATCAAAAGGCTTTGCACAATTATGGTAAAGCCATGGGAGCATCGAAAAGAAGACGCACGTACGATACGACCGATGCTACTTACTACCAAGTAAATCAATGGCAGAAAAATAATGGCAATACACATGACGTACATAATATCAATTACTCATCGGGAGACTTTGATATCTGTACGGGAGAACATGATACCGTTCGAACCTTAGTTATTGATCACTATCACTGTTGAAGAAATTTTACGGTAAATTTATTGATGTAAGAAGTCATGAAGAATACGAGGAGAAATATCATGCGCCTAAGAAAAATAATGATACTGATATTGTTCAGCATAATCTATTCAATTGGCTGTATTACGCAACCGATTACTTTCGCTGCTAGTACATCGCATAGTTCCTATAAGATTAATCGTTACTCAAAAACAATCCCTATTGAGCAGCTTAAAATTGGTGGGGTTGGTATCGGTGATAGTCTGGATTACGTAAAATCTATATATGGCGAACCGTCGATAGTGGGGAAAAAGGTCAAGAATTATCTATATGAGGGGATGACATACGATGTTTCTTATGGAGATTCATTCCTACTAAAAGTCCTTATAGAATCGGATGGTACCGAAAATATTGTTAATATCAATTCAACGGCCAATAATGGCTTGGCTATGCCTTGTGGCATCAAGGTAGGATCTCCTATAGGTGATATGTATAAGAAATTTGGTATGCCATGGAGAACTAACTTCAAAAAAGATGGTACCTACAGTTATGCCTATCGCACAGACTATACGACCAAAATCTTATTTACGACGAACAAAGATCACCTTATCACACGGATTGATATCATTGGAATGGAATGACATATTATTGTTTGAAAAGAACTAAAGAAAGGCAGGGGAGGTCTATCCCTGCCTTTCTTTAGTTCTTTTTGATTGGAATGGCTAGAGTGGTGTCATCAAAACGATTTTCCCATCAAGAAGTATAACTTTCTTCTCCGTCCGGATCCAGATTGCCATATCCATACTATTCGCACTCGACAGGACTTCCTTGCCATGAAGCGCATCGATGAACCACTGTACTCCCTGCCTGAAGGAACGGATGGACCTATCATTATCCCTGTCCTCCATGCCATCGACTTTGCTTTTAATGCTACAGCCGGTCTGGACGGCATCTTCGTTACGCAAGAAGCCATCTTGTCGTGCAGAGAATGGGATGCCGAAGCAGATTTCCCTAATCCACCAGATACGCTTTCGTTCTGGGATGTGGAGTCGACTTGCTGGTTTCGCACAACTCATCTACACATCGTCTCTGAGTCCAGATCCTGACAACAAAATCAGGATTCGATCTCATCTTCGTGCTTCCGTATCGTCTCTTTGACCACTTCTTCGTAGCCGGTCAGGGCTGCGAAGGGGGCGAACTGTGCGGCTCGCTTTTCCAGTGGCATGCGCGGGCAGCATCTTGGCTCTGGCCTCGGCAGGTTGATGATGTCGCGGTACTGCTCTATCTTTCGCGTTACGTTCGTCATGCTTTATGTCCTCCGATTTCGCTGTTGCGGGCGATGGCGCGCGCCTCTTCTTTTAGATTGGCTGCTTTCAGGATGGCGTTTTTCCCGAATTTGTTCTTGAGCGCGATCACGGTATGCTGCAGGGATTTTTCTTTCGCCTCTGCTTGTCGAAGGGCTTCGTCCTGCTTGACTTCTTCTTCCATGTCGCTGAAGAGGTCAAATTCGACGACGCTTTCCTTTTGAGTGGGCAGGCTGTTTTCATCGACGAGACGTCCCATGGTGACGGTGACGCGTCGGACGAACAAGGCAGGGCTTACGATGCGGTCGTAGAGGGCAAGCGTTTCATGGAGTAGTTCTTTTGTCGAAGAGGTATGCTTTTTCAGGCTGACGGTGCCGTGGGCTGGCTTTGGCACTCTTCTGCCATAATGGTCGACGTGTACGGGGCCGGTGTAGCCCTTGGCGATGTTTTCGATGTCATAGCCCACGTCCAGCACAATCTGGTTCGTCAGGAGTTTCTTGGCGACGAGATCCAGTATCATCTGGTCGGCCATCTCCCAGACGATGAGCCTTGCCTGCTCATGCGTATACGGACAATGGAGCACCTGGCCGCTGCTGATGCTCGTGGAGGCAGGGCGATACGCTTTGATGGCTTCCATCGTGCAGGGCTCATAGCCCCAGGCGTGGTCGATCAAGAGTTCGGCATTGACGCCAAAGACTCTGTAGAGCTCTTTCTCTCCCCGTGCATCCAGGGAACGACGAGCGACATCGCCCATGGAATAAAGGCCCATGTTGGCAAGCTTTTCGGCATAGCCCTTGCCCACGCGCCAGAAGTCTGTTATCGGGGTATGCGCCCATAGCTTCTGCCGGTAGCGCATCTCGTCGAGCGCCGCAATCCGCACACCGTCCCGGTCTGGCGGTATGTGCTTGGCGACAATGTCCATGGCAATCTTGGCCAGATAGAGATTCGTGCCGATGCCAGCAGTGGCCGTGATACCGGTCTCTGCCAGTACCTCGCGCACCAGCTTCATGGCCAGGTCATGTGCTGTTGTCTTGTAGGTGTCGAGGTACGGCGTCGCGTTGATGAATACCTCATCAATGGAATACGTGTGTATGTCCTGCGGCGCGATGTACCGCAGATACACCTCGTAGATGCGCGCGCTGTAGTCCATGTAAAACGCCATGCGCGGCGGCGCCACGATGTAATCGATGGCAAGATTCGGGTTTCCTGCCAATTCCGCCGCATCATGCGATTTGCCGATGAGTTTTCTTCCCGGCGCCCAAAAGCGGCGCTTGTTGTTGGCGGCCTTAATTTTATGTACGACTTCAAAAAGCCGCGCACGGCCCGGCACGCCATACGCCTTGATCGCCGGTGTGGCAGCGAGGCAGATTGTCTTTTCCGTGCGGCTCTCATCGGCCACCACCAGATTGGTCGTCAACGGATCCAGGCCCCGCTCCACACATTCCACCGATGCGTAAAACGACTTCAGGTCAATCGCGATGAAGCATGTCTTGTCCATGCGCGTCCCTCACCTCCCCTCGCATGTCCATCATCATCATCTCGGCATGTGCAGATAGACGAGCCCTGCCACCTGCAGTGCCAGTATCAGCGGCACGCCGTATTTGAATTTGAGATGCAGCGTCTTGTGGTGGAACAGCTTCATCGCCACCAGCGCTCCTATGCTGCCGCCAATGGCCGCTATGCCGAGCAGCGTCAGCTCCGGTACACGCCACCACTTGCGGATGGCGCATAGCTTGTCCCAGCCATAGGCAATAATGGCTACTGCGTTTATGACAGCAAAATACCACGCTGCTGTATTATGAATCTCCATCCTATTCCGTCCTCCGACCATATTCAAAAATTCAGTTTCAATCAGGTTCAAAACGATATTGTAATAGTTCTACATCGAGGTCTATCCTCCTGCTCGATACTCTTGCAGGGGACGAGGGTGACGTCCTCGATATCCCCCTGATTCTCGAGGATCTCGTTCGCGAGTTCGGCCCACGCTTCTCGCATCTCCGGCGCAAATTCTCTACTGTCATCCCGCCGGGCATCGATTCAATCTTGTCGTGGATGGCGAGGGGATGAGAGCCGGTGCGCCGTATCAATGCGACCGCCTTTCTTCCGTAAGGCAACCTTGCGGTTGATGTGCTGGACGTGCGAGACCGACGAGATGGATTCCCCGTACTCGTCGAGGTTGCGCAGAATCATCTTCGCCGCTTTCAGGACTGCGCCTCGTCTGCGCCCATCATGATCCCTTCGCACTGAGGAATCGAGTTGCGCTCCGTGCTCTTCCAGCTCGCCGTGTGCATGACCATGCAGAGGTACTGGAGCATCTTGCTATCGACTCTCATCCTGGAGACGTCAATACACGTAAATCCCATAATTACAGCAAAAGAATCTTTTGTGATTCCCCTCGCGATGCCGGCCGTGACGGGTAAGGCGTTCCCACTGACGCGCAGCCCATCGGATGTATTTTGTCCAGGAGTTCCATCTCCTGAGGGACAGAAGCAGGATTCTCAGGGTCTTCCCAGATCTGTATCTTCGTTCTTTCTGGTATACTCATGGTTACATCTCCCTTTCTCGTATGTGAGGTACTTTCTTCACGTCACGTGCTCCCATTTCCCCCGTATCCCCTTCAGCCAACGGCAGGTTCAGGAGCATCTGCTCCGGCATGTTTTTTGCGCCCGCGAAGCGGCGTCGTTACTTGGTTTTCCCATCGTTTCTCAACGAGAAATGAGGAAGTGCACATCCCGTTCCCCGGAGCAGCCCCCTCGGGGTGCTCCGCATGGGTGGCCGGACCCGCGCCTCCGGCCAGAAACAACTCTCCCTGACTCCATTATAGCAGACCGGACGGCCCGTGTCTGACCGTTGCAACCGGTAAAAAGTCACTTTTCAGGGCCCTTCCACCGGACAGGAGATCATGCTATAATGACGCTGAAGAAAAAGGAGACAGGAGGGACAAGGAATGGACCGGATGCAGAAGAGACTCGACGCGATGGAGAAACTCCGTCGGGAAATCGACGACCGCGAAGAAGAGCTGCTTACCGCGAAGCGGCGCTGGAAGAATTCCTCGGAGACACTCCACCAGCTGACAGAAGAGAAGCAGCGGAAGGTATACCGCCTGTCCCAGTTCGAGGAGATCATGAAGAAGACCGGCCTCATCGACGGATACGATCCCGACGAACTCTATCTCGTCCTCCTGACCAACCGGAAACACATCCTGAAGAACAAGCAGCAGAGCACCAAGAGGAGCTTAGCTGAATGGGTATTTTAGAGGACGCAACCGTTACTGGTCACATCCACCGGATGGAACCTGAGTGTCTCCGGGCATTGGTGAAGAGAATCAGGACAGGACCCGAAAGGCCGGGGAAGCAGGATCCGCAAGAGCTACATCCCACCATCTAAGATCAACAGCACACCTCCCACGCCAATCGACGATGATCCCGAATCCGAAGAAAGCATGGAAGATCTGATGCATCACGCCGACCAGTACTTCCAGCCCGACGACGACATCGAGTACTACGACCCCAACCACGACTGGTATGTCCAGAACTGGGAAGGCGAGGATATTCCCGGCACCTCCTGGCTGAAAATCGAAGATAACGATGACCGTACCGACAAGTAAATCGATGAAACATAAAAAGGGCCTGACCCCATAAGTCATGCTTATAGGTCCAGGCCCTTTCATCAAGGCTCATGCACTCAATCTTTCAGGATCAAGTCCGCAAATTCTTCCTTTCCCATCACAAGCCCACTGTGCACCAGCCGTTCACGGCGCTTTTCGTAGATTTCGTACAGCATCTCACGGCGCTCATCGCGCAAGCCGTAATGAATCTTTCGGTGACATACAGGGCAAAGGCAGATGAGATTGGCATAGACATCCAGGCTATAGGAAAAACGACTCTGCAAATGAATCGGGATGGTATGATGTGACTCCATGTACGGCTTATGTGTGCGCTCTGCCACAAAGGTCTGATGCCTGCCATCCATCTCGCAGTGATAGTCAGCAACCGCCAAGGTCTGTTCCCTCAGGATATCAGACCGCGCCCAATGTTTGGCCTCGTAGTGCCTCGGCTCTTCTGTACGGACAGGCATCGGCATATCCAGTTTGCCAATATCATGACGAAAGGCCATCAGGTTCGTTCCTTCCGCAAACTTTACATAATGATTGAGACCCGCGCTATACATCTGATTTCCCTTCTTATTTTGAGCGATGAAAGCGGCATCCTCAAACAGTACCTCCTGCAGTTCCTTCAATCGATGCAAATCCGAGACATCATAAATCGAGCCCGTTATCATCTTCATCTCTTGCAAGTGACGAGTGATGTTGTTGAGCGCATCACAATAGTGATTTACCGTAGATGGCTTCAACTGACGCACCTCACTGAGATAGCACTTGTAATATGTCTTCAGCAATGGCTCCATTCATAATCCCTTCCTTAGGTGGTTTATGCAAAACTCTTATTTCAGAAAAACAGCAATATCAACCCTTACAAATCATCATAATTTTAATTTTAAAATTCTCTAAAAACTAGAATGTTCCTTCTCTTCTAAACTAAAATTCTAACATGTCACTGTCAATCATGTACTTCAGAAATCATGATACCTTCAAAGAATCGATATAATAACATATTTTTATCGCCTTTCTTATCTCATTATAAAAGGGTTAACATATCTTTTTGTCGAAAATAACGAAATAACAAGAATACTATGATGAAAGGAGATGCACCCTATGAGAAAAATTCACATGATGACACCATTGCTCCTTGTTCTATGCATGCTTATCATGATGCCTCTTGCCAGCGCTAAGATGGTTCAAGTCTCTGATCTTGGAGCCTACCGCTTTGTCGAGCGCATGAATTTCTTTGCCAAGGCACTGGATCCACCTGTATCAATAGACGAGCCACTCCATGTTGGCATGATGCGGCCTGACAGTCCCTATGACATTTACGCCACAGGACAAAAATACGCTGTACTTTCTCTATTTTGCAATCAAGCCGGATATGTGTCGAAAATAACGATTCAAACCCCGTTAAATACAAAAGAAGGGTGGAATAATGCTACTAGTGTAGAGCCTCTTCCATATATATAACAATCAATCACTT
>ULVN01100183.1_pt1 | contig 16239 bp, 13 predicted proteins | sample 1959491 | NCBI WGS metagenome assembly ULVN01 (sample SAMEA4835787, study PRJEB28245) | human gut metagenome | biome: gut microbiome; material: fecal sample | place: Denmark | collected 2008 | reverse complement strand
AAACACTCTTTTCAATTATTCATATAACTTAATAAAATCAAAAATAACCCGGTAACCTTTTCGATTGCCGGATTATTCGTAGTTGATTTATGTTTAATATTCTTTTTTTCCTTTGGAATATACAGTTAAATCAGAGTCAACAAAAATCGGCACTGTTATAATATGTTTGATTCGCTTTTGCCAATAAATCCAAAGTGTAAAAATCGCCCGGTCAAAGGATATTCCTTCAGCCGAGCGACTTCGTTCAGTTATTTACCCTCGTCGTGAAGGCGTTTATTTAACAGTAGTAATTATAACTCTTTGACTACTTTCGTTCCAATCAACATTTGCGTTAAGGCTTTCGCTTACGGCACGAATAGGAACGAGAGTTCTATCATTTAAGAGCTTGGGAGCAACATCAAGCGTAACGACTTTATCGTTAACCTGCATTTCTGTATTACCAATCTGCAAATTGATTTTAATTGCATCTTTTGTCGCTGTTACAGTTTGAGTATCATCATTCCATTCTACATTTGCTCCAAGTGTTTCAAATATTTTTCGCATAGGCACTAAAACTCTGTCATTTTCAATAATAGGCTCAACATCAAATGTAAGCGGTGTATTATCTACTGTTACCGTGATACTGTCTGTTTCAGACGGAGTTGTGATATTACCATTGCTCCCGGCATTTAATATATACGGGTCATTGAGTGTTCCGCTGCCTGTCATTGTTTCGATTGCATCTGTATTAAGATAAAATGCGGGGCGAATACCTCCAACATACCGTGAACTTTGCACCCCTAATTGTGCATTGTTACGCCAATAACCATATCCATCTCTTAATTTATAACCGTAATTATCTTCTGATACATTTCCAACGGTTATATTGTTGACATTATCCGCATTGGCTTCATTAAAATTTTTCCACATTCGATATAATTGTAATTCGTCAAGCAAAAACATTTTATCCGTCGTTTGCATTGCTGCTCCATAATATATATTAGGAATTTCGGATATATCGTATGGAATACTTATTACTTCTGTGCCGTCACGCCCTGTACCGCTGCCCATTTCAGTATATGTTAAACGAAATGGTTCTTTTAATCCGTTTTCTGACAAATCAACATCACTCGCGTTAAGCATAGTCCATTGTGTAACTTCTCTAAACAACTGTCTTTCTTTATCAGAAAAGTTATTATTATTCAAAAAACCTGTTTCATCTGCATAGCCATTTCCGCCAAATAATAATGGCGGATTATCTGCAAGCCATTCAATGCTTCCGGCATCTGCTGTGGAGTTAAGCCACGCACGAACATTGGAAACAGCCCAATACGCTGAATTTTCATACCAATTGACATCATAAAAATCCAAATCTTTTTGCGGTGTGCTAAATCTTTTATAGTCAAGAATTTTATCACTCACCATTAACATTCCATTGTCATCATTTACTGCATATCTCCAAACGACAGGCGAACCGTTGTATTTGCCTACAATAACATAATCTCCTATATTTAAGGTGTTATTTTCAGCAGCGGAGCAAACATTAAACATCGACATAACCAATGCACAACAAAGTGCTATACTGAATAATTTTTTTAATGCTTTCATTTCAGTACCTCCTAATAATTTAATAATTTTCCGTCATCGGAAAAATTCAACAACCCACTGTAATAGTTTTGTGCATTTTCAGTCCACACATTATTTGAAACACCTCTTATAATATCTAATATGAGTGAACCGGTGTATGAGGTAGTTGAATTATTATAATATACACCGCCAAGCGTATTCCAAAAATTCATATATTCCTTACCATCTCCGTATTGATTATTTGCTATTTCATCAGGCTTATAGGCAATATGATTTTTATAGCTATGTTTGTTATTGTTATTACCGGCAATTATATCAGATGTAAAGCCCTGTTCGTTAGGACCGCCGGGATACATACCAAAAGTTATTGAGGAATTATACAGTGCATTATAAAAAACCTTAACAGTTTTTGAAAAGCGTTCTGCTTTCTTTTTGGGAGTAGAAGTATTTTTTTCTACATCATAACCAGCCTGTCGTCCTGTATATAATCCGCCGTCAAATTCAATCTGAAAACCTATCACCGTATTGGTCAGCTTTGCACCGTTTTGAGGAGCATATCCACTTAAATCGTCATTATATATAACAACTCTGTTTTCTTCGATGGATTTCAGCGTGTCATATTGCATTACTGCCAATTCGGTATTTTCTTCTTCACTATGTATTTCCTTATAGAAAAATCCCGGTTGTATAATTACTATATCAAAAACATCGTGATACAAGTTATCCGTGCCAAGATACATCATTGAGTTAGTAACATTTCCAACACGCTGTAACACCTCACGCTGACCTACTGTATATGGCATCCATATATGTTTTTTCCCTTTGCCTTGAATAAATTGAGCCATTTTTACCATAGCTATATAACAAGGGTCGTGCTCAAATCTATCTGTCAAAGAATTAAAACTAACAGGCGGATCTTCCTTGCCAAAGTAAATACCGTATATCATACTGTCGCTGCCAAGTTGATTTATTACTCCATTGTAAAGTTGTTCGGTTTCTGCTACATATTTTTCAGCAAAAGCATTTCTTTGTGTGTCTGTATAATCCGTTCCGCTGTATCGGTCACCATAAAAATGTGCAGAACCAATACATATTTGCGGCATAGGGATAGTATATCCTTCTGAAATTAACGAATTATAGGCACTTCTAATCTGAATGGATATTCCGCCAATCATTGATACAAGTTTAGGTGTTATATATTCTGACCATTCATCAAGTTTATCAACAGGCACCCATTTTTCTGTATCACCATTTCCGTAGTTGACATCATTCCAGTCGAAGTACACGTCACGAACATTGATACTAAATACAGTGTTATTATTTCCGAGTGCTTTCAAGTAATTTTTGAAAAAGTCAACCGTATATTCATATTTGTTTCCGTTGCTGTCTAAATACCGATTTTTAAGTGTTACACTACTATCTATTGAGTATCCGTGTGCATTACAGTATTCCTGCAAGAAACTCGTTATATCCGGCGAATCATAAAGTGGAATCTGTATCGTCTTTGTTTCGTTTGTACGGTTGCGATTTCCCTCGGTCGGATAACCTATACTCAGCGAATAAGATGTGCCGTTATCACCGGAAATTGCAAGATACACTTTATTTCCTGCATAGAGTGGATAATAGTAGTTATTACCCGTTATTTTTCTTGCACACTTTGTATATGTCGGATTATCGTCAGTCCCGGAGTTTTTGTAAACAGTAAGTATCGCATTACCTGTCAATGTAATAGGATAAAGACCTGTTTGATTTACTTCAAACGCATACGCATCCCCACCGTCAACACCGAGAGTTCCGTTTTTGCTTTCACCTGTTGTTATACGCTCCATTGCTTGAAATAAACTTTTGATAACATCAATTTGTCTGTCATCACCAAAACGCTCTATACATTTGCAAAGCGTTTTAGCGGTTTCTGCACGGGTTATATTATTCTGCGGAAGAAGTGTTTTATCCGTATAGCCTGCAACAATGGCGTTTTTATAGAGTTCAGCGATGGAATCTCTGTATTTCATATTTACGCTTTCTTTGTCTGTAAACGGCACTTCGGAAGTATATTCTCCAAGCTCATATGTTATAAGCTGATTAGGTGTTCTGCAATCATCAGAACAAAGTATCTGCCAAGTGATGTGAAATGCTAATTCACGAGTAATGCTATTGTTACACTCGTCAGCCGTATTTACATATCCTTTATTTATCGCATAAATCTCATAATCATCGGGGTATGTCCATTCACTTCCCGATGATATACCAGATATGTTTGGTTTTGACATATCGGCTGCACGAATAGTCATTGCAAGATATTCGGTTATCGTAGCATTTGCTTCGGGGTCAAATATATTATCGCCTCTGCCATTTATGACTTTTTGATTTGTCATTGTAAAAATATACGGTCTTGCCCAATGACTGTTGTCAACATCAGTAAAGAATATTATGCGGAAATTCATTGTCGTATTGTGAATGTCCGGCAGCAAACCATTCCAAGTTACATACATAGCAACCGAAAATTCCTCGTCAAGTGTCGTGTCAAGCGGCACATAGCCGTTTGTAACATTAAGTATCTTTTGTGCATTAGTATTCTTTGTGCCATATTCTATCATCTTTCCGTAATAGTTTTCCGGCACAACAAGTGAAGCTGCATTGCCGTCAAGATATGTTCTTACAAGGAATGTTGAATATATTGCGTCGAAATATGCTTTTGTATCAACAACCTTCACACACTTTTCATTAAAATATGAGAGCTGTTTTGTTATGTTTTCATTTGAATCCGAGGACGGGTCATAAACCGTAAATGTATAGTTACTGCCTGACTGCTGTAATTTTGTGATGAGCCAATAATCATTTTCGGTGCTCGACATATCAGCGGTGCCGACAGCAATCATAACAGGAAAACGGCGTTTGAGATTTTCCTCTATTGTAACTATTTGTGAATCATTCATACCTGTTGACTCACTTGTATAAGTCTGTGTGTTAAACAAGATTGCAGCCTTGCTGTTCCAATAATTCAGCACCTTATTTTGATAACTGTTACCATTGAATATACCGTTTGTAATGCCGCTGCCGATTTTCTTTACAGCCGCTATATCAGTTATCTCATAGCCATTGTAAATATCAGCCGGCATAAGGTAATACATATTCATAAGAGCCGCAAAAACAGCACCTTTTTGATTTGACGATACGGAAGTTCCGTAGTTATGTTTTCCGTAACGAAAACTGCTGTTATAGCCATTAGACGAATTGCTCATAAGTCTTGTTCCGCCGGATACAACAGGCAGATACAACATTTGCTCATAGACATCGGCTAATTTATATGTCAGTTCACGAGCATTGGAGCATACAATAGCATTGGAACATTCCGATTTTATGCTTTCGGATTTACTGTCATCTGTTTCAAAACAAATAATATATGCAGTTGTATCTGAATTAAGGTTATTTATTTTATCTTTTACGGAGTCCCATTTGTCCGTAACAATAAATAAAACTCTGTTACCGTTTCCCGAAAATGTTTCAAGAGCATTATCAACAACATCAGATATATTGCTGCTGCCGTAATAGTTCCGTATATCAGATAACGCTTGTGTTGCCGTTTCAACATCGGAGGGAGGTGTTATATTATCCTTTGTTACAACACCGAAAGTACACCCCTGTGGAGTTTGTTCCGTAATTCCTGTCAGTGCATCAGCGAGGGTACTGTCAACACCTAAATTATATTTCAGCATATCGCTGCTTGTGTCTATTGCGAATATTATTTCTGTACCGTCATCAGCGGCAGAAAAAGCTATTACAGGAAATGTTGAAACAATACATATAACGCATAATACAAGCGATAAAAGTTTTTTTAATTTAATCGTCATAGCTATTATTCCTCCTCATTTCCTTTCAGCAATATTACTTTTCTGTCAACCTGCCCCAAACCATCACCGAAACCAATGATAAGACGCACTGTTCTTACGCCGGTACCCTTGTTGGCTTGATATACAAATGATATTGACCCATCTGCATTGACATCAGCACCGGATATAGTTCCGTCGGAACTTTCCCAATAGAAAAATGTATTTTCTGCACGACTGTCATAAATACAATCATCAATGTCAAGAGTAATTCTATATTTACCTTTTACAAAATTCAAAACATTAACACCGACATCTGTAATCTTAGGTGCGGTTAGGTTAGTGAGATTAGATTTAGTTTGCTCATACTCAGCACCCAAAGACGAAGATGGTTTGTCAAGTTGAAATGTATAAACAGGAGTTGCATTTTCCGTTGTTCCGCTAACTTTTATGTAATATGATTTATTCGCTTCAAAACTATATTTACCGTTTTCACTAACAAGCTCGTCAAATGACAAAAAGCTATCATACACCTTAAAATCAGCTTGTCCTGTAATGTTGAGAGTAGAGGTAAAACTTTTTGTTGGTGTAAACTTAAAGCAATCGACATCGCCAACGGTATTTATTTTTGCTATGATTGTATCTTCCGTATTTATAGTGGTAGGAAATATTCTTAAATCCCCGTGGGCGTCCTTGCCTGTCGGGGTTAAAGAAATTGCTTCACAATACGGTTTTAATGTTTGCATCGAGTTCCAAAGCATAACCTTAGCCGATACTGCTCCGCTTGAAGAATATAACCTTACTGTTTTATTTACTATTTTTGAGCGTGACGAAACTGTTTCACGGTACATATTGACTCCAACCAATTTTCCGTCCGCATCATAAAGTGCAAAATTCAAAGAAAAACTCACGCTGAAATCTGTATCATTTTCCGCACTTACTTTCATTATTAAGTCTTTACCCGGAAGAAATAGGTTTTCTGTATTGTCGGCATTACCGTACATTGTACTCAATTTTATTGTAGTTCCCGACAATTCAAATGTTACTGAATTACTTTCTGCAAGTTCAGAAAGTAATATTGTTTTCTCTGTATTGCTAATCTCGCTTTGTTCAGTTTGCTCTATATTACTTGTGATGTTCTCTGTTTTAATAATATCTTCAGCATAACAGAAATTTACGCTGAATAACATCAGAGCAACTGATACACTCATAATTTTTTTGAATTTGTAATTCATAATACACGCCTCCTTAATATAATTTTCTAAAGCAAATGAAAAAGGCAAAAGAATATTGTGCATTACCGTTGCACTCCATATCCTTTTGCCAAAATAACCGGGTTCTTCCATTGCTGTATCCTCCGTATTAAACTATTCCTACATCCAAATTTCGCTCCCATTTCATTAATTTATATATAATCATTTTACCACATTTTTGTGTATTTTTCAAGATACTTGCCTGTATTTCGTCGATATACACAAGTTAAATACAGTTTTTTTGACAGCAAGAATCGTTTATTTGCTTTTTAAAATGTTAATTGGTTAAAAACAGGAGCTACAAATGATAAATCTTTTGTAGCTCCCTTGAAATTTACATTACAATTTTCTGCTCAAAGTAAGTTTTAACTCTTTCACTTCGGGATCGCTATCATCCTCATTTTCAAGCACTTGTTTAATTTCCCTCAATTCTCCTAAACTCAATCTATTTGAATCGAGTAATCTTTTTATTTTTTCCAAATAATCTCTGTCCATTATATCGCAATTCCTTTCTTTATGTATTATTAGCAAACTACTTCGTCAAATATGTCGCTTACAACAGCGTACCACATTTGTTCTTCTTCAATTTTCTGCTTGTTTGCACCACCAACAATAAGGTTTCTTATACCTCCGCCAATTGCTGCACCAACCTTTTCAGACATAGAACCATTTTTGTATATGTCTTTTCTAAAATCTTTAAGAGCAGCATTGTTAAGATTTGTACTCTTACCAAAAGTATGTACAGAAACAAAAGCATAATTACCCTGCCGTTTTACAGTACAGCATACTTTGTAATAGTTTTTCTCGTGTTCGGGATGATAAAGCACTAAACACTGTTCTGTGCTTCCCCCTATAAGCCCGCCATATTTTACTTCATCCATAGAGAATGCAACGGGAATACCGTGTGAATTTGCAGCATCCTTTAACGCCGTCTGCAATGACTGCAATGTGATGCCCTCGCCGTTTTGATACCTAACAACAGGTCTCAATTCTTCCAAATCTTTTTCTTTGATCATTGTTTCTAGCTCCTTTAAATTTTTTATATAATACTTGCTATTGCAAGTATATATCATAAGTTTTAAATACACCAATCACCATATATATTGCGACGGTATCTTTTGAGTAAATTGTTTGCCAATTCATTTCCATTATTAGCGGCAAGTTCTAAATAATGGTGAGCTGTGCTATAATCTTGTGGCACAACAGTTCCCGTTTCATAGAACCAAGCCGCCATAATATGTGCATCAACATTTCCTAATTCAACTGCCTTACAAGTCCAAGAATATGCTTCTTCATACATATCAAGCGAAGGACTAATCCCAAAATCTTCAAAGGGATCAGGAAGGCATACTGCCAAATTGTACATATTTTGAGAACGGTCTTTTTCTCTATACAACGATTCACGAAACCAATGTGCAGCTGAATATGGATCTTTTTGAGTTGCTATTCCGTCAGAATAGCAAATGCCAACAATAGTCATTGCCCAAGCATCGCCAAGTTTAGCACCCTTGAGTGCATATTCAAATGCCAACTCATTATTCTGTGCAGTACCATCGCCCCACAAATAACAGCCTGCTACAACACCAAGACCATGTGCTGAGCCTAACTCTGCGGCTCTTTTAGAGTATTGAAAAGCTTTAGACATATCTTCAGGGACAATATCTTCAACGCCGTGAGAATAGGCATCGCCTAAATGACAAGCTGCTTCAGCACATCCGAGTGAAGTTGCTTTTTCATATAAGTTCATTGCATACTCAACATCTTTAAGTACGCCAATACCATTGAAATACATTTCTCCCAAAAGGCAAGTTGAAACTGCATCTCCATTGTCGGTACCCTCTTTGAGCAGGTTGTAGGGAGTTTCCCAATCACCACTGTCAAGATAAGATACAACTTTGTCTGCCAATGATTCGTATGATGTCATACCCATAACAAAATTTCCTCCTTTCCCGTACACATAACAATCTAATGTGTTTATTATATTATTTATTTAGAATTGGTGTGCTACACCAACTTCCAACCAAATAATCCTTTTCTAATGTGTGTTAAAGCTTCTTTGCAATCATCATTCCCTTTACTTGCACCTAAAGAAAAATGATTATATGCATCTTCTAAATTAGAGGGCATACCACTTCCATCCCTATACATTACACCGATACAATATTGAATTTGTCCCATTTCATAATCAGGTATAGCTTCTTTTTGTGCGGCTAATCTAATGAATTTTAAAGCTAAATCAAAATTCTTGTACCCTTCAGAAAAAAGGTAAAGCTTTGCAAGAGGCAGATAGGCATCATCAAGACCTTTACCGGCAGAAATAGAATAATACTTTATTGCCTTTTCCTGATTTACATCACAAGAACAATAGCCATTTTCGTATCTTCTACCGCAAGTAAGAGCTGCCCATTCGTCACCGTTTTCAGCGGCTTGCTCATACCAATACATTGCTTTTTTTCTTTTTTCTTCATAACTCATTTCGTAGTAATCATCGTCATCCAATAAATCAGCCAAACTTTTCATTGAAGATAAATGCCCCCATTCAGCAGCCATAGTCAAGTAATGTACAGCTTTTGATTTATCCTCAGGGAAGCCATCAAGACCAAATCTGTAATTAGAACCAAGTCTAAATGCAGAAAAACAATGTCCGCCTTTTATAGCTTCTTCATACCAATAAATCGATTTTTCTACATCTCTTTCGATGTGTTTACCTTGTGCATATGTATAACCCAATTCGCTCTGAATATCTAAATCGCCATAATTTGCACGTCTTAATGCTTCATTAAAAAGCAACTTGTATTCCTCATCAGAAGAAAGCCCACATCCTTTTGTTGAAATCAAAAGTGCTAATGCATCAGAAAACGCTTTGCCTCTAATTAGTAAATCGTGCGCCATTTTTTCACTTTTTAGAACTCCATAATCGCCATTGTGATATATTAACCCTAAATTATAGCATCCTTTTTCATCCCAACCTTCAGCTCCACGCTGATACCATTTAAGAGCTTGTTTTATATTTTCTACATTTCTTTCTAAATGGTTTTCATACAAAGCTCCTATTTCAGTAGCAGCCCTCGCACTTCCCATATTCCAAGCTTCTTGAAGAAGTGCAATCCCTTTGGTTATGTCTTTATTAACTCCCCAGCCGAAACCATACATTCTACCAATTTGACATTTAGCTATTTCGTCTTTAGGGTTTAGGCGTAAGACTTCAGAATATATTTCAATGGCTTTTTGATTATCCTCCGAAAAGTATTTTCCTAAAAAATACAAAGTACCAATTTCACGCAAACCATCTGTTGAACCTTTATCTGCCGCATACTTAAATAATTTATACGCTTTATCCACATCTGGTTTAACATAAACACAATCGGAATAAACGGTGCCAAGAAATGTTGTTGCCTTCAAATTGCCCAACGAGTGCTCTGTTTCTAACCAATCTAGAGCAGAGGAAGGATCCATATCATACTTCTTTATAAATTGCTTTTTTATTGATTCCATTTTTTCTCCATAATTAACTGTTTTTCAAATTTGAAATCTGCTGTCTAAGATTTGCAGCTTGTTCTTCCGCCTCAGACTTTTTAGCATTGCCTTTAAAAATTTTGATACCCGCAATGACCGTTCCAATAAATGCTAACGGAAAGAAAAAGCCGATAACTGTACAGATAATACAAACCATAACAGATTCTCTTGAAATAGCATTTTTTGCTTTTCCTTCAACCACCATAAGTTCATACTCCAAATCGGCTATCGTTTTTAAAGCTTTTCCCGAATTGTTGGTTGTTGTGGTTGAATTGTTGTTTTCGACTGAATTTGCGTTATGAACATTATTCAATGGTGATTCAGGAGGTGTATGAGGAACATACACGGGTGCGGGAGCACCGCCACCACCAATGTTTGTAGTTTCGATAGTCCCGTCATCTCTTATTATTGTACCACTACTTGCAATGGTTTCATCGCCATTTATAATAGAACCATCTTTGTCGATTTGTATTCCCATAGGTACCACATCCTTTCTTCAATTTAATAATAAGAATTTACTTTGCTGTTATATTTTTATATATGTCATTGTAAAATTCGTTTCCCATTACCGTTTTATATAAGTCACCAACACTCTGAAAAAGTGTACTTGGTTGGTGGGGGTTACTTATAAATTCATCGTGAGCTTGCTCATATATACGCTCGTATTCGTCTTTTTTAGCAAAATATTCATCATAATCTGTTATTTTTTTTGAGGGAATTTTTTTTGTTGTTACTCCAAGTGAAGTTTGAATTTCATCTGTTGTTAAAACTGATATATTTCCCGAACTAATAGATATGATAATTGCTCTTTTAATTTCAACCATTTCATTTTCTGTGAAATAAATAAATACATCAGAAAATTCATCTTGATATATTGCAAGAATAGGCAAAGCTTCTTGCCATTTATCGGGTATATCCAATATTTCTTCGCTTTCATACAAAATGGTTCTTATAGATTTATAGTTCATAGGTTGGCTCCTTATCTAATAATATTTGTAGTAATGTTTGCGGGACGCCCTGACAAAGCAAAAGCTAAGTCATTTGCTGATATTGTATTGATTTCACCCCGTCCGGTATCACTATATATAAAAGTTGAACCATCCTCGGTAACGCTTAAAAGAGAAATAGCGTGTCCTCCACTCATACCATTTTTCCATAATCTTGCGATGTCAACACTTACAATTACACCGTGTCCTGTCTGAACAGATTCAGCTAACTCTTTAACTGTTTCTCGACGAAAAATACTTATCGGCAAGTAGTATGTTGAAAGACCATTTTGTTCTAAAATTTCACGCCTATCTCTAACTGATGTTCCGCCTCGTTCATATGAATATGGATGAAAAATATCCATACAATCAATTACATTGTCAGAGCAATGCAATGCCGATGAAATAATTGTATCTTCTGTTGAGTTTTGAACACCTGCCAAAGTTAAAAGATTTGAGCATTGACACAATCCACAAGTTCCTTGCATATCAAACTCACTACATCCTTGTTGTTGAATAAGAAGCCGACTTGTTTCTATCGGATCATTATATACTCTCATTTCTACACCGTTAATATTTTGCGTAGTGAATCCATATTGAGTTTTAGATAGGTTTCTTGGTTGATTATTATATGATGTTGCTTCGTTTGGAGCTTGATTATATTCATCAACTAAAGCATCATAATCGGGTTCAGGCACATCTCTCGAATAATCACCATTAACATTCCTAAGCAACTCTGCTTCTTCTAATATCTGTTGTCTTTTGAGTATGGCATTTAAAAATAAACCTTGCGGAATACCTTTCTTTAAAAGTGTGTTTTTGTACTTTGCAATTCTTTTCTCGATATTCGTTAAGCCAAGTTTAAAATCAGAGATTGTCGGTTTTAGTTTTTTTTTAATTCTGTTCCATCTGTATTTGAGGGCGAATTTTCCATACTTATATTCAATTCCAAATATTCTTCAAGAATAGAAATACATTTTGTTAAATTAACACCGGCAGAGTCTAGTCCATCTACTTCAGAGGTGAAAAAATTATCCAACACATTAACAAACTCATCTTTTGACTTCGAGTATCTTTCGATAGTTTCTTTCATTTCTCCGAGTTCTTGTACATCCCTTTGTCTTTGTTCCGAAGAATATGTGCTATCAAGATAAACTCGATGTAGAGTACCATTACATCCGCTTTCTCTACATTTCGTTGTATCACCAAGTATTTTTAGCATAATTCTTCCACTACAAGTATCACAAACAAATGAATCAGTTCTACCATCGTCAGAACCCTTACTATGTTTCTCTTCAATTTCTGCGGCTCTTCGCTCATACTCTCTCTTAACCTGATAATCTTGATTGTCAAAGTATTCAAGTAAGCGTTGCTTTAAAGGAATAACTTGTTCACGAAAATCAGTTAAAGACTTCTTTATTTCTTGCAAAGCAGCTATATCTGTATTGATATTATCTGCCATAATGCTTCTCCTTAATTATTTCCTATGTTTGTCTGCAAGTATTCTTCTAATTTACCTTTAAGCAACTGTAATCTAGTTGTGCATTCAGAAAGGGTTGTGTAGTTTGCTGATAAAGCTGCAACTGCTTGGTCAATTACAGAACCTAAATTCTCGTATTGCTTGTCATTCCATTCCTCACCAACAACTTGATAGTCGCTTTTTAATGTGCTTGCAACACTTTTTTGCAATTCAATAAATTTTGTAATGTTATTAATCATTCTTTCCATTGCTTCAGGGGATGATTTTCCTGCCATATTATTCACGCTTCCTTTTCTTGATTTTTATTTTTAATATAGTGCATCTTATTTAATTTCTGATGTAACATATTCACCTTTTATAGCATCATTTTTTTCTATTGTTGATATGAGAAGTCCTACCTTCATACCGCTACAAGCTTGCTCTAACAATTTTCTGAAAACTTCAATGCCCTTCACATTATATGGACCGTTGTTGCCTACATAAACAAAATCACCTTTTCTTACAACGCCGTTTTCAATGGTGCCTGTAACGACAACACCTCTGCCCATAATTTTAAATGAATCTTCAATTTGCATTTTAAAACTTTGATTATCCATATTATCACTCCTTTGCTCTTGTTATCTAAATCCATCAAATGGCTTAAATTGATATGATTGGTTTATTCCATCCGAAAAAATTACAATATTAGATTTTAATTTTTCGGTTTTTGCCTCTTGGATAATTCTATCTGCATCTGTATTGCTAACTCCAAACACTATTCTATTTTGGAATTTAGGTATCACTTCATAAATAATTTCTTTTATGGATACCAAATCAGGGCAGGAAAGAACTACATTGATTCCGTATGAATATCCGGTTTCAATTAAGTTCATCAACTTCTTATGATATGAGATATTTGAATTGTTTGCTTTTGACTCACTCAATTCACTCATAAACATATCCATCGAACTTGTTATATCGTTTGGATGTTTCTTCTCAGGAACGAAGCCAAATAAATCATTACTAATGTTATCTGCATTGGAGTTTTGTTCTCTTGTTTCTATTATAAAGTCATCAATTTTCTTGTTAGCCAACATTAAAGCAATAGGCTCAATCCATTGAAAGTTATTCAAAACAATATGAATTGTATTGAAAGTAGTTGTTCCTCCTGAATTCATTTTTTGTTTTCTGCGTTTTTCATAAACAGAATATAATTCGTCAATTGTCTTTGCAACTTCGTAAACATTCTGAACCGATTTTATATCCATCGCATTATTCTGAACAACTGAACGAGTATATTCGCTCATCATTTCACCCATCATTGTTAAACCGTCAAAAAGATATACCGAAGTATTTGTAGCTTTTGAATTTAAGTGAGGATGACTTTTTACTGCACTTAATATGTAGAGGGCTACAAGTCTGTCAAGCATTTCATTATTGCTTCCCATAATTAGAAGTGTGCTACGCTTCATTCTATTAACATTGATTCTGACGGGAGGTGCAATCTTAATAGGCTCGCCCAAATATATCGGAACAGAATTAAATGTTTCGTTTTCATCAAATGAATTAAATTCAACACATTCCTTAATATCCGGAACAGAATCGCCTGAAAATACTTTTGTTTTTTCAGATGTTTCCATAAGTGAGAACCTAGATTCAACTTCGGATAAAATAGCCTCTTGTGCTTCTGAGTTACAATAAGCAATCTTTAATGCTGTTGGTGTTGTTCTCGAATAGTTTTCAGAATATACTGCTGAACCCTTTTCAGTTCCCATTTTTTTAAATGCGATTCTGCCATTTACATCTCCGAAAATCTGATTAGACTCCATATCGGTACATTGCATACCAATTCGCACATACATTTCATTTAATGTTGAGCGTCTAACCGTAAATCCGCTTGAAAGACGGCTCATAGTTTGAGTTGCTAATATAAAATGTATTCCATAAACACGGCAAATGGAGATGAAATCGGCTAATTTGCCTGCACAATAATTTGCAACTTTACGGTTGTTATCTTCGCTGAATAACATTTGAAATTCATCCGCAATAACAAGTATTCTAGGCATCTTTTCACCTGTTGCTTCTCTGTATTGAGTTATGTTACGGACATCAATACCTCGTTCCTCATTCAGTTTTGCAATAAGTCTAATTCGTTCTTGCATTATTTCCCATAACTCATCAAGAATGCTCTGACCAAATTCTTGCATAGCATCCAAAGCAAGCAATTTAATATGTGGAATATTATTATTTGCATACACTTTAAATTCAGTACCACTCTTGAAGTCCATCAGGTACAAGTTAAGTTCATCGGGTCCATATTTTGTAATAGCACTCATTATTATTGTGTGTAACAATGTTGATTTACCGGAGCCAAGAGAGCCGAATACCAAAGCGTGGTGTGAAGTACCGTTACCGACCACATCACCAAATTCCACACATTGAACATTGCCATCCTCATTTTTACCGATAGGAATAGATAATTTTTTCGTAGTATCACCTTTAAACCACTCGTTTCTTGGCGATATTTTCTCAATCGGAAGTGCGGCGTTTTTAACCTCTTTGTAATTTTTGAGATATATTTCTTCAAACATTGACATTTCAGAACGGGATGGCAATTCATTAAATGTAATGTTTACACCGGTACTCAAAGAAAAGCACCTACCATCATATTCAACACTATGACAATATTCCTTGATTCGTTCTATCAACTGCAAATAGGAATCATTAGCCCTTTCATTTATAAGCGCAACATTATAATGAATTAAAACATTGACACCATAAGGAGTTCCATTCTTTACAATGTTGTATAAAGAATCAAGCATAGACTCATCAAAATACTTTGGAAAGTCTAATAGGCATAAGCATTTCATTGATTCAGATTTATCCGAAACTTCAGCATTGTACTCAAATATGTCTGAATACGATGCTAATTTTGTTTGACCTATTTCATCAACAAAATTAGACAACTGTTCGATTTGTGTTCTAATTTGTTGTTGCGTTGTTAAAACCTTATCTCCCATAATATCTGGAAATGATTTAACAAAATTTAAAAACATATCAAAACCTCTTGAACGCCCTTCGGGATCATACAAGTAGAAACATTGCTTTGATGCAGGTTGATTTTTAATCATAGAATACATAATAGAATGTATGGCATTTTTAGCCGCCTCGCTATCTATTGTATCTATGAAGAAATTTGTATTATCTCTCAAATCATATATTGCAGGGAGGACAAGAGATTGTCCCATTATGTTATTTTTGTAAATTCGTCTAACTACATCACTTACAAATGGATAGTGTAACACTTCACTTACAGATTGCTTTAATGAGCCTAAACATATGTATTCTGTAAAGCTTTCCGAAACTTCACAGCTTCTTTGTAATGTGTCCGCCATATCCATAATAGTATCAATATCTGAATCAGAAAGAACGCTTTTTACAGATACTTCACAAGAATATAAAATCTCGTTTTGAGCTTTAATCTGTTGTTCTTCGATTTGTTGCATTAATTCAGCAGTTTCATTTGCTGCTTTATCAATTTCTTCATCTCTTTTTTTATCCAATTCAGCTCGTTTTGAATAAACTTGGCGCTGAATAGTTGTGAAAGCTATATCTCTTAACTTTAAGCCCTC
>ULVN01054766.1_pt1 | contig 16278 bp, 14 predicted proteins | sample 1959491 | NCBI WGS metagenome assembly ULVN01 (sample SAMEA4835787, study PRJEB28245) | human gut metagenome | biome: gut microbiome; material: fecal sample | place: Denmark | collected 2008 | reverse complement strand
TTTTCCGGCCCTTTGGGTCAATTATAGTCCGGCCTTAACATGATGCTCTGCAAAAAACGGTTCCCCCCACGGGAAAATATGAAAAAATGGTCTTAGGAATCTGCTCTCTGGTAGTCGTAATGTGGATTGTTCCTGGATTCCTGAAGTCGAGTTTTCCTGGAATTTACCAATTTTTCAAAGTACAGGGGACCGCATTCCCACCATTGGTTGGTGCTAGTTTATTATGCTTACTTACTTTGGATGGTAAACCGTTGCTTGACTTTAAGGAGGCCGTCAGCAAAGGTGTAGATTGGAGCAGCATTATTATGGCTGCTGGCACATTGGCACTTGGTGCGGCGATGACGAATAAATCTGTGGGAATCACTGCTTGGATCACCAGTAGCATTGCACCGATATTACAAAACGCTTCAGCTACAATGCTGATTGTATTTATTATCGCATGGGCTTCCATCCAGACGAATGTATCATCAAATATGGTTACGGTTACTGTGGTGACTGCCATTGCGATACCTCTTTGTAACGCTACAAATGGAGCAGTGAATACAGCAGTTATCTGCGCTTTAATCGGAATGATTGCCAGTTATGCATATGCGACTCCGCCTGCTCATCCGGCTGTGGCTTTAGCTATTGGCTCTGAAAAAACTACGACGGGTCAGGTATTGAAACTAGGGATTGCTATGATGGTGATTGCGATTGCCGTCACGGTTCTGGTAGGGTATCCGCTGGGTGTGGTAGTATTGGGAGCATAGTGAATATCTTTTGGCAGAAAGGAAAAGAGCTTTGCTTAAACTGAAGCAAAGCTCTTTTTCTTTAATATTCGCCATAATGTCGTCCGGCTAATATGAAGCCTTTTGGCAGTCCTTGTTTGATTGTAGTTTTCTTCTTTTAGAATTTTTTGCGCTATGTCGTAAATGATTTCATCCAATGGCTTTTCCAGATTCAAGGGTTCCTGTGTGGATGGAGTATACGCTTCTGTTTCATTTTTTAACAAATTCCGGATGGTATGGACAGGAATCCATGGAGTCGTCGTTGTCCGAATGGCTTCTGTGATGACTCGTTTAAGCTGAGTCAGATTCCAGGGCCAGTCATATTGACAAAGCAGGGAGACGGCCTCTGGCTCTAGCCCCACAATATGGTGATCATGCAAATGGTTATCGTGCTGGATCAATAAAAGTGCGTAGTTTAATATGATGTCCTTATTTTGCCGGAGTGAAGGCAGCGTTAAAGGCAGCGCATTGAAATCTTCCAGAAGTTTATGATGGCGTTGGGACAGTTCATCCGATTGAACTCCTTCCAGGAGGAAAGTAAAGTATGCCGAGGTGGAGTATTTAATGGCTGCCAATTCATTTTCCCAGGCATCGAACAGGAGAGAGTTTGTTTGCGCCAGGCCTTTGAATAAAAAAATACTGTTTTCTACATAAAGTGGAGAACGGGAATCTTCAATGAAATGATGTAACGTATCCAGCGAGAAAAGAGAAACATCCACAATAAATAAGAACTCATACGGTTGACTGTTTTTGTTGAATAACTGTTTATAAAGGGAAAGCCCGTCCGTCCCGGGAGCACCAAGGATGCACAGGGCCTGCTTTTCTTTAGAGGAATGTATTGCCTGTTGCCAAATGGTTGGATTGGTCAATTGTAGAAGATTTGGAACTGTGAAGGCAATTTCTTTATGGCGATAAAAAGTCAACCAGGGCATGTTGGAAGGAGTTGAGAGAAATTTTTTAGGCTGGATTTTGAATATAAAATAACGCTGTTCTCGAATCTTTGTGATGAATCCATTGATGTTATAAAAAACATCTTCTATTCGGCGGGAAAACGTATTTTTTCCCGTTTGTGATAACGAGTGGATTAGATGTCGGCAAATCGTTTGCAGGCCTTTTTTGTAGATTTTAGCGCTCTGATAGATTAATTCTTCTGCGGCACTATAAACAAGAACAAGAGAGTCATCGGTTTTCAAGCAGGAAGATAATAACCGATTTTCTTCTGCAACGTCACTGATGTATGAAGTGATGTGCAAACCCTGGGAAAATGCTTCTGCTACACTGTCAATACTAGAGGTAAGCAAAATGCTTTGTAGCCCTACCTTTTCTGCATATAGTACGGAGACAGCATCACCAATAATCAGGGTATACCCCATGGATTTTAATTGATTGACTTTTTCCGGAGCGTTATGCCATTTGTCGATGGTAAAGATGCTGTAGGGCAATTGCAGGATATCACACAGAATTTGTGCGGAATGGGCAATGTTTTCATAAGCCAGGATAGCCGGTTTTCCATGATAATGCTCGATGAGCTTAAATATGTTCAATAAATCGAAATAAGAAATGGGAATTTCAATGACAGGTATTGTCGCATATTTCTCGACCTCCATTTTTGTCCCACCACGAGAGATGATGCAATCGAATGCATCTGCAGGATATTGTTTTAAAATTTCTACTCCTTCTGTAATGGCACCAACGGAAACAGTCAGATCCATTTGGGGAAAGTTTTTCGCTGCCTGAATCATTACCTGTTTCAAAGTTGGATAAGGAGCAATTCCTAATACTTTTATTTTTTTTTGCTGCATCAGTATTTTCCTTTCTTGTGTTTCAAAAAAGAACAATATGAGAAAAAACAAATAGCAATGATATTATATATCAATATGTTTAAATATGAAACGATTAACAAGAAATTTCTGTTGAGACGATTTACTGAAATGGATACAATGAAACCATCGAATGGTTCAGTCTTTTCTGATTAAAGGAGGAGTAAAGATGAATGCGGTAATTCATGTAAATAGCAAGGACAATCTGGTTACGTGCTTACGGCCTATTAAAAAAGGTGAAACAATTACTTTCGAAGGCAAGGAATATACGGCAACCAGCGATATTCCCAAATTCCATAAGATGGCTGTAGAAGAAATCCCCAAAGGTGGCTATTGCTATAAATATGGACAGATCATCGGGGAAGCTCTGGTGGATCTGCATCCTGGTGACTATGTACATGTCCACAACTTGGCTAGTACTCGTGGCCGCGGCGACTTGAAGGCTGAATAAGGGAAAAGGGGAGAGAAAATCATGAAAATCTTAGGATATAGAAGAGAAAACGGGACCTTTGGTGTACGGAATCATCTGTTGATTCTGCCGACTTCTGTTTGTGCAACGGATACGGCTAAAAAAATCGCGGAGCAGGTTCCAGGTGCGGTTTATGTAAGCAATCAGCATGGCTGCTGCCAAATTGGTTCTGACCAGGAACAGACGGAACGGACCTTGGAAGGTTTCGGGAAGAATGCCAACGTTGGTGCTGTTCTGGTTGTTGGCCTTGGCTGCGATGGGATCCAGGCACAGGAACTGGCCAAACGGATTGCTGTTACTAAAAAACCTGTGGAAGCCATTACCATCCAGGGGTGTGGCGGCACTTTGAAAGCCATTGCCAGAGGCGGGGAAATTGCCTGCGCCATGGCAGCCAAACTTTCTACGGAAGTCCGTACGGAAGGCGATATCAGCGAACTGATCCTGGGCATGGAATGCGGCGGTTCCGATCCTACCAGCGGTCTGGCCTCCAATCCTACTATCGGATATGTTTCTGATAAACTGGTTTCCCTGGGCGGCAGCAGCATCCTGAGTGAAACGACGGAAGTCATCGGGGCTGAACATATCCTGGCCAAACGTTTTGGGGATTCCAAACAGCGGGAAAAATTCCTGACTATGGTCCATAATGTGGAAGAACGGGCTCTGAAATTGGGTGAAGACCTTCGTACCGGCCAACCGACCCCTGGCAACAAAGCCGGCGGGCTGTCCACCATTGAAGAAAAGTCTCTTGGCTGCATGTATAAAGCCGGGAATACGGCTCCGTTCCAAGGGGCTCTGGAATATTCTGAAGCCCTGCCTCTGGAAAAGAAAGGCCTGTACTTCATGGATACCCCGGGTCAGGACATCGATTCCATCACAGGTATGGTTGCTGGTGGCGCCACTGCTATTGTATTCTCCACCGGGCGTGGTACTCCTACCGGGAGCCCCATTGCTCCGGTCATCAAAATCACCGGGAATACGGATACCTTCAACAATATGCCGGATAACATTGATGTCAATGCCGGGAAAATCATTACTGAAGGTAAAACAATTAAAGACCTTGGAGAAGAGACCTTCAACCTTTTGCTGGATGTATGCAACGGGAAGATGACGAAGGCCGAAGCCTTGGGTCATAGAGAATTCGGGATTTACAAGGTCTCTGGTACCTTCTAAAAAGAAAGGAAGTCATCATGAAGATTCTGCAAGCAGTCAAAAAATGCCCAGGCGGATTGATGATTGTACCGTTACTGCTGGGTGCGCTGGTGAATACCTGCGCACCTCAGCTCTGGGTCGTCTTCAAAGGAACATTTACTACGTATCTGTGGAAAACGGGGGCTATGCCCCTGCTGGCAGCGTTCCTGTTCTGCAATGGGACAACAATTGATGTGAAACAGGCTGGTACGACTCTTACTAAAGGGATTGTCCTGACGGCTGTGAAAGTATTGGTTGGTATGGGAATCGGTGTTGCTGTCAGCTATACTTTTGGGGAAGCAGGCATCTTTGGATTGGCTCCCATTGCCATCATTGCCGCTATCGCCAATTCCAATGGCGGGCTGTATGCAGCTCTTGCTGGTGAATATGGGGATGCAACTGATGTGGGTGCTGTTTCCGTACTGTCCATCAATGATGGCCCTTTCTTTACGCTGCTGGCGTTAGGGGCTGCCGGTTATAAGGTACCTATCGAAGTTTTGATTGGGTGCGTCATTCCTATTATTGTGGGATGCATTTTAGGGAATTTGGATCCGGATATCAAGAAGTTCTGTGAACCGGGAACCAGTTTACTGATTCCGTTCTTTGCATTCCCGTTGGGCGCAGGATTGACGTTGACTTCTATTGTGAAAGCTGGGCCGTCCGGTATCATTTTGGGCGTTGCTTCTACGGTATTCACCGGCTTTGCAGGATATTTTGTCTACAAACTGATGCATTATAAACATCCGGAAGTTGGGGCTGCCATTGGTACTACGGCTGGTAACGCCGCCAGTACACCTGCAGCTGTAGCTGCAGCAGGTGTTATTTCTACTGTAGTCAGCGATACCGCTACCGTACAGATTTCCGCTGCAATCATTGTAACTGCCATTTTGTGCCCGCTGCTTGTAACCATGCTGCACAAAAAGGAAGTTGCCACAAGCAATAATCAGTAATCCTAGTTTGAGCCGTTCTACCAATGTGTATGGACGGCTCAAACTTTATATTTGTATTTTTAGGTAATTCACTTGATTGGGAGATGAGAATATGAAACTATTGGTATTAGCAGATGATTTGACGGGAGCGTTGGATACGGGAATTCAATTTGTGGCAGCCGGTGCAGATACACGCGTCATTTTAAATCCGCAATATCCCTTGAAAGAATTGGATCCAACTATTGATGTGGTAGTTATCGATACAGAAACGCGGCATATCCCTGGACAAAAAGCGTATGACTTAGTGCATACCATTGCAGAACAAGCAAAAGAATTGCAGATTCCCTGTCTCTATAAAAAAACAGATTCTGGGTTGCGAGGCAACGTAGGTGCAGAATTGTCGGCTGTGTTAGAAACGGAAGGCGGACAGCTCCATTTTATTCCGGCATTTCCAAAGACTCATCGCTATACAAAAAACGGGATCCATTTCATTGATGGAACACCTGTTGCTGAAAGTGTATTTGGTAAGGACCCGTTCAATCCGGTAAAATTCTCATCTGTAAAGGAAATCATCCACGAGCAAACCAAACTGCCGGTATTTGTTGTTCCTGAAGGAAAAGAACCTTCAGAGGAAAGCGGGATTTTCGTTTATGATGCTGAGACGGATGCAGATATAGAAAAAATTGCTCAGATGTTACAGGCAAAGGGGAAACTCAATTTGCTGGCTGGTTGTGCCGGCTTTGCTTCCCATCTCTCGCCTCTCCTGCGCTTTGAACAAAAGAAAAAACATCCGATTCCTTCGAAAAAAGCATTTTTACTGGTTTGCGGTTCCGTAAATCCTATTACGAGAAAACAAGTGAAAGAAGCTGTGGATAGCGGGAAATTTACCTATTTTCGGGTGAAACCAGAACAGAGCCTGACACCCCATTGGTTTGAATCAGAGCAGGGAAAAGAATCAATCAGGCAATGGTCGAATGCGCTGCAGCAAGGGAAAAACTGCATCATCGATACGAATGATATTCCGGGTGAAGTTTCAGTGGCAGAATATGCAAAAACACAGGGAATGGATTTCGATGATATCCAACAGCAGATTCCCAAAGCCATGGGTGAGCTTCTGCAGGGGTTATTTGAAAATGGTTTAGATGCAACGGTTATGGTGACCGGTGGCGATATTTTGATGGGTATGATCCGTGCCTTGGATATCGGAGGAATTACGCCCATCCAGGAATTGTTTACGGGAACCGTACTTTCTACAGTGACCATCGATGGGAAAGAACAGCCTTTGATTTCTAAATCCGGAGGATTTGGGGACCCTGACTTGTTGGTCCAATTGCTGGAAAAACTGGGGAGAAAGGGTTAAACATCATGCTGGAACAATATGCGTTACGGATGCCTTCTGTCGTTTATGGCGGAGTCGATGCTATTTCGAAACTGACAGAAATCATCCAACAGAATGGATATAAAAAAGTGGCTTTGTTCATAGGGCCCCATATAAAAAAAGTGAACTGTTTGAACTTCCTCGCAAGGCCATTGAAAAAGCCGGTGTGGAGTATGAAGTCTTTGATGACCTGCCCTCTGAACCCAGCTATATGGCCGTACAGAAAGTCATCGACCAGTTCAAACATACCGGAGCCGATTTTATTGTTGGCTGCGGCGGTGGCAGTGTCATGGATGCGGCCAAATTAGCCAGTATATTGACAACGGATGATTACGGGGTCAAGGAATTGCTGGATGATCCAGGCCGGGGTAAGAAATGCGTGCCCATTGCACTGATTCCCACCACGGCCGGCAGCGGGGCCGAAGTAACACCCAACGCCATTGTGGCTGTTCCAGAACGGGAATTGAAGGTGGGTATCGTCAATGAAAACATGATTGCAGACTATGTGCTGCTGGATACCCGGATGATCAAACATCTGCCTCGGAAGATTGCGGCTTCCACCGGGGTGGATGCCTTGTGCCATGCCATTGAATGTTTTACCAGCAATAAAGCCAACCCTTTCAGCAATACGTATGCTCTTGAAGCTCTGGATTTGATCCTGGCCAATATTGAAGAGGCCTGCGAAAATCCGGAAGCTATGGATGCAAAAAATAAGATGCAGATAGCGGCTTTTTATGGCGGAGTGGCCATTACCGCTTCCGGAACAACGGCAGTCCATGCCCTGAGTTATCCTCTGGGGGGAAAATATCATATTCCTCATGGTGTATCCAATGCCATCCTGCTGGTGCCGGTGATGCATTTCAATGAACCGGTCTGCAAGGAAAGCTTTACCCAGATTTATGACCGGTGCTGCCATGATGCAGTGAAAAATGCTGCAACACCGGAAGAAAAGAGTGCCTGGGTCATCGGGCGGTTGGAGAAAATCGTGAAACATCTGGATATCCCTACCAGCCTAAAGAGCTTCGGGGTACCGGCCAGCGATTTGGAACAATTAGTGGAATCGGGTATGCAGGTGACCCGGTTGCTGGTGAATAACCGGCGGGAAGTAACACCGGAGGATGCCCGTAAAATCTATCAGGAAATCCTGTAAGAGAATGATGAAAGGTAAGTAAAAAGATGGTATATTTTTAAGGGATACCAATTGCTTGATGCTTCAATAATTTATGGGTAATAAGTTCTCGATGATAGGAGGAAAAGAAAATGAATGAAAAACCGATTGTTGCGATTACCATGGGGGATCCTTTTGGGAATGGCCCGGAAATTACGGTAAAAGCGCTGGCTAAGCCGGAACTGTATGATACCTGCCGTCCGCTGGTGGTAGGGGATGCTTCCTGCATGGAATATGCCATCCAGGTGGCGGAACAGGTTTCTGGCTTGAAGGAAAAACTGCATGTGATCAAAGAAGTATCGGAGGCGTTGTTCGAACCGGGTACCATTGATCTGATCGACCTGGGACTGATCAAACCGGAACAGATCCCTCATAATGTGGAGAACGGGAAACCGGCTCCTTTCCATATCGGTGCCTGCAAATTGGGTGGCGAAGCGGCCTTCCAGTATGTCATCAAAGTCATTGATATGGCGATGAAGAATGAAGTGGACGCCACGGTGACCAATGCGCTGAGCAAAGAAGCCATCAACATGGCAGGGCATCATTATTCCGGCCATACGGAAATTTATGCGGAATACACCCATACGAAACATTACACCATGATGCTGGCTCATGATAACCTGCGTGTGGTCCATGTTTCCACCCACGTTTCCCTGCGGGAAGCCATTGAGCGGGTAAAGAAACCTCGTGTACTGGAAGTTATCCGGATTGCTAACGAAGGCTGCAAGGCGCTGGGCATCGAGAAACCGAAAATCGCTGTGGCTGGGCTGAATCCACATTGCGGTGAAGGCGGTCTGTTTGGCCGGGAAGAAATCGATGAAATCCAGCCGGCCATCGATGAAGCCATGGCCGAAGGTATCTGCATCCCGGATAAGAAACCCACTCCGCCGGATACGGTATTCTCCAAGGCTCTGGGCGGCTGGTACGATATCGTAGTCTGCATGTACCATGATCAGGGCCATATCCCTCTAAAAGTAAAAGGGTTCGTCTATAACCATAAATTAGGTCATTGGGATGCTGTGGCGGGGGTGAATATCACCCTGGGACTTCCTATTATCCGGGCCAGTGTGGATCATGGTACTGGGTTCGGTCATGCCGGTAATGGTGGGGCCAATGAACTGAGCCTGCAGAATGCTATTTCCTATGCCATCCAGCTGGCTAAACATCGGAAACATTAAAAGTTCATGCTATAATTAATCTGTAAAAGCACCTGCTTTGACATGCTTCAAAGCAGGTGCTTTTATTTTTGGCGGGAAAGCGACGAAAATGCAATATAAGAAACAAAACAAAACAAAACACATAAATGTGAAATTTTTGTGTCATGTAACAATTATAAATAAATAAACGAAAAAAGGAATATAATTAAAAATGTTCGATGAAACATTACAATACTAAAGAAACAAACCTTTAATCGAACTAAAATGTAATTTAAAAAATAGAGAGTAGTATTAACAGTGGAATAAAATTGGACGACAGAAGGGGAGATCGAAGATGCTAAACAAAAAGACAAAATTATTGGGACTTGTTCTTGCAGGAGTCGTTGCCTTGAATTTGTTCAGCGGCTGTGGCAGTAGCGGAAAAAGCAGCACGGGAGGAAAAAATACTATTACCATATCACTACACCAGGATCCTCCGAAACTGGATCCCATGCTTTCCAGTGCGTTTGTGGACCGGATTGTTTTCCAGAGTTTGTATGATAAGCTGGTGGATTTGGACAGCAAGGGAAATATTATACCTATGCTGGCAGAAAAATGGGAAATCAGTCCAGATGGGCTGGTCTATACGTTCCATTTGAAAAAAGGCGTCAAGTTCCATGATGGGACAGAATTCAACGCCGATGCCGTCAAATTCAATTTGGAAAGAGACAAGCAAAAGAGTTCTAACCGGAAGGGGGAACTCAGCGCTGTGAAGGAAATCAAAGTGGTGGATCCTTTGACCGTACAACTGGTGCTCAGTAAACCCTATGCACCGCTACTTTCTCAACTGACCGATCGGGCCGGGATGATGGTCTCTCCGACAGCTGCCAAGAAATTGGGGGATAAATTCCAGACTGCTCCTGTGGGTACTGGTCCATATAAGTTCGAAAGCAGAAGCAAGGGTAATCAACTGGTCCTGGTAAAGAACAAAGACTACTGGAAGGCTGATACTCCGAAAAGTGATAAAATCGTGTTTAAAATCATGACTGATGCCAATGTGGCACTGGTCAACCTGAAAAGCGGTCAGGTAGATATGACGAACCGGTTCCCACTCAACGAAGCAGGGAAATATGCCAACGACAGCAAGATTGGTGTGGTTAACCAGCCGGGCCCTGGGTTCAAAGGACTTATGATGAATATGAAGGATCCTGCGTTCCAGGATAAACGGGTGCGGCAGGCACTGGAAAAGGCTATCGATCGGGAGGCCATTGTGAAAGTGGCGCTGTTCGGCGTAGGGACACCTGGACGGACGGCCCTGTCTCCTACCAGCTGGGCCTATGATGCGGCTTTGGATAAACCGCAGTCGGTCGATGTAGAAGGGGCTAAGAAACTGCTGGCAGCGGCCGGGAAAGCAGATGGCCTCAGCTTCACCATCCAGACAGACTCTGACCCGATTTCTCAACAGGTATGCCAATTGCTGCAGAAACAGTTTAAAGCTATCAATGTAGATATGAAGATCCAAAAACAGGATTTTGGGACCCTGTTGGATCGGACGGACAAAGGCGATTACCAGATGGCCTATATGGGATGGAGCGGCCGTACGGATCCTGATGGTAACTTCTACAGTTGGGTTTATTCCAAGGGGACGGATAACTTCATGGGCTATGCGGATTCCACCATGGACCAGTTGCTGGAAGAAGGACGGACTGTCACCGATCAGGGAACCCGGAAGGGGATCTACCAGAAGATCATGGTACAGCTGCTGGACGATGTGCCTTATATCTATCTGTATCATGAAAACAATGTGTTCGGGTTATCCAAAGCCGTACAGGGCTTTACGCCGGTACCGGATGGGATGATCCGTACAGCCGATATGAAGAAGAGCTGAATTTCATACAGAGGTGGAACTCATGAAAATCATCTTAAAAAGGATTGCAGCTGCGATTCCTGTATTATTTATCGTGAGTATTATGGTGTTCCTCATGCTTCAACTGTTGCCGGGTGATCCGGCAACAGTCATATTGGGACAGGAAGCAACTCCTGAAGCTGTAGAAGCAATGAGAGAACAATTGGGCTTAAATCGCCCTCTGGTTATCCAATATGTGGACTGGCTGAGTAAAGTTCTCCAGGGAAATCTGGGTCAATCATTGGTCGATGGAAGCAATGTGAATGATTTAATCGCAGAAAGATTGCCGGCTACGCTGGAACTGGCCTTTGGATCTTTTTTCGTGGCTTTGATCATTGCACTGCCATGCGGGATTATTTCTGCGGCAAAACCCAATACGCTTGTGGACTATGTTTGCACGTTCATTTCAATGATCGGCATGTCCATCCCCCATTTCTGGCTGGGTATGCTTTGCATCATTGTGTTTGCCGTACAACTGGGGCTGGTTCCTGCATCCGGGTATGTCCCCTTTTTTGATGACCCGGTGGAAAACTTGAAAACTATTATTTTACCCGTGATTGCAACGGGATTTCGTGAAAGTGCCGTCCTGACCCGGATGGTGCGGAGCAGCATGCTGGAAGTGCTCCAATCGGATTATATCCGTACGGCCAAAGCTAAAGGGTTGGCTCCGAAGGCCATCTTATTTGGACATGCTTTGAAGAATGCCATGATTCCTGTTATTACGACCAGTGGTTTGCTGTTAGCAGGGCTGTTGGGTGGCTTGGTCATTACAGAAACAATTTTCAATATTCCCGGTTATGGGAAACTAATCATCGATTCGGTCTTCAATCGTGATTTCATTACGGTGCAGAGTGCTATCCTTGTCTCCGCAGTTTTTGTGGTAGTTGTAAACATTGCAGTCGATATCTTATATGCTTTCGTGGATCCGCGGATCCGGTTCGGAAAGGAGAGCAACTCATGATTGCAGAATTTCCTAAAAGACAATCGGTCTTTATGACTTTTGTGAAACGGTATTGTCGTACCAGACAGGCAATTGTGGGCGCCATCATTGTTTTCCTTTTGATTCTGGTTGCCTTTGGTGCTCCGGCCTTGACCCATTATGATCCCATTTATGATCAGGATTACAGTGCAGTACTGGCATCTCCGCAGGCTGCCCATATCTTTGGAACAGATGACTTGGGACGGGATACTTTTGCCCGGTTGGTCTATGGAGCTCGGTTGACGACGGCTGCTGCTATTTTACCGGTGGCCTTTGCTTTCTTTGTGGGCGTTCCCATTGGCTTATACAGTGGCTATAAAGGGGGCTTTGTGGACCAGTGGATCATTACGAGAATTGTCGATGCTTTGCAGGCCTTTCCTTCCATGGTGCTGGCACTGGCGCTGGCTGCTATGTTGGGCGGCGGATTCATGAATGCCATGCTTGCTATTGGCATCGGCTTTTTGCCTGCATTTATCAGAATCACTCGTGCACAGGTCATCCAGATTAAACAATTGGAGTATATACAGGCGGCACGTTCGATTGGCTGTTCTGATCTCCGGATTGCGATTTGCCATATCTTACCTAATGTGATGCCGACGCTTCTTGTACAAATTACCCTGGCCATGGCCAGTGCCATTATATCAGAGGCAGGGCTATCCTATATTGGTCTGGGTGCCAGTCCGGAACAACCCAGCTGGGGCTCGATGCTGCGGACGGCACAAAGTTACCTGGGAACCCAGCCCTGGGTTGCCATCTTTCCGGGCTTATCCATCTCCATTGCTGTCTTTGGTTTCAACTTGATGGGTGATGGGTTGCGGAGAGCTTTGGATCCGAAGATCAAAGACTGAGGAGAGGTGCTGAGGATGACAGAACCTGTACTGAAAATCAAAGACTTGTGTGTGGATTTTATAGATGGAAAACGTCATATCAATGCGGTAGATCATCTGGCCCTGGATATTTATCCCGGGGAGACAGTAGGTCTGGTGGGTGAATCTGGATGTGGAAAATCGACCACTTCTTTAGCCATTATGCAACTGCTGGATTCTCATAATTCCTGTATCCCTGAGGGAAGAATCGAACTGGAGGGGAAGAATCTGCTGGAATACAGTGAAACCGAAATGGAAAAGGTAAGAGGTGATTCACTGGCCATGATTTTTCAGGAACCCATGACTTCACTGAATCCGGTCTATACTCTGGGTAAGCAATTGACAGAAGGAATCATCCTTCACGAAAAGGTTAGCAGGAAAGAGGCAGAGGATAGAGCCATCGAAATGATGAAAAAAGTGGATATCCCTCGCCCTGAGCAAATGTTGAAAAGTTACCCTTTTGAACTTTCTGGAGGGATGCGGCAGCGGATCATGATTGCCATGGCATTATCCTGCAATCCCAAACTTTTGATTGCAGATGAACCGACCACTGCCCTGGACGTAACCGTACAGGCCCAGATCCTAGATTTGATGAATTCCCTGAAAGAGCAGCTGAATATGGCCATTATCCTGATTACCCATGATTTAGGGGTTGTGGCAGAGATGTGCAAATATGTGTATGTGATGTATGCCGGGCAGATTGTGGAGACTGCAACCATCGATGACTTGCTGCAACACCCGTTGCATCCGTATACCCAAGGGTTATTGAATTCCATGCCGGAACGCTGGCTGGGAGGAGAGCGGCTATACAGCATCCCGGGGACTGTACCTCCGATTGGAACCAAAATCACGGGCTGCAAGTTTGCAGATCGGTGTCAATATTGCACTCAGCTGTGCAGAATGGCGCCTCCGCCACTGGTCCGGCTGGATGAACATCGTTCGGTTCGTTGTATTCGTGGTGCTGCGCAAAAGGGGGTAAGTGAGTATGAGTCCTGAAGAAATCCTTTTGCAGGCTGATCATGTAAAAAAATATTTTCCCATTTACGATGAAGGGGTTTTGTTTTCCAAGAAAATCGGAGCAGTGAAAGCTGTGGATGATGTGAGCTTTTCCGTGAAAAAAGGAGAAACACTTGGAATCGTAGGAGAATCAGGATGCGGAAAATCCACTTTGGGGAAGACCATCTTACGCTTGATTGAGCCCACAGATGGTAAAATTTTATTTCATGGGAAAGATATCGTCCATCTAAATGCGGAAGAACTGAGAAAGTTGCGGACGGCGGTCCAAATGGTCTTCCAGGATCCTTATGCTTCGCTGAATCCCAGGATGACCATTGGCCGGACTTTAGAGGAACCGTTACTGATCCATCAGGTGGGTACTGCACAAGAACGGCGAAAACGAGTGGAAAGAATCCTGGAAGAAGTGGGTCTGGATGATCGCTATTATGGCAGTTACCCTCATGAATTTTCAGGCGGGCAACGGCAGCGGATCGCAATTGCGCGGGCACTCATCAATAAACCGGAACTGATTATTGCTGATGAAGCGGTTTCGGCCTTGGATGTTTCGGTTCAGGCACAGATTCTGAACTTGATGAAAGATTTGCAGCAGCGGTACCAGCTGACCTATTTGTTTATTTCCCATGATTTGTCCGTCATCCGCTATATAAGCAACCGGATTCTTGTGATGTATCTCGGCAGGGTTATGGAAGTGGCAGAGGCTGAAGAGCTGTTTACCCATACGCTGCATCCCTATACACAAGGACTTCTGGCCGCTTCTCCCAGCCTGGAGCGGCGACGGAAGGCAAAGAAAACGTTCTTGGGAATGGATATCCCCAGCGCTTCCAATCCGCCTTCAGGCTGCGTATTCCATACACGCTGCCCTTATGCAACTGAAGAGTGCAGCAAAAAAATCCCTGAACTTAGGGAGGTGGGAAAAGGTCATTATGTTGCTTGTCATCAGGTTCAAGAGTAAGAGTCTGTCTGGTTGAACTTACCTGATATGAAGGGGGAGGATTTTATGAAAGCATCATGGAAAAAAATCACGAGTTTGCTTTTGCCTGGGATTTTGGCACTGGGACTTTTAAGCGCCGGTTGTGGCAACGGAAAAAGTACGGGCAGTGGGAATAAGACCATCAATATTGCCCTGCATCAGGATCCCCCTAAATTGGATCCCATGATTTCTACTGCTTTTGTAGATCGGATGGTCTTCCAATCGGTCTTTGATAAATTGGTGGAGTTGGACGATAAGGGGAAGATTGTCCCCATGCTGGCAGAAAAATGGGAAATCAGCCCGGATGGGAAGCAATATACCTTCCATCTGCGGAAGGGCGTGAAATTCCACGATGGGACGGAATTCAATGCGGAAGCGGTTAAGTTCAATCTGGAACGGTATAAACAAAAAAGTTCCAACCGCCGGAACGAATTGAAAGCGGTCAAGACTATCAAGGTCATCGACCCCTATACGGTTGAACTGGATCTGGAGACTCCTTATGCACCTTTACTGGCTAATCTGACCGATCGGGCCGGTATGATGTGTTCTCCTGATGCGGTGAAGAAAGCTGGGGATAAGTTTCAGAATCATCCTGTAGGGACCGGACCGTATGTCTTTAAAGAAAGATCCAAAGGGAACCAGATCGTCCTGGAAAAGAACAAGGATTATTGGCAGAAAGATAAACCTAAGGCAGATAAGCTGGTTTATAAAATTATGACGGACGGGAATGTTGCTTTGATGAATTTGAAGAGCGGACAGGTCGATATGATCAACCGGTTCCCGTTGAACGAAGTGAAAAATTATCAGAGTGACAAGGCGATTTCGGTCATCAACGAAGCCAGCCCCGGTTTCAAGGGAATCGTGCTCAACAATACCAATGCCAATTTCCAGGATAAAAGAGTACGGCAGGCCATCGATAAGGCCTTGGATCGAAAAGCGATTGTAGAAGTTGCTCTGTCCGGTGTAGGGACTCCGGGTCATTCTGCTTTGTCGAAATCCAGCTGGGCTTATGATGCTGAACTGGATCAGGCTCCGGCAGCGGATGTGGAAGGGGCTAAACAGTTACTGGCAGCAGCCGGGAAGGCTGATGGATTCTCTTTTACCATCCAAACGGATACGGATCCCATTTCTCAACAGGTATGCCAGTTGATCCAGAAACAACTGAAAGCTGTCAACATCGATATGCAGATCCAGAAAATGGATTTCGGGACTTTGCTGGATCATGCGAAAAAAGGCGATTTCGAAGCGGCTACCATCAGCTGGAGTGGCCGTATGGATCCTGACGGTAACCTGTATGACTGGTTCCATACGGGCACGAGCATGAACTATATGAAGTACAGCAATCCGGAAGTGGATGGCTTGCTGGAACAGGCACGCCATCTTACTGACCAACAGGCTAGAAAGGGATTGTATCGGCAAATTCTCCTGCAGTTGAATCAAGATGTGCCATATATCTTCCTGTATCACGATAACAACGTGTTTGGCCTGTCGAAGAAAGTCAAGGGATTTACTCCGAATCCGGATGGCATGATTCGTACGCTGAATATGGGAAAATAAAAAGTTGAGGGAGGAAAGATATAGTGCAAGAGTGGAATGGAACAGATTACCCCTATCCTTCTCGTAGGCGAGTAATCTATGCTCGCAATGGGATGGTATGCACTGGACAGCCGCTGGCGGCCCAGGCG
>ULVN01040480.1_pt1 | contig 16295 bp, 9 predicted proteins | sample 1959491 | NCBI WGS metagenome assembly ULVN01 (sample SAMEA4835787, study PRJEB28245) | human gut metagenome | biome: gut microbiome; material: fecal sample | place: Denmark | collected 2008 | reverse complement strand
GCCTTCGGCGTCTTGCCGGAGATACGACGGGTAACCTGAGCCAGATAACGGCCACTCACATTCAACTGGTCGGCATAGAAATGAACATCGCTATAAGTGCGGCAGAAGTTATTGACCTGCGAGATAAACTGGTTGTAAAGCTCGGAACTTCTGCCCTGCAGATTGCTCTGGCGCACGAGTTCTACATTGATGAAATCCTGCGCCATCGCCAACGCCTCCTCCATCTTCTTGCCCTGATTCAGATAAACGGCAAGAGCTGAAGAAAAACGGTTGATGAGACCATGCGAATTGGCATTGTCGAGGCGATAGATCCGGAGTCCCTGCTTCTCGGCAAGGCTCAGCAGCTTGGAATTCTGCAGAATGATGTCGCTCTCCTTCTTGCGTGACACGACGACAGAACAGAGCGGCAGCAGACGGTATTTGATCTGGCTCACCACATCTTCCGTCATCAGCGCATCGCCCTGGCTCGACCAGATGGCAGGGGCATAGATGATATGGGCAGGACGGTATTTGGTCAACGCATCGATGACCACATTCAGCGTCTCCACCCTGCGTATCATACCAATCTTCACTATATCAGGCTGCATATCGTTCATGATAGCCTCTATCTGCCCCGAAACAATCTCGGCAGGAATATCGAAGAACTCCTGAATACCGAGCGTATTCTGCACAGTGATGCTGGTTATCGCCGAAACAGCATAACCGCCCAACTCGGAAATCGTCCTGATGTCCGCCTGTACACCAGAGCCTCCGGTGCTGTCTGAACCTGTAATCGTTAATATCATATCCTTAAACTTTGAAGCCGATGATAAGTTTGAGGGCAAAGATACAAAAAAAGAGCGAATAATCCGCAGAATTTGCAGATAATTCGCTCTTTTTTTATTCTTCAGAGATCTTTACATTCCTTGAGTATCTCGGCAGGAACCTCATCGCAACGCTTGTAGCGGCTGATGTCGGTAACATCGTCCTTGGCGGTCCATATCATGGAACCGGAAGCCAGGAGGCGGGTTACGAGATAACTCTGATTCCAGTCGCCCTTACCATTATCATAGCTTCCGCTGATGATGTAGCCCTGGTATGGATCGTTCTTGATAGCGAACGAACCGGTGATATGGCGACCATACATACTGTCAAACTTCTGATACATCTCGAAAGTCTGGTCCTTGCGATTGAAAACGATGTAGCAGTATGTGCCCTCAGCAAGAGGTTCACCGTTCCACTCAGCCAACTTCCATGTGCCATGAAGATTGGCAGGCGTAACTTCCAGAGAAGGCTCCTCCGGTTCTTCATCATCGCTGCTGCAGGCAGCAAAGCCGCAGGCAAACAAAGCAATCACCAGGAGGGTGAAGAGTTTTTTCAAATATTTCATTGTCTTGGTATTTTTTTCTTTTTTACTTTTTTCCTTTTTTACCTTTTTACCTTTACAACGACCTGTATCGTTCTGTCAGACGGGCGGGCGTCCAAGCCCTCCAGAATAACAGGGAAGGTGAAGGATTCGGGCATCGTAGCCGGAATCTTATCGGCTATGATGGTGATGACGAGGTCAGCCTCATCACCCGGTTCTATCACCTCAGGCTCTGTCGTAAGACGGGCATAAGGAGGAAGAAGGAGGCTGGATATACGGAGCGGCTTGTCACCGCTGTTTCCGCAGAGGATACGTGCCTCAGGCTCTGTGCCCGGCTTTACCTCTGTGATACTTGCCTTCGCCTGTTTCAGTCTGAGTACGCCCATCTTGTGCGGATAGCGTGCCCACTGGTCAGCACCCGGCAGCACCTTTCCCGTTAAGGCAAGCTTAACGGCAGGCTGTCCCTCTACCTCTTTCAGATAGAGATAAGCACCCGTATTGATGGTGCCCGGATAGCGGTTAGGCGTGAAGGTGATCTGCACCTGACAGGTATCGCCAGGCTTCATCACATCGCCCCTGACATAAGAACTGGTACATCCACAGGTGGTTCTCACCTGTGTGATGTGCAGTATCTTCTTGCTCACATTCTTACCTACGAAGGTGAAGGTGCGAGGCGCATCGTCCTCGGTCATCGTACCTGCATCGATAAGCGGATGCTCAAACTTCAGCAGTTCCTCCTGCGCATTCACCGTAACAGGCAAAGCCAGGAAGAAAAGCGATAGGAAAGCAAATATCTTCATATTACATCCAATTACATCCAACCATTGTTACCGGCACTCTTTCTAACGGTCACAACTACGGTCTGGCTGGTACCATCGGCAGCTGTTACGGTGAGCGATGTACTTCCGGCAGCGAGTCCCTTCACGATGAGCGTCTTGCCATCTACCGAAGCAGAAGCTACGCCGTTCTTCGCTACAGAGCAAGAAAATCCCCCTGTCTGACCTGCGAAATATGCAGCGAGGTTGAGAGAAACTGTCTTCTCGATGCCTACATACACGTTAGGCAACTTCATATCAGAACTGAATACCTTGTTCGTGATGTTATTCAAGAGCTGAGCTGCATCAATCAGACCAGCACCCATCTTGCCGATGTACTTAGAGAGCTGTACAATCTCTGGCGAAGCACCTACGGTAGTATGGTTCATATAGTAGGTCTTAGTTGCACCATTCTGATAATGACTATCCAAATCCTTCACTGATTTCTTCATCAGGGCTACGAAGTCGGCAGCACGATAATGACGGTTCGTCTTGGCAGCATAAGCGAGACCCAAGGCAGCCACACCCGAAACATGAGGACAAGCCATAGAGGTTCCCTCCATGTAGCCGTAAGCAGGCTGACCGTTCTTGATCATCGTAGAGAGCACAGCACCTTTCTGCTCGGTGGTCTCTGCCCAGTATTCATCTTCCTGCTCGCCAATCTTGCTGTAATATTCCAAGTCGCCACCAGGAGCGCTCAGGGTTACGAGCGAACCGAAATCGGTGTAGCAGGCTGGAGTAAAGTCGGCAGCTAATGAAGATACGCAGACGCACTTAGAGTAAGCACCAGGGAAAGCAGGATTGCCAGCATACTCGTTACCGGCTGCGAAGACTGGAATACCACCGTCGATGACACCATTAGGCGAACCGGCATTGTTGATGAAGTAATCCAGAGCTTCCTTCTCCAGCGGATAGGTCTCAGCCCATTCCTTCTCGGTAGCAGGGCCCGGAGTATAACCGTTGATGATACTAGACTCTGAAGAGTTGTAACCCCAACTGCACTGCAGGATGACTGCACCATTATCGGCAGCATACTTGATGGCTCTCGCCTCGCCTGCCAAGGTTACACTGTTCTGACCGGAGAATACCTGACAAGACATAATCTTGACACCAGAGTTAGGAGTTCCGTCACCACCGGCAACACCAGATACACCGATACCATTATTATTTACGGCTGCAATGGTACCAGCTACGTGAGTACCATGACCGGTGTCATTGGCATCAGTCCAGGTAATATCGCCGCTCTCAGTAACGAAGTTGTAGCCATGAAGGTCGCCCTCATAACCGTTTCCGTCGCCGTCAGTCTGGGCACCCTGAACACTTTCGCCCGGGTTGCACCACATGTTGGCTGCCAGATCAGGGTGCGTATACATCACGCCCTCATCAAGAATAGCCACGATGATAGAAGGATCGCCTGTACAGGTCTTCCATGCCTCAAGTGCATTCACATCACATCCTGCCTTAGCGCCTACCTTGTTGTTGTTGAGGTTCTCAAAATCATAGTTGCCCTCGCCCAGGTTACGGTAATGCCACTGGCTGGTAAAGCCCGGATCGTTTGGCTCGCTATTGGCTGCTGAGCGGGTAGACTTCTGCTGAAGTGCCTTATCGCTGAGATAGATGCGCTTGCTGTCGGTATTGTAAGCACGCTTGATGCGGCCGTTGGTCTGAACCTTTGAGATTTCGCCCAACTGCTTCAGGCGCTCGGCAGCCGTCTTCAGGTCGGTTCCCTTATTAAACTTCACCGTATACCAGAGGTGGAGTCCCGCCTCGCGGGTTCTTGCCTCAGTATTTGCATCTACCGGGAACACACGCTCGAAGCTGTAGCTTCCCAGGATGTCGAGCACCTCATCGGTAGAAGGAATACCCGAACGGGTAGCCTTTCCGGCGCGGGGCTTGCTCAGTTGTGCCTGGTCGAGGATATCGCTCATCTCCGGACTAAACTTAATCAGCAGTTCACCCGCCTCAGCATCTGCAGGAATGGTGATTTCTGAATTGCCGTCAGAAGAGCCGATGGTTGACAGGCTGTCAGAACAGCCCGTCAATGCCAATGCGACCATTGCTATATAGAAAAACTTTTTCTTCATTGTTTGCTTCTATATTGTTTTTATGTTTATCTTACTTTTTCTTAGTTCTCCTGTACTTAGCCATCAGCGCAGCTTCATCAATATCGCCTGCTGGGTAGTAGAGCGGATAAGCTACACCCGGAACCTCCCAGTTGCTGCCTGGGTCTTTGGTTCCGTAATAGTAGTCGTAGCTGTAGCTGTCGTCTGTCATATTAGAGAAACCAACGGCAGCGCCATCGCTATTCTTACCCTTAGGCTGCTGGTTGAACACCATCGTAGGTGCATTCCATTCTACCAGGTGTGGATGGAAGAGAATCCAGTTTGGCACCTTTCCTGTAAAGAAATTCAGGTTGAGTGACAACTGACGGCAGTTTGGCAATACACGTGGCACCTGGAGAGGATAAACATCCTCACTAACTACAGAACCATCCTTGTGTTTGCAGGTTACAGGATTATCCCAGCCTGAGAGCAACCACTTGCAGGTATCGCCTACCAGCTTGTCGAGATAATCTTCCTTGTTGGTAGAGAAGTCAGACTTGGTGTATCGGGGAGCCTTGCCGGCAGCCTCCAGTGCCTCAGTCATCTCTTCATCGGTAGGAAGTTCACCCTCCAGGAAGCAGTAAGACAACTCCAGTGTATTCAACTTATCCCATGTCAGGAGCTTGAGAAGCGCCTGGCGATCTGGGGTTCCGGCATTTACCTTACCATACAGTCCGATAGGATAGTTATTATAAACATAGACGCCTGATGCATTCTTTTCGCCCAGCGAAGCGATGTCGAAGAGAACATCCGTACGGCGCTGTGCGTAGAGAATGAGGTTACGCAACTTAGGGAAGTTCTTCTCGTTGACGATATCGGTGATATCTGACAACTTGTTGAAGTTGTTACTTACCAGGTTGAGCGATTCAAGACTCTTGCCCAGATTAATAAAGTTAGCAGGCAACTGAGTCAGACCGTAAGCCTGAACGGTAAGATTCTTCAGATACTTCAGCGAGCAGATTTCATCACCGAGGTTCACCTCACGAATCTGGTTGTTCTCGTTGGAAGTAACAGAGAAAGACTCCAGGAACTTGAGGTTGCCCACTTCCTTAGGAAGAGTTTCGCCACTCTTGAGGTTGAACATGCTGAACTTGACAGAACGTACACGTCCTAAAGCCTCAGGATGTTTTTTCACTAAATCATCAGTAGCTTCCCAGAGCGTTACGCCGCTCCAGTTGCGCATGTTATCGCTGGAATCGAAGGTAGCAATGCTACCCAGTTTCTGGTTGATCATGATGACAGAGAGAGAGTCACCGGCACGGTTGTCCTCAATCTTTGGTGCTGCCTTCTGACGAATGGTCAGGATAACATCATCTGTAGGATTGCCATCTGCATCTACCAGCTGGTCTTCAGCCTTGACTGGCACGAGATGAACCTTAGCCACACGAACGGCAGGAACCACGTTCATCGCCCAGCGGAACTTGAACTTCACGGTGCGAGGACGGTACTTTCTGTCCAGCACGATACCCAGGTTAGTACCTGTCAGCTTATCTTCATCCTTACTGTTCAGGAGCCAGTGCTCGCTCTCGTTCTCTGCCTTCTCGGCATCGGTCAGATCACCCTCAAAAGAATACTCTATCTTACCAATCTTGCATTCCACGTTGGCAGAAATCAGACTCTCGAAAGCACGGTTATCGTAAGAATCGGAGTTTTCGATTTCTACAACAGAATCCTTCAGGAAGATCTGCTTGCCATAACCGAACTGGGTGATGGTAAGCTTGCGACTCTGTCCGTTGGCACCCTGGAAACTGAGTTCTGTGCTGCGGAGCGTGTTGGAAAGAGTAGAATCCACCTTGATGGTACCCTCAACAGAACCCACGCCGTTGGCAGGCGAAAGCGTCAGCCAAGGCTCAGAGGTATTAGCTACCCAGTCCTGTGAGGCAGCGATGGCAATCTGCTCTGTTCCACCCTGAGGGCCTATGGCTATCTCCTTTTTATCGAGCGCCAGTCCTCCTGGGATATCGACATCATCCTTATCGCTGCAGGCTGTGAAAAGCCCGGCAGCGAGAACGATACCTAATGTCAGTTTATTCATATATTTCATATTACTACTTTCTTATAGGGTTTAATTTTCGAGATCCAAAGCATCGCAACCGCGGATGTCCTGATTCTTGTTGTAGAACAGCATATACATACCTGCCTTGATGTATGCGCAGACGCTCGTTACATCGATAGAGATGTTAGGGTTGTCTGCGATATTCAGGATATAAAGGTGAGAGGTCAGTGTCTCTTCTACCTTACGGATATCGTTGGAACCAATCTGGAACTGGATCAGGCTCGGACAGGTTGTGATTCCTGTAGGCCATGTACGCAGGCAACGCTGGTCGGTCTTCTCATCACGCTGGTGGTTGATGGCAAAGGCACGGAGCACGGCACTGTTCAATGGCTGGGGTGGCACCTCGGTGAAGCAGTTGTAGCTCAAGTCCATATTGGTAATGTATGGCAATGTGGTTGAGCGGAAGTCATCAGAGAGGGATGTCAACTTGTTGAATCGGAAGTCGATAACCTGCAGCAGATAAGCCTTCTTGCCCTTGATGGAACCCTTAGGGATGGTGCGCATCTGGTTGCCGCTCAAATCGATGGTTGTGATTGGCGAACCGGCAGTAAACAGCTCTGAAGGGAACTTCTCTATCTTATTGTTTGACAGACTGACTGAAGCTGCATTAATACCCGTGTAGGTACCTTGACTATTATCTACACCTGTAATCTCGTTGTAAGAGAAGTCTACAGAACCCATCTCGCGAACAGAACTTGCATCGAAGATATTCGGAATCTTCTTCAACTTGTTATGAGCGAAAGTCAGACTTTCCACATCATCTGTAAAGGCACAGAGATTAGCAGGAATCTCTTCAATCTGGTTGTTGTTCAGATAGAGAGAAGAGAGAGCTACCTCAGAACCAAACGGATGTACCTTCTTGATATTATTGTAAGCCAGGTCGAGCAAACCGAGATTTACCATCTTTCTCAATGCAGAAGAATCAGGGAACTCCTCCAGGTTATTGTAACTCATATAGAGAATCTGGAGTGTCTTACCTGTCTTCTCCTCAGCTAAGCGAGTCCAATCTTTTCTCAACTGATTAGCAGAGATTCCCTTGCATCGCGCCAGGTTCATCGCCTGCAATTTAGGGAGCTTATAGTAGAAGTCTGGAATGCGACTGATCTTCGGACAGTTGTAAAGTTCGATATCGGTCAGGTTTTCCATCTTGTCCCAATCCTCTTCCTTAAACTCCTGTGCAAACTTACCATAAACAGGATCGTCAGGCTTGTAGAAATTCGCACAAACCGAGTCGGATGTGATAGAAGAGTTACCGATATAGAACTGCTGCAACTTAGTCAGGCGATAGATGGCCTTAGATACACCTGTAATCTTGTTGGTCAATGTACCGATCTGCGCATCCTTCAGGTTGATGCGGCTGTCCTTCTTAATTCTGTTCTTCGGTGCCACCTTAGGATCAGAGTTGTAGCTTTCTACAATCATATCCGACATGTTGGCACGTGGGTCATACTTCAGAAACTTGTTCTCATAGTCGTGACGCATGCTGCTCTTCTTTGCTGCAGTCAGACTGTTGGCATCATAATTATTGAAGATGTTGGCACCAATCTTCTCATCGTGAGAACCGAGGTTGAGCACCTGGAGTTCTGTCAGCTGTCCGATGGCATCAGGTACGATTCCCTTTGCACCGAAACCGGCGATAACGAGACCGATGACACGGCCGTTGCTGTTGAGCGTTACGCCCGGCTGTTCGCCCCACATATCGAGTTCCTTGTTGAAGTTCCAGTTAGCTCCCTTGAAGGTAGCATCGCCATAGAAGCTCCACTCCTTACCATGGAGAGATTCCCAGATAGCCTTCAAAGCCTCATAGTCCTTGATATACTCCTTTGTCTTGGAAAGGAGGATAGGCACCTGAGCCGTATCATTCAGTTGATTATCCTCTACGATAAACGCCTCACCCTTTACAGGCTGGGTTTCGTACTTGGTCTTCACCGCACCTGTCTTCCCGTAGGTGGTATAAGAGGTAACCTGATAAGTACCGGCAGGCAACCATACGGTAGAATCGCAGTAAGCTGTACCTGTATCCATATACTTATCGTTCTCATTGTCAGGATTCTGATGCTCTTCGCTAGACTCCTTATATTTCACCTTCAGTTCAGGAAAGGTATAGGTCTCACGGGTAAAGAGGTTGGTTACGCTGACGTCAACGAGACGGATGTTAGAGAAGAGATACTCAGTACCACCGGCACGGGTCTTCTCCCACTCCTTCACGAGATTGAACTTCACCTTACCACGCTCCACAGTCTCCACCATAAGGTTCTGTACTTCCAGACCGCCACCTACTACAGTGAATGTTTCGCCGGCAGAAGAAGCCAGCAACTCCTCGTCTACCGCATCATAGAGATAGAAACCGATAACGGTGTAAGTACCCGAAGCGAGTTGCAGTTTTTCACTTCTCAGACCATACTCTGCATTCTCTGAATTATAAGAATTGAGCACCAGTGTCTGAGAGACAGTTGTACCGTTGTGCTCCATGACCACCTTGATTTTCTTGGCATCATCCAGTTTCTCAAGTTTGTCAAGGGCAGCAGCACGGGTAGCTCTTGAAGAAACCTTCTTGCTGAGCTTGAACTGCACATATCCGTATGTGCCGTCCCAGCCTCCAGTTTCATCATCCGAGCAACTTGTTGCTGCAAAGGTCAGGAGAGAGACCAAGAGCAACAAGAGTGCCTTTGAAAATATTTTCATTCTGTTCATTACTTTCTAATTTTTCTGATAGAAGTATGTTTCTTACTCATTCCCTCACCAGGAGATTCAACAACAAGAACCTTTACAGGAGTTCCGTTGTCCTTGAATACCATAAACATCGGAGTAGCAGCAGGAACATTTACGAAGAATATCCAGTTATTATTCATATCCATACTAAGCTCTGCATAAACATCATTTCCGTTGTTATCCTTAACTGTAAGATAGCCTGTCTCCATCATAGTGTTAGGGTCCCAATCCTTGATATTAGGATTAACTGTAAGAGAGCTTCCTACTCCTGACTGAGCGACATATATTTCGTCACCATTGTAGCCAAATTTTTCTGATATGATAGAACCATACGTTGATTTATCCTTCTTGCACTCTACTGGCAAGTAGTTCATCTCCAAGATTGTAGGCGCTGCAGACTGATCATCAGCAGAAGAGTTGGCCTCCTTCTGTACGACATCCATCAGGAAGTAGCGGTCGTAATCGCTCTTCACAGTCATGAAGTCTTCCTCCAGCATTCCGTCGGGTCCATTCTCCAGACTCTCGAATACGCTCTGTGGCAATGCATAGACCAGGAACTCACGGCTTCCGCTGCCTAATGGAGCGACTGTGAGCTTCACATCACCCTTCTCACCCTGCAGTTTCACAGCACCAGATGTATCCTCGAACAGACCAGCTTCCTTTTTCTCGAAAACTACCAGCTGGTAAGCATCACCCAAGGTCTTGAGGGTGAAAGGAACAAAGTTGTAGAAGGTGAAATCGTTGGTATCACCACCATTCAGGCTAGAACCATTCTGAGTGAACACCTTACCATCGAGAGATACATTCCATACTGCCCACTGTGAAGAGGTTGGATAAGTAACATCCATGGTGCTGGTGGTCATACCATTATAGATAACAGGTATGGTTACAGCAGCCTTGCCATCCTCAGAAGTGAAGGTTATGGTGTAGTTGCGGTCCTTAGCGATGGCATACTTAGCACTTACGCCCTGATTCTCCTTGAAGGAAACTCCGCCTACAGCATCCTTGTTAGGTGTACCTACCAGGAAGCCGCCTTCCAAGTCTACCCAAGCTGGAGTATTGGTAACAGCAAAACGGAAGTTTGACTTTACGGTAAACTTGGTGTATACATTGTAACCTACAGTGATACCTGTCTCGGTGATATTATTGCCAGCCGCATCGAATACCTGCAACTTATGGTCGGCAGCCGAACGCTTAACCTCAGCGATGGCAACCTTCTGACCACCCATATTCAGGAAGAGCTGAGCCACGCTCATATCCTTGCTGGCATCATCATCAGTAATCTTAACCTTGATGGTCTGCTTGCCTGCAGTACCATTGAGTACGAAGGCGTCTGTTTTCTCGCCCTGCACCAGTTTACACCAGATTTTGTCTGAAGAAAGGCTCCAGCTCTCGTTGGCATCGAAGGTGAAGTCCAACTCAGCACCAGCTGCACCGCCGATAGTCTGTACCTGTGGGAACACAGGAGTTACGGCATCGTCATCGCTGGAACAAGCTGTGAACAGAGTCACTGATACCAGCGCCATCAATACGAGCCAATATTTTGAAATCAATGTTTTCATTTTCTTTTTATTCTACGATTAATATCCTTGTTCTTTCAATTTCTCTGCCTCTGCATCGCTGATCCATTCATACATGGTGATGAAGGTTCCTACGTTGCCGAATAATGAACCATCTTTGTTGTTTACACTCATAACAACATACTGCAATACATAGTTCTGGCAGGTGTTATAATAAGAGGTATAGAGAGAAGGCTGGCTGATGCGCAACTTGCCGTCTCCATAGATGGTACCGAACGCCTCGCCGGTTTCACCAGCTATCTGGTCGTCCATCTCTACCTTTGGCTCAAGAATGTTCTTGGTATTGAACTTCAACTTCAGGTTGTAGCCCTTATAGTAAACATCCTTCAAGAGAACGGTATTCTCCTCGCCTTCCACTACCTCAGTCTTGATCAGACGGTTGGTTACGTTGTTCAGATACTGACTGTAGAAGGTAGATGTAACCATGCACCAGCCAGAGAAGTTGTGGATATCGAAAGGACAAGACTTCTGCATTACCACGTGGGTATAGTCCTTATAGAGATCTGTCCAGTTATACTTCTCCGGAATCACCAGTTTCAGGGTGAAGCCGAGCGAATCGGTCTTGCCGATGTTATCATAGATACCCTGAACCTTCACATTTCCTACCATCTCGCCCGCCTTGATTGTAACGGTGTTGTTGAGGATGCGGTAATGCTTACCCTCGATGGCATTGCTCTGCTTGTCTACTACCTCCACGCCGAAGGTGCGGTCGTAGTCAGCTTTTTCGGTTGCAGATACAGGCACATTGAAAACCTCATTGCTTTCCTGTACAGCATACTGATAGAGCGTATCAGAGAACATGATATGACTTGAACCAGCATAAGTGGTATAATCCTGTGAACAACTCACAAGAGCGATGAGTGCAGCTACGGCTGCCAAACATCCCATCATTATTTTCTTCATGATCTTCTCTTTATTTTATTTGTTACTTTCATTAGGCTGAATCTCAGAACCTGGTGCCTCAAGCTCATGCTGAGGAATTGGCCAGACAAAGAGAGGGTCATCCTTTTCAACCTTCAGACTGCTCTGCACGAAGTTGGCAGCAGGCTGGTCGGCAGCCTTACGCTCAAATCCCTTGTGCCAGCGCTTGAGGTCGTTCAGACGGAAGCCTTCCATATAGAGTTCCTTCACGCGCTCTGCCTCGATTATCTTCATGGCGTTGCTCTCGCTCATCGAGGTGTTACCACCATATGAAGAGTAGCGGGCTGTACGCAAGGTAGAGATGTCCTTACCTGCCTTACCATAGTCCTCCTTCATGGCGTAAGCCTCAGCACGAATCAGATACTGCTCTGAGAGACGGAATACCATTGGCTGGTGAACATGCAGGATATTGTTGTTCAGGAATTCTGCATCGCCGAAATACTTGCTCAGCAAAGGCCACTGCAAACCATGCTCATAACCTGTTACACGGGTTGTGAAGATGGCTGCAGCACGGAGGTCCTTGCTGTCGAATGAGTTGATGACCCATGTCTCAGGCACATAGTCTGGACGATAAGTTACGAAGTTGTAGTTATCGAAGATGGTACCCAGAGCACCGCCATAGCTGTTCACGGTAAAACCTACCTTCCAGATAGCCTCACGCGAATCACCATAGGTCCAGATATACTTATAATCATTCACCTGGTTTGAATAGGTGTTGGAAGAAGCCTTCTCTAATGTATAATACTTACTGCCGATTACCTTAGATGCATACTTGATGGCATCATCATACTTGTGCATATATAAGGATACGCGCGCACGCAAGGCATGACAGGTATACTCGTTGAAGTAAATCTCGTTGTAGAGACTTCCTGTGAAGTCTTCGTCTACTTTCAGATATTCAGCAGCCTTGTCAAGATCTCTCAATACGAAATCGTATGATTCCTTCAGAGTGGCTCTCTTCTGTGGCTCATTGCCGTAATAGTGCTCTGTGAGTACAACGCCGAGTTCCTTCGCAGCCTGCTCATCGCTATCGTAAGCCTTGCAGAAACACTTGATCAGTTCTGAGTAAGCCAGGGCACGGGCGAAGTAAGCCTCGCCCTCATACTGCTCCAACTTATCAAGCTGCTTATCATCATTGGTTGCAGCCTTTACCTTTTCAACATTATCGAGCAGGAAATTGCATCGGTTGATCACATCATAAAGGTCGGCATATACCGCCTTGATGTCGGTGTTGGTAGCCTTGATATCTTTCCAACGGTAGATATCGCCATAGGCATTAGAGTAGCCCTTCACGCAGTACACGAAGTCTGCCTGCAGATCTGGCAGGATTGTCAGATTGCCCGAATAGAGGGCGCTGCTCTTGAAACTGTCGTAGATACCGTACACCAGCTTGTCCATGTCGTCCACCGTGTTGATAGCCTGGTCCATGAGGATAGAATCCTCAGGATACTTATCAAGACAGGAAGACATAGAGAGGGCTAGGATTCCCGACAGGATGTATGTCTTTATATTTTTGATATTCATTTTTTTTCCTTTCTTGGTTAGAATTGCAATTCAACACCCAGAGTAAACTGGCGTGATGCCGGATACTGTGCCTGGTAAATATTGGATGAAACCTCAGGATCCAGACCGTTGAAACCGGTTACGGTGAAGAGGTTCTGTGCCTGACCATAGATTCTGACCATAGAGAAGAAGTTGGTCTTGCGCAACAGACTCTGTGGCAATGAATAGGACAGACTGAGATTCTTCAGACGGAGGAACGATGCATTCTCCAAGAAGCGATCGTCGAGCTGGGTTACCTCGCCCCAACGTGGGATATCGGTAATGTCGCCTGGCTGCTTCCAGCGGTCGTACAACAGACGGTTTGACTGGTTGTAAGCAGTACCGAAGGTTATACCGCTCTCCTCGAAGTAACGGTCGTTGTTAATCACGTAGCGTGTACCAATCCAGCTGAACTGGGCAGAAAGCTGCAAGCCCTTCCAACGGAAGCTTGTACCGAAACCGCCCATCCAAGGTGCATCATAGGTCTTGCCTGTCATCACCTTGTCGCTCTCACGGAACTCGTTGGTCACGTTGCCGTTCTTGTCATACCAGAGCTGCTCACCATTCGCTGGGTTCACACCGGCATAACGGTTCAGGAAGAACTCGCTTACTGAGTGACCTACCACATACTTCAAACCGGTGGTTGAGTTTACATACTCGGTTACACCGTTATAGAGTTCCTTCAATCGGTTCTGGTTGTAAGATACGTTGGCACTTACATTCCAGGTGAAGTCGCGTGTGCGGATTACATCACCGTCAGCACTCAGCTCGATACCCTTGTTAGCCATCACACCTACGTTCTTCCAGCGATAGCCCTCGCCGGTTACGGTATAAGACTCAGGAACGCGCATCAGCATATTAGAGGTACGCTTGTAGTAAGCCTCGAAGCTGAAGTTGATTCTGTCGAGGAAGCCCAAACGGAGGGCGAAGTTGTTTGCCCATGTTGACTCCCAACCCAATTCCTCGTTACCACTCTGTGATGGATAGAAACCGGCAGTATTATCGTAGTTGGCACCACCCGATACCAGAGCCAGGTGATAATAGTTAGGAATCTCAGAGTTACCCGATGTACCGGTACTTACGGCAATCTGGGCTGTGCTGAGCCACTTCATATCCTTCAGCCAGTCGGTCGACTTCACGTTGTACATGAAACCGAGCGACCAGAATGTACCCCAGCGATGATCCTTACCGAAACGTGAAGAAGCATCAGTACGCAGAGAGAAATCGGCATAGTAGAGCTCCTTATAGTTATACTCGCCACGCATGAAGAATGACAGGTAAGAATAATCAGAAGATGAATCTGCCCAGCGGCTGGCACGTGTACCTGATGATACGTTGGTCAGGAGATCGCTGGTCTGACCCTTGGAATATACCTGGAAACCATCTGAGTGGAAATTGACAGCCTCCTGACCCAGCATCACGTTGAACGAATGGATATCGTTCAGAGTGAAACGGTAGTTAGCCGTAGTAGTCTCTGTCAGGTTGATGGCATCGCTGCTCTGGCGTGCCGCAGTACCCTGTCCGTGATTTGAAGAGAGACTTGGGAACGACTGGAGGAATGCTGTAGAATGGGTGAAATCGACACCAAACTGAGTACGGATAGTCAGATTCTCTATCGGATAGATTTCAGCATACATGGTAGAGAGCACCTTATATTTCTTGTTCTTGATAGGATTCAAGCCCATGTAAACGATAGGGTTCTCGCTGGTTCCAGCCCAGTTGCCTGCTGAAAGTGAAGCCAGACTGCCATCCTTTGCGTATGGATTCCAGTAAGGCAGCATGAATCGGCATGCTGAGATAGGAGTAACGGTAGTATAGCTACCGTCGTCAGCCTGCTGAGCCTCCTCATAGGCAGCCATGGTGTTGGTACCTACCTTCAACCACTTGCTAGCCTTTACATCTGCATTGGTGCGGATGTTGTAACGGCGGAAGGTTGAATTCTGTGCGATACCGTCCTGATCGTAGAAACCACCAGAAACATAGTAGTTCAAGCGGTCGGTAGCACGGTTGATAGAGAGTTCGTAGCTCTGCAGCGGAGCGCGGTCGTTGAACACCTCGTCCAGCCAGTTTACGTTTACTCTTGAAAGGAGATTGTAATCCTTACCTGTATCCAGACCTACTTCTTTCTCAAACTGGATACGCTCATCGGTATTCATCATTTTCCAGTTGGTCTGTGCCAACTCAGAGAAACCATACTGTGCACGGAGCGTAATCTTCGCCTTGTCCATTGACAAGCCTCGCTTGGAAGTGATGACAACCACACCATTGGCAGCACGTGCACCATAGATAGAGGTAGAAGAGGCATCTTTCAATACAGAGATACTTTCGATGTCGTTAGGACTCAAAGTATTGAAATCAGAACTTGAGATTGGCACGCCGTCGAGGATAAAGAGTGGCGACTTTCCGGAGTTGATAGAGTTGGTACCACGGATTTGGAAGGTAGCCGCCTTGCTAGGTTCACCCGAAGAAGAGATGACCTGCAAACCAGTACTCTGTCCCTGCAAAGCTTGGTCGAAGCTTGCCGCCGGCACATTTTCTATCTTTTCAGACTTTACGGCAGACACGGAACCCGCAATGGTTCCCTTCTTTCTCACGCCATACGCCACCACAACCACTTCATCCATCATCTTGGAATCCGAAGCAAGGGTGATGTTGAGCGTATTTGTCTGCGCTTTCACAACGTGCTTCTGCGTAACGCAACCCACATAAGAGTAGACAAGCGTAGCCTTCGAAGCACCCTTAATTTCGATGGTATAGTTACCGTCAATATCGGTCACTACGCCATTTGATGTTCCCTCTTGCATAATGGTCACACCAATCATCGGTTCGTTGTCTTCAGCAGACACGACTGTACCCTTGACGCTGAAACTCTGCGCCAAGACCGATTGGATAGACAACAATACAAGTGAGACAAGTAAAAGAGTTAATCTTCTCATCCTTGTTTGTTTCAAGTTTATTAATTAATAATTATATTTTTTTTCTTATTTTTTTCTCGTTTGGTAAAAGCCGAAAGCACTCAGGGCGACACTTCGCCCCTCCATTTATACATTCTTTCACTAATATGCACGCATGGAAATACCTATTTAACTTAAATCGGTGCAAAATTACGAATATTTTCTTATTTGCCCAAGATTATCGCTTAAAATTTAAATGTTTGATATGAAATATCTATGTTTTTTAACATATTTGCTCATAAATTTAGTTAATTGTCGATTTTTTGTC
>ULVN01001157.1_pt1 | contig 16337 bp, 14 predicted proteins | sample 1959491 | NCBI WGS metagenome assembly ULVN01 (sample SAMEA4835787, study PRJEB28245) | human gut metagenome | biome: gut microbiome; material: fecal sample | place: Denmark | collected 2008 | reverse complement strand
CTTATAAATCACAGCAGTTCAACTGCTGATTGGAATTAATTCCTAATTTTACCAAAATACCGTTTTATGAAATTCAAATTCGGACTTTTGCCGCGCGTCGTGCTGGCCATTGCGCTGGGCGTCGCCTGCGGATTCTTCCTCCCCGGCTGGGCGACGCGCATCGCGCTGACCTTCAATGCGATTTTCGGGCAGTTTCTGGGATTCGCCATTCCGCTGCTGATTCTCGGGCTGGTGGCTCCGGGCATCGCCGATCTGGGCCGGAACGCCGGGCGTCTGCTGGCCCTGACCGCCGCGCTGGCCTATGCCTTCACGCTCTTTTCGGGGTTCGGGACCTATCTGACGGGGCGGCTTCTCTTTCCGGCGCTGCTCGAAGGCTCCGCCGCCGTATTGCCCGAGGAAGGGGCGGCCCTTGCGCCCTATTTCACGGTCGAAATGCCTCCCGTGATGGGTGTGATGTCGGCGCTGGTCCTCGCCTTCGTGCTGGGGCTGGGCATGGCCTATATCCGTTCGGTGACGCTCAAGGCGGCGATGGACGATTTCAAGCGGATCATCGAGCTGGTGATTCTGCGCGTCATCATTCCGCTGCTGCCCTTCTACATTTTCGGCATCTTTCTGTCGATGACCCAGTCGGGGCAGGTGGCCGGGGTGCTGGACGTCTTCGTGAAACTGATCGCGGTGATCTTCTGCATGACGGTCGTGCTGCTTCTCGTGCAGTTCTCCGTCGCGGGGCTTGCGGCGCGTAAAAATCCGCTGAAGATGCTCCGCACGATGCTCACCGCCTACATGACGGCCCTCGGAACGCAGTCGTCCGCCGCGACGATCCCCGTGACGCTGGCCCAGACCGTGAAGCTCGGCGTGCGGCCCGAACTGGCGTCGTTCGTCGTGCCGCTGTGCGCCACGATCCACCTCTCGGGTTCGATGATGAAGATCACGGCCTGTGCGCTGGCCGTGTCGATGATCGCCGAGCTGGATATTCCGGCGTCGACCTTCGCGGGGTTCATCCTGCTGCTGGCCGTGACGATGGTGGCGGCTCCGGGCGTGCCGGGAGGGGCGATCATGGCGGCGCTGGGACTGTTGGAGTCGATGCTCGGTTTCGACGAGACCCTCGCGGGGCTGATGATCGCCACCTACATCGCCATGGACAGCTTCGGAACGGCGACCAACGTGACGGGCGACGGCGCCGTGGCGGTGATCGTCGATGCGATCGACCGGCGGCGTTGAAAAACTCCGTTCCCGGGCCGCCGTCGGCGGCCCTTTTCCTTATTTAGAACTGAAATAAGTATAAATAGGTATAAATTTGAAAATTTGCATCCAATGTATTGTTAATCATATAGTTGTGTTTTTGTGTCTTTGTTTCGAGTAACAAACTGGTAACAAAAATATCTAATTTTGACGATTTTTTCACAGATATAAGATATTAATACATAGATTCTTATAAATCCTCAATCTTGACTGGTCGGGGATTTTTTTGTTGCAATTTTTTAATCAAAAGCAAAAACCGATGATATAATAAACGATCAAGATATTGATTGAAAATTAAAATTACATAATATGAGAACAGAATTACAAACTGAACTGCAACAAATCAAACAATTGTTGTTGTTGAACAACAAAACCGTATTGACACCCGACGAAGTATCGTTGATGTACGGATTGAGTAAAGACTACTTGTATCACCTGACCAGTGAACGGGTGATCTCGTTTCATAAACCGAACGGCAAAAAAATCTTCTTCGACAAGGAGGAGGTAGAGAATTGGTTGTTGCAGAACCGACAGGATACCGTCGAAGAAACACAGCAAAAAGCAACGTTGTATAATTTGAAAAATAAGGGAGGAGTACGATGACGAATATATATTATAAATCAACGTATCGAACGACCATGACGAACAATATCAATATCATGCAGTGGATTTGTACCGGGAATTACTCGATGACCTCCGACGAATCCGTTGCACATATTAATATTGTTTTTAATACAAAATATTTGTTTGAATCATGTTCGATACTATCAATATAAACCTTCGATCAATTGATACCCAACAATTGAATTTTGTCAAGACGGTTACTCGTGATCTGAATGTCGATACAACCACATCCCGATATGGAACCACATATACCTCCCATATTGACAACCTGACTATCCGAACAACAACGCAAGGAGTATCTATTGGCAACGGCAGTCTTTGCAAGTTTCTTCACGGGAACAATATTGTCAACTTTACGAGGACTGACACCCGACTTGCATTTGAAAAATTGTCCGACACGTTGCATGTCTCGTTGAACAATGCAACCGTTTCCCGGATGGATGTTGCATACAATTTCGATGTTACCTATCCTCCGGAATCTTATTTCTATCACTTGGGGAACTTACCTTACTACAAACGTTTGGAACAGATGTTCTACAAGGGGGTCGAAGGATTGTATTACAGTTCGGTCTCCGACAAAAAACAATTGGTGTTCTACGACAAGATCAAGGAAACAACCAATCGCAAAGATTACGTTCCACCGGAATATCAAAACAAAAATTTATTGCGGTATGAACTTCGTTTGAAAAATCACATCAAACAAATTTTCAAAGTGAACAAGGTGACTGTTCCGATGTTGTATGATGTCCGGTTCTACAATCGGATTGTCGATTATTGGAAATCGGAATACCGAAAAATCGTCAAGCAAAATGAATATGAGATCGACATTACCGATTGCAAAGGGATTAGAGACTTGAACAAAATCGGAATGTTATTGTTGGTCGAACAACAGGGAGGGATGAACGAGTTCTTCAAAAAATTGGACCAACAATACAACACAGGGAGACTGGATAAACGACAACGTTCGGAAATCAAACGGCAAACCAAAGAATTGATGCAAAACAATTCGATAGGAGTAGTCCGTAGTCCTCTTATCGAGGAGTTGAATACACTCGTTGAGGGGGTGTAAACAAATATACAATTACAAGAAAAACCGAGAAAAATCAATCATTTTTTGACGAATTTTTCTCGGTTTTTCAATTGATTTTTGTTGTGAATATCAATTCAAAAAATGAAACGAATTGGAATTGCTATTGATATTCACTTGTAGATTACATTTGTTTGATTATCGGTACGTTCGGTTGTGAAAACGATGATGTTTCACAGAATCGTTTTCCATAAGATGTAATTGTCAATTCTATTTATAGACAATTTGAGTATGTACGTCTTTGGTTAAATTTTCAATAAACTGACCGGTCTTAAAATATAATGTAAGGTTCGGATTGTTATCGCAAGTCAAACTTTCCAAATTCGGACATCCACTCACATCCAAAGTTGTAAGTGCATTATAACGACAATCGATGTCTGTTATATTGATACAACCTTCTATATTAAGTTCTGGTATCTCATTGGTATAACAAATAATAGAATTCAATTGAGTGCAATTATTCAGAGATAAGGTTTTCAATTTGTTGTCTGGGACATATATCTGTTCTAATTTAATACAATTGCTTGCATCTAATGATGTTATAAGAGACCATCTACAATCAATATGTTTTATTGTTTTATTTACTTTTAATGATTTTAAATATTTTGGACTTCCATATGAACTTCCACATTGCAATATAGCCAAATTAATACACTGACTAACATCTAATGAAGTTATTGGATTGTCAATACAACCAAAAGTTGTTAAATTCTTACAATCTTTAACGTCCAATGATGTTACTTGATTCTTAAAAAAATATAATACTTTAAGGTTGAGAAATTGTTTGATTTCATCTAATGATTCGATTCCCATGTTATTACAATTGATGGAAATAATTTCATTTGCTTCTGATTGACTGATAGAACCATTGCCATCTTTATCAAAATTTGCAAGGATATACTCCTCAAATTTAGAATCTTTGAACTGGATGTATGGTTCAACTTTTACGGAAAACAAGAACATGACAAAACTCTTGGAGTCCGTACCCATTGCAGTAATTGCAATTTCACCACTCTCTTCTGCAAAAGTATTCTCTTGGGGAGGTGCAATAACAGTCATTATATCACCAAGAACAGAAACTTTCCATCCGTCAGGTTTCGAGATTGAAATTTTAGCAATATTGTTCTGTACAATATCAAACGTTCTTGTTTCCCCGTATTCGAATGATTGTTCTGCCGAAACTCCTATTACCGTGAAAGATACACCTTTGGATAAGGGAATGGATACCGTTTTTCCATCGGTGAATGTAAAATACACGAAATTATCGTCATAACGGACATTGTTGAAGAAAGAACTACCGTCAACCCCATCTTTACCGTCTGTTCCATCCTGTCCGATTGCTTTTACATCTTCTCCGTTTGCATCTTTCAGTCTCTGAACACCATTCCCCATGTCGATTGTCCAATATCCTTCGGAATCGACACCCAAAATCGGAGTAATACCATCTTTGCCGTTTTCTCCATCAGAACCATCCTTACCATCGGTTCCATTCAAGGATTCCAGCCATTCTTCGATGGTTCCGGAATATCCTTTCTCGACTGCCAGTTCGTATGCAGATTTGCCATTCGATCCATCTTGTCCGTCGGAACCATTCGATCCTTTCAATGATTCCAACCACTCGTCCAATGTCCCCTCATATCCTTTTTCAACAGCAAGTTCATATGCAGATTTCCCTTCGGAACCTGAACCTTTCAATGATTCCAACCACTCCTCCAATGTCCCCTTATAACCTTTTTCAACTGCAAGATCATATGCAGTTTTGCCATCTACTCCGGAAACTTTCAGTTTGTTTCCATCGTTATCCAACAACCAAGTCTTGTTTCCATTGGTTGTGATTGTCCAATAATAGATACCTTCGTAGATGTCAATACCGATAATATGGGAATCTTTGCCATCGATTCCGTCCTTGCCATGTTTAATGGTAATGGTATTCCCTTTTGCAAAAGTGATTGTATATCCACTCTTGTCTGCAAGTTCTTCTATTTTGACAATGTAATCCCTTGCATTGATTGCATCGACAATACTCTGAATTGAACCGATGTCCGAGTTCATAGTCTGTACCGTTTTCTCCAAGGATGCAATCCGATCTTTCAGATCGTTGACATTTTGCCACAGTTTACTGTCTTCATACTCATCACTGCAACTTGCAAATAACAATGTGGCAATACAAAATACCGATAGAATTTTTTTCATAGCAACTATTGTTTGAATTGGTTGAACATTCAAATTGTAGTTACCATTCAACTCCCAAATGGTGGATTCAATCAAAAAAGAAAGCGTGGAACTGCAATATGTGTTTTGATTAAGGGTTAGGAAAGTCAAAATGAAAAGAAAAGCATAACAAGAGAAAATATAATCACTAATATACAGTGTTTTATGTGGTATCACTTTCGGGACACGCTCTTTAATTTGTCTTAATCCGCTGCAAGTTTTTTCGGGATATATGGGAACATATACGGGAATTTATTTACCTTTGCGATGTGAATCAAAAACGCATTGCCGATGAAAGTTTCCGTCTATCTGAAAAAGAACAGTTCCTCGACCTCGAACATCTGTTTCCGTGTCCGGGAGAAGAACGTGGATATAAAGGTCGTTTCCCCTCTTGTAGTCCATGACAAGTACTGGGATTCCGACACCCTCAGTTACAAGCGCACGACAGCCGTGCCTGCTGTTGAGCAGAAACTACTGCCCGAACAGATTGCCGCCATCATCGAGAAAGTGGAGAAGACCTTTTCGGACAAGGCAAACAGTGCATGGCTAAAACAGGTCATCGAGGATGTGCTGTACCCTGCACGGGCTTTCGAACGCAACCATCCGAATCTGATATGCCGCATCCACGAGTATCTGGAAAAGTTTGACGGGGCGGACAGAACCAAGGAACATATTATCCGCTTCGAGCGCAAGATGATACGTTACCATGAATATCAACGTGAGATATTAGGTAATACCGATTTCACCCTCTTTGTTGAAACCGTCACATTGGAGCAGATGAACAGTTTCCGTGACTATGTGTCCAACGAATACCTGTTGCGCCAGCAGCATCCTGATTTCTATGCCGGGCGTATGTTAATCAACCATACTCCAAGACCATTGTCGAATACGACCATCATCAACACGATGAACCTCTTTTGTACATTCCTGCATTGGTGCAAGAAAATGAAATATTCCGACAACGAGGTATATGAGCTTTACGGATGCAAAGAGCCGACTTATGGCGATCCGTTCTATTTGACATCCGAAGAAAGGAATATCCTGTATGATGCGGATTTGAACGACTACCCTAAACTGGCAGTTATCAGGGATATATTCGTGTTCCATTGCTATATCGGCTGCCGTGTGGGTGATTTGTACAGAATGACGAGAGACAACATCAAAGATGGATTTCTGGAGTATATGCCGCAGAAGACAAAGAAATGTCAGGCAAAAACGGTCAGAGTACCGTTGCATGAGAAGGCATTGAAAATACTGGAACGCTATGAATCGAGTTCGGACAAACTGTTACCGTTCAAGCCCATACACCAGTACAATCTCGGCATCCGGGAACTGTTGAAGCATTGCGGTATAGACAGAATGGTAACCATCCTTGACACGCACGGCTACAATACCGTACAGAAACCATTATACGAGGTAGCCACCAGCCACACGGCACGGAAAACTTTTGTAGGCAATCTGTACAGGCAGGTTCCCGACCCCAACCTGATAGCGTCCATGTCGGGACATGTGGAGGGCAGCCGGGCATTCAACCGTTACCGCACGATTGACGATGAGATGAAGCGCAGACTTGTGGAAATGATAAACTAAGGAGGATGCAGAATGAAAGTTACCGCATTTATAAGAAAGACCGCCGCCAAGAATAATGTCACCGACCAGGCACGAGTCTATTTCAGAGTCCGTGACGTGGGAGGCGTTGACATCAAGGCAGCGAGCGAACTCTCCATCAACCCCAACCATTGGAGTGCGGAACGGCAGAGCTACAAGCCCCGTGTCGCATTGGTGTCGGAGGAAAAACGGATGGGCTTTGAAAAAGACATCCAAAACATTACGCACCTTATTGCCGAGAAATACCATCGTGGAGTGAACGGCAACTGGCTGAAAGGTCTTATTGAGGAATACCACCACCCGAATATCAACTTCCGTGGCGGCAATCCGGCAGACGAGTACCTGCTGTCCTACCAGATACAGAAGTACATGGACGAGACACCCCTTGCCGCAGAAAGCTGGGAGCATCACCGCGACAATCTGAAAAAGGTGCTTCGTTACGAGCGTTTCCATCAGGAGGTCATGCACCAACGGGGTTTCCATCTTTGCATAGATTCCATTACCGCTGACGACATCCGTGATTTCAAGCTGTGGATGCAGGAAGAGTACAGGTATGTGGAAATGTATCCCGTATTCTATAAAGACGAGCTGCCCCGTGATGTCGCCCAGCAACGCTCCGAGAACAGCATGTCTGGGACGCTCTACCGTATCCGCACTGTCATCAAATGGTGCATCAAACGGGGGCTGACAAGAAACAACCCTTTTGACCAGTACCAGATAGCCCAGCCTATGTACGGCGACCCGTTTTACCTTACCCTTGAAGAGAGGGACAAAGTCTATTACGCCGATTTAAGCGGTTTGGGCAATTCCTATCCGGTCTATCGGGACATTTTCATGTTCCAGTGTCTGATAGGTTGCCGGGTAAGCGACCTGAACAGACTTACCAAAGCCAATGTCGTGGACGGTTGCGTAGAATACATTCCGCAGAAAACCAAAATGGAGCACGCCAATACAGTCCGTGTCCCTCTCAACCAAAAGGCTTTGGACATATTGGAGAGATATAAGGCCTTGGAAGACGCATTACTTCCCCGGTTCTCGCACTTCGGCTATAACAAGAAGATAAAGGAAATCCTTAAGTATGTGGGTATTGACCGCATGGTTATAGTCCTCGATCCGAAAACGCGCGAGGATGTGGCACGACCGTTATATGAAGTGGCGACCACCCACACGGCACGAAAGACCTTTATCGGCAACCTCTACAAGCAGGTCAAAGACCCGAACCTGATTGCCTCCATGTCGGGGCATTCGGAAGGGAGCCGTGCCTTTGCCCGTTACAGGCATATCGATGACGAAATCAAGAAAGAACTGGTAAACCTGCTGGATTAGAATCGCCTGTCCGCTGTATTTTATTCTATCCCTATGTTCCATTTATATCCAACTACTTGCAGACAACACTATGGCTGAATCCAGATTGACATACGACCAGTTCAAGGCTGACATTCTCCGATGGAAGAACAGCCACAGGGAAGAATACAACGGCTTCGCGCGTCTGATGACAAACGGGGACGAGAGGCAATATCTCGCTATCTGCCGTGCCATCTTCAAACAGCTGCCAAAGGTCAAGACGGAATGGGAATTGTGCTGGGGCGATGACAGTGTGGAAAATTTTGACAACATAAGCCTGCTGTTCAGTGAAGAATCCGTCCCGGAACAGATTGTTGAAGCATTCCAAAAGCAGAGGGAAGAGAATAATCCATCAGACAGAACTTCATCGTCCTTTTGGAACAAGGTCAAATCCTTTTTTAGAAGCAAGTCCAAAAGACATGGCATTATACTTTCCGCACCGCTTGTACTGAGCTGGCTGTATTACGGAAAGAGTTTCGAGGCAATGGTCAGTATGGTCAACAAACAATCAGCCAATCCTAAAGCGGACAGAATGGACAGGCAGAGTTGTTCTTGGGTAGCCGAACGGATAATACAGGTATCCATCAAGAACGGCTTCCGAACAAAGGCTGACTGGAACAGATACTTTTCCATGAACGATGCCATTGAAAAGGGCAATATCGGAGAATGGGCATTGCAATCCGTAATAAATGAAAATGGTGCCAATGGCGATATGGCAAATGATACAACCAATACGCCAACCGATACAGACTGTGATGCCACATCAAAAATCCACCGTACAGCCGGAAAGAAAAAGATACAGGAACGACCTCTTATGGATTATCTTGACTGCAACAACAAAGAGAAAGTTTTAGGGCATATCCGCAATTTCATTTCCATAAATACGAGTGCTGTCCATCAGGCATTGCCATTTTATGTGCTGAAAGACTTGCGGCTGGTCGCAGGTATGCACACTGCCAAAGAATACAGTGTCGGTCTGGCTTTGCAATTCCCGGATTTGCCGTCGCTCAAAAGCGAGAGTGCCATACGGCAGTCTGTCGGATTCCTGAAAGCGGCCAAGTATGTCATCAAGGAAGGCAAAGACCAGTTGGCTCCGCTAATCGAAAGTGACGAAAATCAGGAACTGTATCAAAAATTGGTTCAGACAATCACAGATATTGGCGCAAAATAAGGTCAGATGCGGCCGTTTTACATTGTCATATAGACTTAAATTGTCATGATAATTTAAGACAAGACATTCTGTATCAATTACTTTTAATTCCAATATACTTTTGCACTGTCAATCCTTCCCGAGGGTTGGCGGTGCTTCGCTTTTATAAGCCATCGGAGGTGGGGCATCAGGGAACATGCAGATGGTCATTGTAAATTCCTAAACAAAAGATTTTATGATTACCATAGAAAGTCTGGTCGATATGGGAGCGAACGTGAAACTGGAGGTAACTCCCACAGACCTCAAGATGTTTGCCGAATCAATCATCCAGCGTACTATTGTGGCGCAGCAGGAAGAACAAAAGGCTGCGATGCAGCGTGAAGCGGAAGAGACATACCTGAATACAAAACAAGTCCGCGAGTTGCTGAACGTCTGCGAAGGCACGCTCAACCTGTGGGCGAAGCGTGGCTACCTCGTTCCCGTCAAGGTGGGCAACAAAAACATGTATGCCAAGTCCGACATCCGCAGGGTACAGACCGGAGGCAAGTCGGAAAGTGTGACATCCTATTGCAAACGAAAGGAGAAGTGATTATGGGTATCAGACAACTGGATATATGCAACAAGGTGATGGCGCAGGCGCAGGGCATTACGGAATCGGATTTCCCGATTGACGCTTTCCCTGCCAAAGTACAGTCCGTCATCCTTGGTATGGTGCGACATGAGAACTTCAAGGTGGAGTATCTTGCCGCAGCCATGCTGTCGGCTGCGGCTTCCGCGTTGGGCAATACCTACAATATCCGTGTAAAAGGACATTGGACAACCAACGCTGCCCTTTATATCATCATGGTGGGGCGGCCGGGACTCGGCAAGACACCGCCGCTTGAAGCCGTATTCCGTCCGCTCCGCAAAAGGGATTGCCGGGCACTGGAGAAATTCAAGGCTGAAATGGCCGCCTATCAGAATACAATGAAAGAGAGCAAGGGCAACAACGGTACGGACAGGCCTGTATTGAGAAGAACCATCGTGTCCGATTTCACGCCGGAAGCCCTGATGCTTGCCCATCACAACTGTCCCCGTGGCATAACCATACTTGCGGATGAGATTATGGGCATGTTCAATTCAGCCAACCGCTACAACAACGGGCAGTTGATAGAGCAGCTTCTGTCCGCATGGAGCAACAGTGCCATAGATGTGACCCGCGTCAGCAATCCCATTCCCATACACATAGAGAATCCGTGCATCAACATGGTCGGCACGACACAGACCAGGCGTGTGCATGAGCTGCTCAAAAAGGGATACGAGGATAACGGGCTGCTTGACCGCATCCTGTTCGTGATGCCCAAGTCGTATCTGGTGCCACGGTGGACGGAAAGCGAAGAGGAGGATACCGGGAGCAATCCGGCATCTGCATGGAGGACATGGGAGGCAATCATGGAAAAGGTATTCGCCCTTGACTATGAAGTGAATGATGAAGGGAATATCCCTCATCTGATAGGCATGGAAGCGGAAGCGAAAAGGGTTTTCTTCAACTGGCACAACAATACGATCGAACGCATCAATGCCATCAGGGATGAAGCCCTTGTGGAATCGCGCCCCATGAAAAGTCCGGTACAGGTGGCGCGTCTGGCACTGGTTCTCCAAGTCCTGTCTTATGCCTGCGGCGAGAGCCATCTGCAATTCGTGACAACGACCGCCATTGAAGGTGCTATCCGGCTGAATGACTATTTCGAAGGTTCTTACAGGCGCATACGCGAATATGTGGCAAACGACGCCTGTGACGAGCCATCGCTGGAATTGCTCGCCCTGCTGAAAGATACGTTTACCACAGCCGAAGCCCTTGATGCAGGAAGACAACTTAAGGTAACGGAGCGCACGGTGATGAACTATCTTAGGAATCTTGCCAGAAACAGGCTTGTCCACAAGGTCAGGCAGGGAGTCTACGAGAAAGTGTCATATATATCGGTAGAACAGACAGAGGATGAAAACTGCAATGTGTAACCCCCGTTTGCAGCTTTCAGGATGTTCAGTTTTTCAGTTTCGGGATGGAACATACCGTCAGTTCCTGCAAAACTGAAAGGACTGAAGACTGAAATTACTGCAAATCCATTTCAGAAATCATCATGGAGAATTATCGTTTTCATCTTGAAAAATATCATCGGGGCAGCAAGACAGCGTGCCCCGAATGCAAGCGCAAGGCTTGTTTCACCCGTTATGTCGACGAGTCGGGAGATATTACCTTTCCTTCTCATGTCGGCAAATGTGACCACGAGAATAGCTGTGGTTATCACTACACACCAAAGGATTTCTTTCGGGAGCATCCTGATGAATCGGAATCATTCAGACAGGAGTGGAAACCGCAAGCCGTAACTCCAAAGAAGCCAGTCAGTCCTCCGTCTTTTATGGATTCGGCAGTCATGCAGCGTTCCCTGTCACACTATGACATCAACCCGTTGTGCACATTCCTGTCCGACACGATTGGCAGAAGCAATGCCGAAAGGCTCTTCAAACTTTACCAGGTCGGGACTTCCAAAAAATGGAACGGTTCGGCAGTATTCTGGCAGGTGGATTCCAACGGACAGGTACACGCGGGTAAGATTATGGGGTATGATGCAAAAACCGGGCATCGGCTGAAAGTTCCTCATCCGCATGTGTGCTGGGTGCATACCGAACTGCGTCTGTCCGGCTTCAACCTGTGCCAGTGTTTCTTTGGCGAGCATCTTCTTGTCCGCTATCCCGACAAGACAGTTTTCATTGTGGAAAGCGAGAAGACAGCACTCATCGCAGCCCACTTCATGCCGGACGGCTTGTGGCTCGCAACCGGAGGAAAGAACGGCTGTTTCAACGAAAAGTCCGTTCGTGTACTGGCGCATCGGGATGTGGTGCTGTTGCCAGACCTTGGTGCAACGGAGCAGTGGCGGCAGAAGACTTCCCTACTTGCCAATGTCTGCCGGTCCGTATCGGTCAGTACGGTACTGGAAGATATGGCAACCGATGAACAACGTGCCCGAGGATTGGACATTGCGGACTTCCTTCTGATGGAGGACACCCCTCAGATGATACTTCAACGGATGATTGACCGTAACCCCGTCTTGCAGACATTGATTGACGAACTTGGGTTGGATTTGGTGGATGCAGAACAGATATGATAATTGGATGGATTGGACAGCTCGCTGTCCTTGAAAAAGGGTTTGTAAAATCCCGTAGCTTATTAGGGCATTTTCCCTGCAATCACTCTACGAGTGGCAGTCAAAAAGTCCATAAGCAGAGAGATACCCTCCCGGCACCCATGTCTGCCTGTGGCACATTGACGGGATTTTACGAACCATAACACAGAAATAATAATCGCAAAAAATATGAGTAATACACAATATGCGGTTTGCCACCTGCAACGTGGCAGCGGTAATGACAGCGGAATGTCATGTCATATAGAAAGAAAGGATGCAAACGGGAAGAAATACATTCCCGTCAATGCCGATGCGAACAGGACACAGCTTAATCGGGAACTTATTGCATTTCCTGCCGGAGTAAAGAACAGGACGGATGCCATACAATTCAGAATAATCCATGCCGGACTACACCGCAAGGTCGGCAAGAATCAATGCAAGGCTATTCGCATCATCCTGACCGGGACACATGAACAGATGATGAAAATTCAGGATAGCGGTCGTCTGGACAAATGGACGGATGCCAATCTCAAATGGCTGCGTGAGACATTCGGGGAGGACAACCTTGTGTCGTGTGTCTTGCACATGGACGAGAAGACACCGCACTTGCACGCTACTGTCGTACCCATTGTCACCACCGAACGCCTTCGAAAGAAACGCGAAGGCGAGAAAAAGTACGAGACTAAATCCGGACCGAGGCTTTCTGCCGATGACGTGATGCGGCGTGGCAAGCTGCACGAATACCAGAACAGTTATGCCGCAGCCATGAAACCGTTCGGATTGCAGCGTGGAATAGTCGGCTCCACCGCCAAACATCAGGCAAATTCGGAATACTACAAGCAACAGGTAAGTCGGTACGAGGAAGACATTGCCAGATTGCAGGCCGACATTGAGAAAGCGCGAGAGGGCAAAAATACCATTCTATCATGGTTCGGGAAAGGTGATCTTGCTAAGGCAAAGAAGGAACTAGGAGAAAAGGACGAGCTGATAGCCAAACTGAAAGGTCAAATCCAAATACTCACAGCAGAGAAAGAGCATCTACAGGAGCAACACAAATCCGACATCGAACAACTGCGAAACGGCTATCAGAAAGAGATAGACAAAGCCATCCATAGAGCGGAAACGGCAGAGCGGCAATCGAAAGAAAAAGATGCCGTCATCGACAAACAGAAGCAACACATTGACCAACTCGACCGCAAAGCCAACCCTCAGCGTTACCGTCTGTCATCCAGAGCGGAACTTGTCCGTATCAATGTACCCAACTACCGGAATCCGTCGCTCCACATCTGGACAAGGGTAGGCAATGAGGTTTTCGAGGAGACCAAATTCCAGATAGATTACAATGTGGCTCAAGCCCATTTTAACCGTCAGATTACGGATGAAGAATTTGTCAATGCTGTCTTCGAGCCTCAAGAACAGGTTAATGAAATACAAGCCAATCTGCTTGGAGTAGCCTTTGAACTTGCTATTGGTGGCCCGGCACAAGCTCATGTTGGCACTGGCGGAGGTGGTTCTTCTTCTGAACTGCTGTGGAACGATAAGAAACACAAAGGATTGAAACGACAATAATATCTATTTTTATTAGGCTGTTGCTTGAATAACTAGTATATTTGTAGTGTTTTGACAAAGCAGGATACGATGATGAAAATTTCAAAATTACATAGTAAAGTTCTTTGGACAGATAGCTTTTTGTATGCTGTTAGTTTCATTGCTGCCATTGAAACTATTTGTGCGATTGCAGATTTTAGCATTACGGATGTAGTCAATATTCAGAAATGGTGGGAAAAAGGATTGATTATTTTAGGAGTGTTTCTATTGCTCTGGATAATAACAGCTGTAATAAAAGCACTTAGAGCAGACTATGCAATAACGCTGAAAATAAAAGGAATAACCGTAAGAATTGAGGAAGGTGATATTTTTAAATCGCCCAACTGGAAATTAATCCCTTTTAATGAGTTTTTTGACACAAAAGTTGATGATGTTGTTATTGCAAGGAACTCATTGAATGGGAAATTCATAGAAAGATTACAGGATATTGATGATTTGAATAAAAAGATTAATGAGGCTGAAGATATACCGGGTATGAAGAGGAAAACAAAAGCAGGTCGAACCTATTACCCTCTTGGCCGAATTATTACATATCAAGATTATTTGTTGTTGGCATTTTCTCATTTTGAGAATAATCAGGCAAAACTATCTCATAACGAGTATGAAATCTGTCTTCGGGCAATGTGGAATGAAATAAGCAGAGTCTATGCACATAGACCTGTTACCATACCTTTGCTCGGAGGAGGAATAACGCGCATTACTGACAAAAATGAATTTCATTTGCTCCGTTGTATCCTTTGCACACTTAAAACATCGGATGCTCAAATATATCAACCGATAACCATTGTATTAACAAGAGAATCCATAGATAAAATTAATTTGTATGATATTAAAAAAATATTTTAGCCATGTATTATAGAACAAGAACTTACATCGCAGGAGATTGGGATCATGACAAAGATGCCGTTGACGCATTGCATCGGTGGAATGACAGTTCCCGGTATGGACTTTCATTTTCAGATGCTCATGAGTTAAAGCAAGCAAGGGATACAAGCCTAAATTGCTCGATTAAAAAATCATTGGCTGAACGATTGGATGCCTCTAAAACATTTATCCTTATTGTTGGTGAACATACAAAAGAATTAAGGGCTGGTGGATGCCAATATTGTAATAGTTACAACAGTTATTGGGGGACTTGTGGTCGAGGGCATACGGTAGATACTCGAAGTTATATTGATTTCGAATGCGAGAAAGCGATTCGGGATGGTCTAAAAATAATAGTCCTGTATAAATCAACAGTGGTGAATAGATCCAAATGTCCAGAAGTAGTCAGAAATCGTGGCATTCATGCACCGATGGAAAAATGGGTTGGAAATACATTGTATTGGGATTATGATTCGGTAAGAAATGCCATTGGATAATAACTATACACTGCCCCATAATTTTTTACCAATGGGGCAGTGTTTTTTATTTACCAAGTTATCACTTTATCGACAATCTCTTGCTGCTCGGCACTGCTGCGACGCAGATAGATACGGGTAGTTTCTATACTTTCATGCCCCATCAAATCAGCAAGCAAGGATATGTCATTGAACTTATCCAGAAAATTCTTTGCAAAGCGGTGACGGAACGAGTGAGGGTAAACCACTTTTTCATTCAAACCATATTTTACAGCATAGTTTTTCAACTGCTGAGCAATTCCCCTAGTCGTAATACGCTCGCCAAAGCGATTAAGAAAAAGGTAGCCACTTGTACGATTGCTCCTACTAAGCCATTCGGCTGTTTCTTTGCGTAATACTTTGGGGATATAAATACGGCGAATCTTTCCCCCTTTGGTGTAGATGTCGTAATATCCAATTTGTACATGTTCTACTTTAATCTGGATTAGTTCACTAACTCGTGCCCCTGTGGCTGCAAGAAAGCGCACCACAAAATACCAAGTCTGATTATCCTCCCTTTTAAGCCTATTCTTCAAAAAAATGTAATCTGCATTGCTAATCACATTTTCCAAATAAGAACGCTGTTGTACTTTGACCGATTTTAATCGCAGGCGAGATTTCCCTTTGCACTCAAGATACTTATTTAACGCCTGTATGCGCAGATTTACTGTTTTTGGTTTAAATGTTTCAATGAGATAGGTCTTGTAAACAAGTAAATTACGCTTATTCAACTCTTTGTGTCGAGTATAATACTCTTTTACGGCATATAGATAAGCCGCTACCGTATTCTCCGCCATATTCCCTTGACGCAGATACGTTTCAAAATCTTCAATGTTCATGTCTGATACATTATTAGTTAAACAATTTGTTATCACTTATAATGTACTGAAACGACAAGTGCATTGAATTCCTATTATGAG
>ULVN01045727.1_pt1 | contig 16346 bp, 6 predicted proteins | sample 1959491 | NCBI WGS metagenome assembly ULVN01 (sample SAMEA4835787, study PRJEB28245) | human gut metagenome | biome: gut microbiome; material: fecal sample | place: Denmark | collected 2008 | reverse complement strand
GCGGGTTGTCATTACTCTTGGCGAACGCAGTAAATCCAACCGAGCATGTGGTCACGACCATTACTACAGCTAAGAAAAAGCTGAGTATCTTTTTGCTCGTTCTCATATAAATCTCTCTCTCCTTTACATATGATTTACGAACTTGTCGTATGGTAACGCATTTTTTTGGATAATGCGCCGAGCAGTATTTGTTCACAGTTTCTACACAAAAAACTGCTTTTTAGGCGCAGGATATCCACACGCGTATTAACAAATACAATATATTTATAACAAATAAAAACTTATAAGTCAATAATTTTATAACATATTTTGAATTTATTGTGAATTTTCACATATTTTAGCATTGATTTTTGACGATAGAGAGTTGCAAAATAGACAATATAGTATAAAAAGTCTAACAAACATAATTCGACAGAAAATTGACTGTAAAACGTAATATAATCCATATAAAGTCGAGTAAAATTCTGTTCACTTTGTAAAGGCAAACATCTTTACAAATGTAAATTTTGTGTAAAGTATCACAGCTTTACTTGCGAAAAATTGCGGATTTTTTAGCACCAAATTATAAACAAATTGTAAACTTTTAGTTAATAATTTGTGCAAGGTGTCAAAAATAAGTTTGCTTTTTTGGACATTGTTACAAAAATATCATTTGTCGTTTGTCTTTATTGACTTTTTTGTTGCCTTATGTAATAATTATAATGTGTTTAAAGCACATATTGCGCAGTTTTTGGTGCAACGGTTTGGCTTTGCCGACCTTCAGTCTAATTCAGATTGCCTGATGGTCAGAGATTGTGACAGGCTCCCACGCAATATGTTAACACTTTATTATTCAATTTATTTTAAATTTAATGGAGGTAAAAAATGAAAACGAAGGCAAAAAAGTTTTCACATAAGCTTCTGGCATTATTTATGGCAGTGCTTATGGCAGCTTCCTGCTTTACCGGTGCTTTAACTGCTTATGCTGATACTATGAGCAGTGAAAAGACGTATGCCGACGATTCAATCGAATATAACGATTTGGCGTGGGCTATTCTTTCCGATGAACAGGTAGCTACAGCTTTACTTGACTATGCTGATTTGATGCTTGCCGAATACGGTCCGCAGATTGATAAGCTTCTTGAAAACCTTCCATCAAGTATTACCCAGTATATCACATGGGACAGCAGTAGCCGTACACTTAAGCTTAATGCTTTTAATCTTGTTAAAAAAGACATTCCGGTACGTACTCACAGTGTTGATGAAATTTTCTATACACTTAAGGGTGTTGCTGATCTTCTTAATCAATATGGTGGCTTACTTGGTGATGCCGGCAGCCTTAACTTTAAGGCTGTTGCTACTAAGGATTGGAATATCACAAGAGAAACTGCATCTTCAACTGATATTTTAAGAAGCGTAATCGGTATTTTCCAAAACCTTTCTTGCGACTATAACGGCTCTGATATTTTAGGCAAGGTGCTTAGAGGTGAATTTACTCTCGGTACTCTCGGTAACATTGCAAACCTTGACGTATATAAGATTATAGGTAATCTTTTGGGCTTTACAGATACAAAGTATAAATCAAACTTAGTATACAATGTTGCTCAAAACCTTATTTTCCAATATACTAATTGGTATACAGAAGATGAAATTAATAATTTCAAGAACAATCCTGCAACATGGGTTTATGATGACCAGCTTGTTAATAAACTCACAACAGAGCTTCTTGATAAGATTAGTGTACTTGTTACATACAATCAAGAATACACAGATGCTGATTCGCAAACAGCAATTCAGGATACATCGGCTACACGTTATTTGAAGATTAAAGCTGAAATGGAGGCAAGTGGTACTAACTATGCTACTGCAGCTGCAAAGCTTGGTTATGACCCTAACCTTATATATTCAGATGAATTTAAAGATGATGAGGGTAATCCTCTTAACGTTCTTCTCTTTGCTTATGGTGCTCCTGACGAAAACGGTTATGCAACAGAATCAACCACAATGGTAACACTTAAGGCAACCGATAATCTTTTTGATTTCGGTTACAAAGCTCTTGACCTTGCTTGGGATACAGTTCTCAAGGGTACAATCAAACTCCTTCACGTAAATGACGGATTTGATAAGGGTCACGGCGCTAACTTTGATAACAACTATTATTATTTCTTCGACCAAAAGGGCGAGTGGAATCATAATGATGTTAAAGCAAACTATACACAGGCTAAGCTCGATCAATGGGCAACTGCAGTATATAAGGATTATAAGTTCGATTCTGCAAAGGATTTCCTTGATTATGTTAAGAAGACGGTAACTTATGACCGTACAGCTACCGAGGACTCAACAGGTTCTTGGAAAGATATCGACGCAACGAGACTTTTCGCTAAGTTAAGATACAGCCCACTTGCTGATTACGGCTTTAAAGTAACAACAGGTCCTATCAATCTTTACTTTGCAGAAACAGGTACTCCAAACCTCGATAAGTTCTTTAGCGAAAGCTATTCAAAGTACAGCTCAATGGTAGCAGGCTTTAATGACGCACTTGTTGCAGCAGTTAAGGACTTGTTCCCACAGAGCAACCACGTTATCGGTACACGTCCTGAAATGACAGAAACCGGTAATTTTGAAACTATTGACGCAACAGCAATTAGGTCAATCGTTTCAACACTCGTTGGCAACGCTTGCAAGATGGTTCAGTACACAGCAGACGCTACAGACGCTAACATTCTTAAAGCTTTCTACGTAAAGAACGGCAACGGCGCTAAAGTTGATCTTACAGAGAAGAATCTTGAAGAAGCAATGATTCCTATGCTCGTTGCTTGTATCGGTCAGGTAAATCTTGGCTCAGGCAAGCTCGAGAAAATTATCCATCCTTCTGATTGGGACGGATGTAAGGATGCAGAAGCAGTAGCTTATGTATGCCTTAAGGAGTATTTATCATACTCAATGCCTAACAAGGATTATTCAAAACTTGTTACAGTTGGCAGCGACGGAACAATCAATGCAACACTTGAAGGCACAATTCTTCCAATGGCTCGTGACGCAGTTGCTTATGTAATTGAGGCTTACGTTCCTCTTGAGGACGAAAATGGCAATACTTGGAAGACAGAGTCAGCAGATGTTAATTCTAAAACAACACTCTTTGACCTTCTTAATTCTGTAGTTTGCTACTACGGTGGCGACCATGCAATGGAGAAGAAAGTAAATGAGGGCGAAAGAGCTATGGGCGTTGGTGCTCTCCTCGGTATTTGTGATACAAACGGCAAAAGCCTTATCACAACAGAGAATACCCTTTGGCAAAACATTAATGCAATAGCTAACAAGCTTATGCCTGTTCTCGGTACACTTCAGGGTACAGGTTATGCTAAATTCAATTCAGAGGAACTTATTTGGAACAACATTGTTCTTTCATTCCTTGATATTGGTAAAGAAAATTCAAAGACAGGTCTTTGCGGCATATCTAACTTCCTTAACCAGTTATTTACAATCGTTTCTGCAGAGCCTATCCAAAAGACTTCAATCGTCGTAACAATTTACGATTTACTTAAGGATCTCATTAACGGATTGTTTGGCGCACGTTACAGCGGACAGAGCTTTAAGACAATCGTTCCTAATGCTACAAGTGCTCATCCGTTTGATGATTTCTTCCAGGTTAAGGTACTCGCAGGTACAAGCAAGGAATTGGGTGCATTCCAAAAGCTTATCTGTAACTTTGTAGAGTTCGGCGGATACGGTACAAACGGTCCTAAGACCTACTCCGATTCTATTATCAGAGGTATCTGTTTCGCAGTACAGGCAGTTAACAGCTTCCTTCCTAATGCATTGACTACACTTGGTCAGCATCAGCTCAAGATGGCTACTGCTTCATTCGGTTCTAACACCGTAACGGGCTGTTCTTCAGGTGAAGAGTATTATGATACACTTACTGTTACCAACAATTCAGTAGGTATCAACGCATCATACATTGTGGACGGAAAGGCTACCCAGCTTTCTCGTTACTATGTAAAGATTACAGGCATGTATAGATATGATGCTACTACAGGCGAAAATGATCCTTTCGAATATTATGAGGGCGATGATTTCCCTGCAACTCCTATTGAGCCGGGTAAGAGTGCTGAAATTGATATTTCAGTTCCATTCGCTGTTTCAGGTTCTGATACAACAAACACATGCCGTGTTGTTGTAAATTATGATATCGTTGATGATCAGGGCAAAGTTCTTTATGGAGGCAATACTGTAACAGCTTATAAGCTTCTTACAAGTGAAGTAAGCTTCAGAAATGCTCTTTATGATGCTGATTATAACTTCAACTCTTCATTCCAGCAGGCAGACGGCAAAGACAGAGAAGAAAACGGTGTAATCGTTCATTCTCTTACAGGCATCGGCAATCAAATTTCCGCAAACTATCCTGATAAGATGGTTATCGCTTCTAACAAGCTTAACGAAATCGCTCAATATTCATTCTATATGAAGGGCGGCGGAAAGGAAAGAAGCTTTGACGGTGTATTCTTCTTTGACAGAAAATCCGGCTATGGATCAAATAACCTTACTACTGCAGCTAAGACATTCGATGATTCTAATTTAACAACAGTAAATATCGGTGAAGCTAACGCTATTGCTCGTTGGGATAAGTCAACAGGTGATCTTCTTAAGATTGGTATGTATGACTATCGTATAGAAACATCTGCAGGCTCAGGCGAGTTCGGCGAATGGCAGCGTAATTATACAAACGCTTCTACAGGTAGCGGCCTCGGTGCTGTTGGCTACTACAGAGGTTTTACTTCTGAGGAAATCGGTAACATTTCAAAAGATAATGCGGGCAAGGAGATTGAAACAAGAACTCACGTTGCATTCACTCTTCAGGAAGCACTTGATGCTAAGATTATTGCCGGTTACCATATCAATGAAAACGGTATTTATGATACAATGTATCTTAAGACCGGCGGCGGTAAATTTAACTATGATAACATCTTTAATATGGTTACACTCGGTACCGGTATTGATGCTATCTATATAAATACCTCAAAGCAAACAGTTAAATCAAATACTCCGCTTAATTACAGACCGTTTGGTTTCGACGGTGAGGCTACTGTTAAGACCGGCACTTATGATGTTAATGTTAACTTCTATAGCGCAGATGCTTATAAGACAGGTAGCTTCCAGCTTATTATCGGTGAAAGCGGTTCAACCAGCTCACTTGATAAAAACTATAACGAACTTGCCAATATCATGGCTAACTATAAAACATCCGACTTCAAAGAGGATGCATCTATCGGTTCAGTTTATGATTTGGCTAAGGATGCTCTTATGAATGTACTTAGCGTTCAGTCAGCTCCTTACACTGCTGAGTCAGCTCTTACTCAGTCAGATAAAACAAAGTATGCAGTTACAACTTCAGTAACAACTTCCGCAACAGGCGATCGTGCATACGTTCCTTACTCAACCTCTAACGAAACAGTAACATTTACTGTAAAGGGTACTCAGGTAAGCTACACAATCCCTGAATCGGTTAAAGCAACTGCTTATGTCGGCGGCACAATAGACACTACAACAGGTGAAACCAGCGGCGGCGTAAAGGGAATTTACTATTCCGATGAGAAATGTACAATGCCTATTTACTCACCAAAGCCGCTTACATCATCAGATGTTAAGAATGGCAAGGATGCTGCATTAGCTAATGTAACACTCGGTCAGGACGGTAACTATTACCTTACTAACTCAGTTAAGTATGCTACAACATGGGATCTCAATACGTATCCTGGCGGCCCATGGCAGAGACCGACAACTACTCAGGATACAAACAAAGATAACGAGCCTCTTTATAATCAGGTTCAATATGTATACAGAAATGATGAAGGCAAGAAGTGCAATTCAGGCGATGATTGGGCATGTAAGTTCCCATCAGCTGAGTATCAGCTCATTCCTAACTCAGGCGAGTTGGATTCAGAAGATAATCGTGGTATTGCTACTCAGGCTAATGACAGACTTGAATATGTTCTTAGCGTAGTTAAGTCTCACCTTATCAGCTCATCATCAACACTCTACAAGAATATTTCTGAACTTAGAAACGGTCTTGAAGAAATTAACTTTGATATTCTTACATATAATAAGATGGTAGAATATGCAAAGAAGGCTGAACAGCAGTATACAGTTGACGTTGATTACGTTGACGCAACAACAGGCAAGAAGGTTGAAAGAAACGGTATGTCTTATGTTGATGCTGCTAAGCTTATGAATGATCTCAAGAATGCAGGTATTGAGTTTGATTATACCACAGCTTCTGAAGTATCTTCTGTTCAGGCAAAAGAATACGTTAAACTCTTTAACATATTTGCTTCTGCAGTTATTGAACGTGGTTACCAGGGCAATCAGCTTGAAAGTGAAATCAAGTGCGCATCAGGTAATGATTACTCAAAGCTCAATGCAACACCTGCTAAATACAATGAGGACGGTACAGTTGCTACTGAAGCAACCGTATCTAAATCTAAGAATGGCGAAGCAGCTAACCCACGCTTTGGTGCATTTGATGCATCAGGTAAGCTTGTTAACGAAGGCGCAACAAAGTACTCATCAGCATCTTGGAACAGATACGTGAGAGCTCTTGCTGCCGCAGTTGACCTTGCTAACTATGGTCACGGTTCTTATAAGTATAAGACTTCCGGAACATTCAACATCAATGACCGTCAGCACTATGACGCTCAGCTTGCTAAGATTTACAATGTTGATACTGAACTTCAGGCAGCTGAAATCGGTCTTACCGAGTTTGAGAGCTGTGAGCTTACTGTAACTCCTGTTGCAGGTGCTAAAGTAACAATCGACGGCCTTCCTTACTCAGGTCCTGTAGCTGTAGAAAAGGGTCAGGTTGTTTCAATCAATGTAACAGCAGAGGATGGTTATACTCTTAAACCTGAACTTACTGTTAACGGCGACAAACTTACATTTGACGATACAGCAACAGCATTCCCATATGAGCTTACTGTTACAGGCAATACTACAATCGTTCCTTCGGTTGAGTCAGTAGGACCTAAGACAATTTCTGTAAGCGGTACAATCAATATCGCTACAAATCTTGACGGTACTCAGTCATCTGCAGGCGTTGGCGGAATAGACATTCTGGCTAATGGTGTAGTTGTTGCAACATCCGCTTCCGACGGTACATTTACTGCAAATGTTCCGGTTGGTACAACTGAGTTGAAAATTCATAGAGATAAGGTTACAGTTGACAGAACTGTTACTCTAAGCGGTAATAGTGATATCAGCGGCGTTAAGATTCCTGTTGTTATTTGTGATTATAATAGTGATAATTTGATTAACGGCACTGACTTTATGACATTCGTTTCCGCATATACAGGTGAATACAATGTTTACTGTGATTTCAATGGAGATAATGTTGTAAACGGTACTGACTATATGACATTTGTTTCATTCTATAACAACACAGTTGATTATGTACCGCTTGCTCTTGACTAATTAATTTCTATACTTCTTAGGGGCGAAAGTCCCTAAGAAGTTTTACTTGAAAATTACGATAACTTGTGTTATCATTTAATTAAGCAGAGCTATGGCTTTGCTTTGTCTTGATATATTCGGCTTTTGCCGTTTATATACTATGCCCGCTTTGGGCGGGGAGGCTATGGGAAGTTTCGTTTAGTAAATATTTAATGTTTCACGGTGTTTGGCTTTTGCCAAAGTTGCTTGGTTTCATATTTTTATGTTTTCTGACCGATTTTGTCTTTGCCCTTCACGGCGATTCTGCTTCTCCCCAAATTAAGCAAATTTTTTCAACAAGGAGGTAACACCAATGAATACAATTGCAAAAAAACGAGTAGGTGTTATTTTCGGTACACTTGCGTTTTTGGTTTTTGTTGCGCTTGTTGTGTGCCTTCCTCGTATTTCGTATGCTGCTGCGCTCGGAACGGAGAGCCCGAACGTTTATTGCACATACACAGATTCTAACGGCAAACAATACGACGGTGATAAGTTACCTGCCGGTACATACGACGTCAGCTTTTATTTAGAGGGCGTTACCGAGTTATCGGTTGTGCAGGTTACATCAACCTATTCTTCGGATGTATCGGTGCAAAGTGAGCCTAAGGCTCTTCTTTCTGATAAGGTTGCCGCCGGCGTATCTTCGATGGGAACCGTAACGAATGATTCTAATTTGGTATTCGGCTTTGTTTCAGATGCTGACACTTGTTCATCTGTAACAAAAGACGGCACGTTGCTTGCAACCTTCTCGGTTACTTTTGCAAAGGATTGTGACGCCGCTGATGTTATTTCAGTTTCAAAAGACCCAAATAAGACTTTCATTATGGTTAATTATAATGACGGATTTGGCAATGAGTATGCGCTTGTTAAAGAATTTGCCGATTATCCCGGTTCCCTATATTTAATGACCTGTGACGTTTCACCAAAGGCGTCCGGTTATGATATTACAGGTCAGGTTAAGATTGCAACAGATTTGACGGGTACTGAAGTATCTGCCGGTATTGCAAATATTAATCTTACTGTTGAGTCAGCAGACGGTTCTGCCATTGCCACTGCGACTACAGATTCAAATGGCAAATATACTCTCTCCGGCGTTCCGGCAGGCGAGTATACAATGTTGATTAGTGGTGAAACCACAGTTGACAGAAAAGTTACATTAGTAGTTTCCGAGTCTAAAGATGTCGGCTCTGTCGGTGTCGTTATTTGTGACTACAATAAAGATGAACTTATAAATGGTACAGATTATATGACATTTATAAATTCATACACAGGCGATTATAATTTGTATTGTGATTTTAACAGCGATAACATTGTGAATGGTACAGATTATATGTCATTTATTGCTTTTTACAATAAGACTGTAAATTACAACAGTGTAACTTTAAAATAATAGGGGGAAAGAACGAAAATGAATAAAACTTTCAAAAAGGCAATCGCTGTCATTTTGTCAGTTCTTATGGTCATTATGTCAGTTCCGTTTACTGCTTTAGCTGCGGTTGGTGACTATACACCAAATATTAAGCTTCAGTTTGGTACATTCTTTGACGGCGGCGCAGCTGATTATAATGATTATTCGACAAGTGGCACTGCTGCATCTGATTTTTCTTATTCATCGCTTAGAGGTGTTCCTGTTGATTATAAGTATAAAGTGACTAACGGTGTTGCATCCGGTACTCTTTATATTGATAAAGACAAGGCAAACACTTATAATGTAGCATCAGAAAGCGGATACAGCACACTTAGTGAAGACCTTCAGTTCGGCGTTGGCGATTATTTCACAATGACTGTTATTTGTGAAAATATTAAAGAAATTGGCTATTTTATTTCACAATTAGAGTTTAACGATGCTATTGAACTTGCAGGTTTATATTCTTATAGAGCGGGTAAAAAGACAGCTTATGCATTAGGTACTGAAAGCGAAATGAAAGCAGCTAATAAAGGTACCTGGGTTAAAGGCGGTACCAACTATTTAAGAAGCTTTTCTACTTGTATGGAAGACGGCTTACATGCTAGTGAATTACCTGATATTGAAACTAACCTTTCTGTGGTTCTTAAAGATGATGCTGGTAATACATCAGGTATTCAGTTTAGTATGGCTCCGGCTAATTTGATTAAAACTACTACAACTTCGTCAGAAGCAGACGGCGTTTTCTATGACCCGGCTACAGGCGAACCTGGTTACACATATTCAGATTGTGCCATCGTTGCAACTTATGCATTCAAAATTGTAAAAGAAGGCAATATTGAATTTAACGTTAAGGACGCAACAGAGGTAAACAACTGCTATTACATTGCTAATCAAACTGACGGTAATATGCCTAATGAGTATACATCATACGCAAAAAATTACTATAATCCAGCAACAAAACAGTTTGATAACGATACAGAATGGCCTGGCTCAGCTAAGATGACATTTATGGGTCAAAACCAGTTTGTTGATGCTCCTGCTGAAACAACTTATGAAATTACATTCAAGGACATCAACGGCAAGCCTGTTGATACGCAGACAGTTAAAGAAGGCGAAACTCCAACAGTTCCTTCAACAAATACTGCTGCAGCTGTAAAGTATAAGAGCGATAATAAGCACGAAGTAACAACTTACTCATGGCCGGCAGTATCAGCTGCTACTGCAGATACTACTTACAAAGAGGTTGCTACTACAGCTGAGGAAAATTGTAACATTACTTATGCAGAGACAAGCAAGCATACACTTGTTTCAGGTACTGTTCTTAAAGGAACATGTACTGTATGCAAACATGAAGATACTCAGACTAAGGATGATAAGCTTAACGGTACAGCTTACTATGCTGCACTTAAAGCTGCAAATGATGTTGACAGTACTAAGTACACAGCTGAATCTTATGCTAAGGTAACAGCTGCTCTTGAGACTTATGCTCAGGCTAAGGTAGAGGCTTATACAGATCAGCCAAGCGTTGACGCTGCTGCTACTGCTCTTGAAGATGCAGTTAATGGTCTTAAGGCTCTTCCGACATCAGATGTTTATACTTACACATTCGTTGGCGGTAAAACTCAGAATGTAACAGTTGATAAGGGCGCTACTCCTACAGCTCCTACTAACACACCTGCTGAAAAAGTTGATAACAAGGATGGCACTCATACAGTAACAACTTACACTTGGGAAAAGACAAGCGATTTCACATTTGTTGAAAAGGCAACTGTTGATACTAAGGATTGTGATTACGGTGAGTACGCACCTGTAACTCTTTCTACAATTGCTCAGCCGGGTACTGAAAAGGCTACATGCAAAGTATGCGGTCACGAAAATGTAAGAGAGCTTGCTAAGCTTGACGGTAAAGCTTACTATGATGCACTTGCTAAGGCAGAGGCTAAAAATCCTGACGATTACACAGCAGAATCTTATGCTAAGTTAACAGCTGCTCTTGAAGCTAACGCTCAGGCTACTGTTGAAGCTTATACAGATCAGGCACAGGTAACTGCTGCTGCTACTGCTCTTGAAGCTGCAGTTGATGGTCTTGTTAAGGTTTATACAATCACATTTACAAACGCTGCAGGCACTGTAGTTGAAACTCAGAAGCTTGCTGCAGGCGCTACTCCTGTAGCTCCAAAGACAAATACAGCTTCTACAGCTACTGAGTCTGACAAAAATGGTAAGACTCATAGCCATACAGTTTATAGCTGGCCGGCAGTTTCTGCTGTAACAGCAAACGCTAACTATGACGAAGATGCTAATGTTGTAACAGAAAATTGCACAAAGGGTAAGCCTTTTGTAACAGAGCCTACACTTGATAAGCCGGGTTCAGAAGTTACAAGATGTACAATTTGCGGTCAGGTTCTCGAAACTAAGGAACTTCCTCAGCTTAAGGGTTATGATATCACAGTTGCTAAGACTGCTTACGGTACAACAACTCTTAACAGCGAGGACGCAACAAACGGTAAGACTACTAAGGTTCTTGCTAACTCAACTGTAACTCTTACAGCTAAGGCTAATGAGGGTGCACAGTTCGTAGGTTGGAAGGTTGCTCAAAAGCTCGTTTCAACTAACGAAACATATTCATTCACAGCAGTTGCAAATACAGAGGTAACTCCTGTATTTACAGAAACAGCTGAATCAACATTCGTAGTTGTATTCATTGATATGTACGGTAACGTTGTATCAACTCAGGAAGTAACAAGCGGTGCAAAGATTGATGTTCCTGCAACTGCTCCTATCTATCCTGGTTATACATTCAAGGGCTGGGCTCTTACAAACGATGAGATTACCGCTCTTAAAGAAGGTACAACCATCAGAGCTATCTATGAGAAGGATGCTACTCAGACTTACACAGTTAAGGCTGCAGGCGCAACAATCACAGTTAACGGCAAAGACTACACTGACAAGGCTGAAAATGTTGCTTATGACGCTAAGGTAACAGTTACTAAGGCAGGCGCAACATCATGGGCAGTAAACGGCGCAACAGTTGGTTACGGTGAATCATACTCATTCTTCTGTGCTTCGGATATCGAACTCACAGCAGTTACAAAGGCTGATGACACTTCTAAGACTCATGTTGCTATCGTTTCAACAACTCGTCCTTCAGCTACAGCTTGTGACGTTCTCTTTGTTGCAACACGTACTCTTGCTGATAATGAGAAAGTAGTTAGCCAGGGCTTCGTATATGGTAAGAATGCAGTAGCTTCTGACCTTACACTTGAAAACGTTGGCAACACTGCATCAGGTACAAATCCTGGTAAGGTTAAGGTTGCATACAACGGCAACGGCGAACAGTTCGGTTTGAACTACGGTATTACTGCAATGACCGGCACAGCTGCTGCAAGAGCATTCGTAGTTACTCAGGATGCAGATGGTCATGTTAATACTTACTATTCAGAACCATCACTTTACAACTATGATGCTTAATTAACACAATTTAGCAAAGCTTTCACCTCTGCCTTAAGGGGTGGAGGCGAGCTTTGATAAATTAAGGAGGACACACCTAATGAAAGAGCTTTATACAAAGCCGGTGTCAGAAGTTTCAGAATTCAAATCTTCAGAGGAAATTCTTACAACAAGTTTTGTAACGGACAGAGACTAATCTGACACTTTGATTAAAGCATTTGGAGACGGCAGAAATGCCGTCTCTTTTTGCGTTTTAAAAACCTTGAATAAAAAAATAAACTAAATATTAATCATTTCCGAATATGACATTTTACCTTTAGTTGTATATTGACAAATAATTAACAAACATATAAAATGATATTGTAATTTATGACATAAGACGTATATTTTAGAGGGAGAATACTATGTCAAATAAGGAGTATGAATACAAATTCGATACTGTCAAGCCGCCTGAGGATAGGGTGTACGATGACAGAGTGATGCATTATTATGAAAATCATTCAAACGAGCCTGCACGTCCTTTGATTTTGGCACTCGGCAAGCATATTACAGACAGAGTTTTGTATAAACTGCCGTGGCTTCCAAAGGTAGGCAAAGAGCTTACCGTTAACGACCCTGAGTATTGGGGTCTTGCTTCAATTGTAACAGACGAGATGGCAGAGGTTGCCCTTAAGATGAAGGTACACAAGGGTATGAAGCTTAAGGAAATTATGAAAGCTACGGGCAAAAGTGCCGCTTACCTTGAGCCGCTTCTTAAGGAAATGGCAAATGTAGGTCTTGTTGAATTTAATTGGGAAAATCCGGAGCATGAAAAGCAATATATGCTTCCTATGTTTGTTCCCGGAAGCGCAGAATTTTTTAATATGAAATGGGATAATATTTGTGAGCATCCGCAGGTTGCAAATTTCTTTGAGCGTATGACTCAGCTTCCGCTTGAAGCAATTACGCCGATGGTGCCTCCGGGAGGCGCCGGAATAGGTATGCACGTTATCCCTGTTGAAAAGGCAATTTCAATGGAAAATCAGTCTGCTGATGTGGAACATATTTCTCATTGGCTTGATAAATATGACGGCAAATATGCGGCAGGCCCGTGTTCGTGCCGTTATAGCCATGCAATGTGCGGCGAAGGCTGTGCCGATGACCCTGAGGATTGGTGTATCGGTGTCGGCGATATGGCGGATTACCTTGTTGAAACAAATAAGGGCCACTATATCACACGTGAAAAGGTTATGGAAATTCTTCAGCGTGCCGAGGATAACGGTTTTGTTCACCAAATTACCAATATCGACGGTGAAAATAAAATTTTTGCTATCTGTAATTGCCAGGTAAAGGTATGCAATGCGCTTCGTACTTCCCAACTTTTCAATACGCCTAATATGTCACGCTCGGCGTATGTGGCAAAGGTTGAGGCTAAGGATTGCGTAGCCTGCGGCAAGTGTGTTGAATTTTGCCCTGCCGGTGCCGTTAAGCTCGGTCAAAAGCTTTGCAAAAAAGACGGCTCTGCTGTTACATATCCTAAGCAAGAACTTCCCGACGCAGTTAAATGGGGCAAGGAAAAATGGTCGCCAGATTATAGAGATAAAAACAGAATTAATTGCTACGATACAGGTACAGCGCCTTGCAAGACTGCCTGCCCCGCTCATATCGCAGTTCAAGGCTATCTTAAAATGGCGGCTCAAGGCAGATATACCGATGCTTTGGCTCTTATTAAAAAGGATAACCCTTTCCCTGCAGTTTGCGGCAGAGTTTGTAATAAGAGATGCGAGGAGGCTTGCACAAGAGCAACTCTTGATGAAGCGGTTGCTATTGATGACGTTAAGCGCTTTATCGCTCAAAAGGACCTTGACAGTAAAACAAGATATATTCCTAAAAAAGTAATACCTTCAAATAGGGGCGAGTTTAAAAATAAAATTGCCATTATCGGCGGCGGACCGGCAGGCCTTTCCTGCGCATATTATCTTGCACTTACGGGATATAGACCTATAGTGTTTGAAAAGAATGAAAAACCCGGCGGTATGCTTACTTACGGTATCCCGTCATATAAGCTTGAAAAGGATGTTGTTGAGGCGGAGATTGACATTATTCGTGCGCTTGGTGTTGAGATTAAATGCGGCGTAGAGGTCGGTAAGGATATCACTCTTGACGAACTTCGCAAGGATGGATATGAGGCATTTTATATTGCTATCGGCTGGCAAGGCTCAAGAAAATCGGGTGTTGACGGCGAAGACGCAGACGGTGTTATGAGCGCTGTTGATATTCTCCACGAGATTGCCGAAAATCACGACCTTGACCTTAAAGGCAATAAAACCGTTGTTATCGGCGGTGGTAATGTTGCTGTTGATGTTGCACGTTCAACTAAGCGTTGCGGCGCTGATGTTTTGGGTATGTTCTGCCTTGAAAGCAGAGAGGAAATGCCTGCGAGCGAAGAGGAAATTTTTGAAACCGAGGACGAAGGTATTCAAATAAACAACGGCTGGGGCGTTAAGGAAATTCTTGAAGAAAACGGCAAAGTGACAGGCGTTGTGCTTAAAAAATGCACAAGTGTTAAGGATGCAGACGGCAAATTTAACCCTCAGTATGACGAAAATGATACTCAAACAATTGAATGTGACCGTATTTATCTTTCAATCGGTCAGTCAATTGAATGGGGTAATCTTATTGACGGTGAGGCGGTAGAACTTGGCAGAGGTAACGCTCCTCAGGCGGACAGTCTTACTTATCAAACAGAGCAAAAGGATATTTTCGTCGGCGGTGACGTTTACACAGGCCCTCGCTTTGCCATTGACGCTATTGCTGCAGGCAGAGAGGGTGCAGAGTCAATTCATAGGTTTGTTCATTTCAACGCAAGCCTTACAGTCGGCAGAAACAGACGTGATTTCATAATGCTTGATAAGAACGATATCCTTGTTGACAGTTACGATAATTCCTCACGTCAAATCCCGAATATTAATAAGAAAATTGACGCTAAAACTTCGTTTAAGGATGCTCATCTTCCCCTTACAGAGGAGCAGGTTAAAAAAGAAACTGCACGATGTCTTGGTTGCGGTGCATCCGTTGTTGACGAAAATAAGTGCATAGGCTGCGGAATTTGTACTACCAAGTGCGAATTTGATGCAATTCATCTTTTTAGAGATAATCCCGAATGTAGCACAATGGTTAATTCAGATGATAAGATGAAAGCAATTTTGCCTTATATGATTAAGCGTAATTTCAAGATTAAAAAAGCTCAAAAGGCTAAAAAGGATTAATTATGCACGAACTTGGTATAGTTTTTCATATCATTAACGAAATTGAAGATGTAGGCAAGGAAAATGAGCTTAAAACGGTATCGTCTGTTACGGTTGAAATAGGCGAGGTTTCGGGTGTGCTCCACGATTATCTTGAGGATTGTTGGAAATGGGCTTGCTCAAAGAGTGAGCTTATGAATGGGGCAGAACTTAAGGTAGAAGTTATCCCGGCAGTAACGTATTGCGAAAGCTGCAAAGGCGAATACAAAACCGTAGAGTATGGTAAAATTTGCCCTTACTGTCAAAGCGAAAAAACCTATCTTCTTTCGGGGAATGAAATTATGATAAAGGAAATTGAGGCACGGTAGCATATTAATGCACTCTGTCTTGATGATATGATTTTTATTTAACTTATTTAGAGGAGGAAAATGACAATGTTATTCCAAATTTACGGCGACATGGCCGGCTGGCAACTTCTTGGCTGGGTAATGGTCTTTGTCGGTCTCGTCGTTATGAATGAAATTGCAAGGCGAACAAAAGCAGGCGGAATTTTTTGCTTCTTTGTTTTACCGGCAGCACTGACGGTATATTTCATTGCAATTTATATCGGTGCGGCTAAGGGAGCTGATTGGGCACTTCAAAATGATACCTATGTTCACATGAACAGCTGGTTCCATTATGCAAAGCTTTATGCGGCAACAGCAGGTTGTATCGGCTTTATGATGCTTAAGTATAAATGGGGCATCGGCAAAAAAGATTGGTTTAAGGTGTTCCCGTTTGCAATTGTCGCTATCAAC
>ULVN01026481.1_pt1 | contig 16442 bp, 11 predicted proteins | sample 1959491 | NCBI WGS metagenome assembly ULVN01 (sample SAMEA4835787, study PRJEB28245) | human gut metagenome | biome: gut microbiome; material: fecal sample | place: Denmark | collected 2008 | reverse complement strand
TTCCGCACCACGGTTATGCCGGAGCTCGGCGGTATGGCAAAGGCGATGGTCATCACCACCTCCCGGCAGGGTGCGGTCAAATACCGTCAGGCGTTTGAGAATTACACTCAGAAAAAAGGCTACACTGATATCAAAGCATTAGTCGCTTTCTCCGGCAAGGTGAAGCTGCCAGACGATGACACCGAATACTCAGAGGCTTCCATGAACGGTTTTCCAGAAGATCGGCTGACAAAGGAATTCGACAAGGACGAATACCAGGTGCTGTTGGTTGCCAACAAGTATCAGACCGGGTTCGACCAGCCGAAGCTCTGCGCCATGTATGTTCTCAAGAAACTGAAGGGCGTTTCTGCGGTTCAGACGCTTTCCAGATTGAACCGTATCTGCCCGCCGTTTGAGAAGAAAACTTTTGTGCTGGACTTTGTGAATACATACGAGGACATCAAGGCAGCGTTCGCACCGTATTATACGACCACCTTGCTTTCCGCCTCCGTAACACCGACGGCGATCTACGATTTGGAGGCACAGATCGATGCGTACACTGTTCTTGACCTTGATGATATCGAAAAGGCCAACGAACTGCTCTACAAGGGGAATATCTCCTCCAAGGATAAGCAGAAGCTGACTTTTTACTTCAAACGGGCAAAAAATAGAATCGAGCAATACGAACTTATCAAACAGCACGAGATCGTGTCCATGATGCGCCATTTCGTCCGATTTTATGAGTTCCTGTTGCAGGTGTCCTGTTTCGAGGATACCGATCTGCATAAAAAGTACAACTTCATCACCTATCTGCTGGCTTATATCAATATCAAACATCCGGGAGGCGGATATAATCTGGATGGTAAAATCAAGGCTACCAATTTCGTTCAGAAAAAGACGGAAGAGCATACGACTCCAAACCTTGTCGCACAGCCTGTGGTAAAGCTGCCGACCGCCGAGAGCTTTGGTCTGACCGAGGCAAAAGAAGAACGCCTATCCCAGATTATTGCGGAGATCAACAGCCGCACAGGAAAAGCCTATGATAACGATGTGGCGGTCAAAGCTATGCTACAGATCCGGGATATTCTGCTGAAGTCCGACAAACTGAGGACAAGCGCACGGAATAATACCGTCAAGGATTTCGAGTTCTCGTACTTTGATGACATTGACGATGCACTGATCGAGGGGTTGGAGCAGAACCAGGATTTCTTCTCACTTCTTCTCAGCAACGATGAGATCAAACGGCAGGTACTCGGTATCTTTACGGATGAAATCTATAAAAGCTTGAGAGAGGCATAAAGGGGTGGTATCATGTTTGACCAATTTCGATTGAAAGACGTACTGGTACAGTACAAACAGAATTTTGTCTCCACGCAGTGGGGCAATGAAAAATACAAATGGGAAGCCGTTAAATGGTTTCAGGATAATTGGGATGTGAATGCTCAGAATTTTCCCGAAATGCTGAACCGCTCCCTTGATAAGACCTTCAATCTGCTGGCATCCAACAACAATTTTCCCAAGGGTATGATTGTAGGCTTTGCCAAGGCCACACCGGAAGAGGTTCGGGCAATGTTTATTGCTTTGTTCGATGAGAGCAAGGACGTATATGAGCGTATGAATGCGTTTAAATTGCAGTCCTCTATCCTGCTTGAGAAATACGGAAACGGTGCGGCGCAGCACTACCAGTACGAAAACGCCATCAGCACCTATCTTTGGTTGCGCTACCCGGATAAGTATTACATCTATAAGTTCGGTGAGGTAAAAACTGTCGCAAGTGAGCTTGAGGCGGATTACCGTTTCAAGAAAGGTGCCTATGCCGATAATGTCCGGAACTTTTTAAAGCTCTACGATGAAATCAGCCTTTCCCTCAAAGAGGACAAGGAGCTCGTCAATCTGTTTCAGTCACAGCTGACGGACACCTGCTATCCCGACCCCGAACTCAAAACGCTGACCATCGATGTGGGATTTTATATCAGCAGATTTTATACGCAGAAGGATTCAGAAATTCAAACGGAGAACGAGTGGTTTCCGGCAACCTACACGCCGGGCTTCTCTGAGAACGATTGGGTGAAACTGCTGGGCGATTCCGAAATATTCACTACCGGCAGTCTTGAAATCATGAAGCGCATGAAAGACTACGGTGGTCAGGCCACCTGCACACAGCTTGCAGTCAAATACGGCGAATCCAAGAATTTTTACAGTGCCGGATCATCTGCGCTTGCCAGAAGAATTGCGGATAAAACGGGCTGCCCGGTTATGGAGGAGGATACGGAAAACTCGAAGTGGTGGCCGATTCTTTATGTGGGACGCTATGCGTTAAAAGAGGAACAAGGCTCCTACACCTGGAAGCTTCGTGACGAGCTGTCCGCCGCCTTGGATAAGGTTGATCTGTCGGGAATTGAACTGTACGTGAAGGCAGCTCCCGGAGAAGAAGATCTCGGCTATTGGTGGCTGAATGCGAATCCGAAAATTTGGAGCTTTTCCGACATTGCTGTCGGAGAGGTGCAGTCCTACACGCTCTACAATGAAAACGGTAACAAACGCCGTATCTTTCAGAACTTCCTGGATGCCAAAGCCGGCGACATGATTATCGGCTACGAGTCCAATCCGGTAAAGCAGATTGTAGCAATCGGCCGTATCAGTGCAGAACAGGACGGAGAAAAGTTATTCTTCGAAAAAGTGGAAGGCTTGATCTCTCCTATTGACTATGCGACGCTGAAAGAATGCCCGGAACTGGAGCGCATGGAATATTTCCAGAATCCGCAGGGTAGCCTTTTCAAACTCACAAGAGGCGAATATGACTTCATCCTCGATATTATTCGGGAAGAAAATCCGGTTGCTGCGGAGTCATCCATCGATGCTTACACAAAGAGTGATTTTTTGGATGAAGTGTACATGACCGAAAAACGCTACGAGAACCTTGTGGCCGTTCTGCGCAATAAGAAGAATATCATTCTGCAGGGTGCTCCCGGCGTAGGCAAGACCTTTGCTGCAAGGCGTCTGGCATGGTCTATGATGGGAGAAAAGGATGACAGTCGCATCGAGTTCGTCCAGTTCCATCAGAATTACTCTTACGAAGATTTTATGATGGGCTACAAGCCTGTAGAGGATGGCTTTGAACTGAAATACGGCATATTCTATCGTTTCTGCCAGAAAGCTGCCAACCAGCCGGACAAGGAATTTTTCTTCATTATCGATGAGATTAACCGTGGCAACATGAGCAAAATTTTCGGTGAGCTGCTCATGCTGATCGAAAAGGATTACCGTGGCACCAAGGCAACGCTGGCGTACAACGGGCTTTCTTTTTCCGTTCCCAAGAATCTGTATATCATCGGTATGATGAACACGGCAGACCGAAGTCTCGCAATGATTGACTATGCACTCCGCCGCCGTTTCAGCTTCTTTGAAGTCGAACCCGGATTTGATTCCGAGGGGTTCATCCATTATCAGAACGGGCTGAATAGCGAAACGCTGAACGAACTGGTATCCAAAGTGAAGGATCTGAATCGCGAAATCGCTTCAGACAAGTCGCTGGGTAAGGGCTTCTGCATCGGTCACAGCTATTTCTGCGGCAGAGATGTCTGTACGGATGAATGGCTGCACTCCATTGTCGACTATGATATTCTGCCAATGCTCAGCGAGTACTGGTTCGATGACACAAACAAACTCCAGCGTTGGGAGAATATTTTGCAGGGTGTGTTTCAATGATCAAGGATAAGAGCATCTTCATAAAAAACATATATTATATGCTTTCGTATGCCTTCACGACGCTGAATCAAGGCGGTTATGAGGATGTTGCTACCGAGGAGTTCGAGAACATACATAACCTCTTCGCTGCGATTCTATCGAAGGGCATCAGCAAACGGTTGAAACAGGGGCTGTACCGGGAGTATTTGAATCGTAAAGAGAATGTTGCGGCAGTACGTGGCAAGATCGATATGCCGGGAACCATCCAGAACCGCCTGTCAAGGAAGCGAGTATTGACCTGTGAATACGACGAGTTATCCGAAAACAATCTGCTTAACCAGATTCTCAAAACGACGGTTATGCTCTTACTGCGTCATGCAAGGGTGGATCAAGCGTACAAAAGCGATTTGAAGAAGGAAATGTTGTTCTTCTCGAATGTCGATACAATCGATCCTACTACGATTCGCTGGTCAGCCATTCGTTTTCAACGGAACAGCAATGCCTATCGTATGCTCATCAGTCTGTGCCAGCTGATTCTCGAAGGAATGCTGTTGACCACGGACTCCGGCGAATACCGACTGGCTTCTTTCATCGACGAGCAGCGTATGAACCGACTGTATGAGAAATTCATACTGGAGTATTACGCCAAGGAATGTCCGCAGGTAACGGCAACGGCATCTCAAATCCCGTGGGTGTTGGACGATGGTATCGGAACTATGCTCCCGGTCATGCAAAGCGACATTATGCTGACAAGCGGTAATGAGGTTCTCATCATTGACGCCAAGTACTATACTCACACTACTCAGGCCCAGTTTGATGTGCATACTCTGCATTCCGGCAATCTGTATCAGATTTTCACCTATGTGAAGAACAAAGAGGCGGAGTTCGGTACGAAAGCGCATCGGGTATCTGGAATGCTTCTGTATGCCGCAACAGATGAGGCAATTCAACCGGACAACATTTATCGGATGAGCGGCAATCAAATCAGTGTAAAAACACTTGATTTGAACAGGGATTTTTCTGAGATTGCTGCACAGTTGAATACCATAGTGAACGAACATTTTTGTGTAGAAAACTGAATTTAGTGGCTTTAAAATCATAATAAGAATTTTTTGACTGTCAATATTATATCTCTATTATTCATTGCTTTCAATACTTTATCCTTATGATTTGCGCTCACATTTTTCTCATACGGCAAATGCTCAAGTCAATTGATTGAAACGTATAAAAGTGATTACAATCTTTTTATAGTGAAAGCGGGGGAAAGTACATATGACTGCGGCTGAAATATTCAAAGAATGCATTAGCAATCGGTTACAACCGTTGGTGATTAAATATGAACCGTATAAGGGAAAGTATAATACTTTTCCGTATCTTCATGCAAATCGAGAAGATTTTGAAGGAGCCTTTTCCTCGCTGTTGTTTGATGCTATCATTTTCTATGCATATGAAAAAGATGAAATTGAATTTGCATACGAAAGGGGACACCTAAATAACCTTCACCGTGCTGCTCGTTCTGCATATGAACGTCGTGTGCCAAAGACCGAACGCTTAAACGATGGTTTAATGGGGGAACTTGCACTCGACAGCTTTATAAAATGTTTCTTTGATGGTATAGAACTTTTATACTCGCGGGTCAAGTATTATGAAAAATATCCACAGAAGGAGCTTGAAGCACCACGGAAAGGACACGAAATCAAAGGATACGACGGGCTTTTGTTTTCCGTTGAGGAAAGCAGAAAATATATGTGGGTTGGGCAAGTAAAAACGGGATCCTGGGACTATTGTTTTAGAGAAATTAAAGAGGATATCAACAAAAGCATTCTAAAACATTATTTTTCCAGTGCAATGGCGATAATGGCAGACATAATGATGGCAACCTCAGATTTATCAACTGAACTCAAGTCAATTATAGATGGACTTAATGATATTCTTTTCGATTATCCCGTAGAAACCGAAGAAAGACATTCGAGAATTGTGGAGTATTTTAAGGAAAGAAATATTATTTTACGGGTTCCGTGTTTGCTTATTGCTGAAGAAAGTGACTATTCGGATTCGGAAAAATTATTGAGAACAGTTAAAATGCGTTGCATAAAAGCATTTGACGGCTTTTCTGAAGACAATGATTGTGGGCTTAATGTAGAAATTATGCTTATGGTTTTTCCTGTTAGAGACCTTCATAAATTAAGACAAGCATTTTTAGATGAAAGGACAAGCAAAAAAAGTGACGGAATTTAACAAATATGAAAAAGAGTTGCTTTCGCTGATTAATACGCCTGAGCTGACTCCGGATCAAATTACCCATATGAAGGATTTAATTTGCTTCCTTTCCGAAGAAAAGAATAGCCCCCGTGTAACAACCAAAGAGGAATCCAAGCGGTTGGAGTATATTCTATATTCGGCGGGTGTTCGTATGAGAACCTTTGGTTATAATCGCCTCAATTCTTATTCGGCGGATAAAATTAATACAGATGTGATTTCTCAAATTAAAGACGATTGCATTGCAGATTATTATAAAACAGATACCGGATATATCTTGGACAAGCAGCAGAAAGCTGTACTTGATTATTTTGAATTACACCAGGGGCGTCTATTTCTAAGTGCTCCGACTTCATTTGGAAAAACATTTCTTCTGCAAGAAATCATTTACCGTCATTATAGTCTTTTCAATAATGTAGTTGTTGTATTACCGACCGTTGCGCTACTTATGGAAGTAACGGATGCCCTATCGTCTTTTTGCAAAAAGAACAATCTGGAATATAATTTTGTAAATTCGGTTTACAGGAATTTGGAAACAGGTGAGAAGAATATGTTTATTCTCACCCCGGAAAGAGTTTTACGCTTGCTCGCTTTATATCCGGACTTAGACATTCAATTCTTTTTCTTTGATGAAATTTATAAAATCGATGAGGACATAGCCGCACAGGGCGATGATGATGTTAATGAAGCTATAAATATTGGCAATACTCCAATTGACTCTCACAGAAAAAACGATAATCATCGTGCCGTAGCCTTTCGACTTGCGTTGTATTTCTTGCTTCAAAAAACCAATAGTTGCTATATTGCTGGTCCGTTTATTAATCTTCAAACACTAAAATCGGGGTTTTGTAAAATGCTAACGCGGCATAAGATTGCTCCATTTGAGGTGCATTTTGAGCCTACTCTTAAGAAAAAGTATTATTATACTGGAAAAACATTGACCCTGAAATCTCCATTCGAGAACGAAAAAAGTAAAACGAACGCCGAAACCAAAGAAGAACGGTTAAACTATATTATGAATCGTTTAGAGGTAAGCGCTCGTAATCAAGCCCTCGTGTATTGTCTGTACCCAGCGTATACTGAAAATTATGCACGAAGCTACTGCGAAAATTTGCAAGAACAGATTTTGCTCAAACAGGAAACACTTTTATTTATAGAACATTTGAAGGAAAACTATAAATTTATATATGATGATGGTAGAAAGAATTCTCTGAGTGATTGGAGTTTCCTATATGCTTTGGAGCACAACATAGGTATACATAACGGTAAGTATCCTAAGTATTTTCAACGGGAGGTTATGAATCTTTATAATTTGAAAAATCTACCGGTACTGTTTTGTACATCGACAATTGTAGAAGGTGTCAACACAAACGCTAAAACGGTTATTCTGTATAATAATCCATCTGGGGATAATGAATCTGGAAGAAAATTTTTGCTATTAAACATTAATGGTCGGGCGGGGCGCTATTTGCGGCACTTTGTTGGAAACATTGTGTATTTAGACTCTGGTAGTGCAAAAATCGAAAATGTCGATAGCATTTCTATAGACTTTAAGCCGTACAGCGACGATGTTAAGTTGGGACCTCTTGATTTGGAAAATATCGAAGATAGTGATTTGAGTTTGGAAAACAGGCACAGAAAAGCAAGCATTGAACTTGATAGAAAACTGTTGCCAAATGATGTTTTTGAACAAAACAGACTTATTGAACGCAAAAAGCAAGAAAAGGTATTGAATTGCCTTTGTGAACCTTCTGTTTTTGATAGGTTGCATGGTATAGAGAATGCATCGATTTCTCAATTTATGTCCTTGTACTTTGAAGTTGTTTTGGAGGTCTGGGCATCGGTTGGCGAAATTAAAGATACTCAAATTTCAGCAATTAAGTATTTTGCTCAAAACTATGCGCAAAATGGATATCCTGGAGTTTTGAAATATAAATTTGACAATTATGCAAGATTGAAAAATCCAGGTCAAACAGATTTTGATTTTGTTAATGATACATATAAGGAAGTGTTCCGTAATGTAAAAGATACGATTGAGTATCAGCTTCCTCGCATTATAAGTTTGTTTGAGACGCTTATCAATCGTGCGTATGAGTTAAAGAATTGCCCATTAGCCGCTCCACTCGATCTGAGTAAAATTATTCGTTATTTTGAGGTCGGTGCGCAAACCGAATTAGGTATTGACATGGTAGAGCGTGGCGTTCCCGTAATAACTGTGAGAAAAATTGAGAAAAAACATATTCAGGGGGATACTTTGAGTGAACAGAAGCAGCATTTTAAAGATAATGTGCAAAAATATATGTATGCTTTAGATAACTATGAAAAGCACCTCACTCAAAAATATGTAGATGAACAATGTTAACAGATGTTAGAAAAAGGACAGGTTGGAAAGAGTGATAATTTAACGATTACCCCATAAGGATAACGAAATACCCACAAATCCAACGATTACCCATAAATCCAACGAAATATTGTTGGCAATGAAAAAGCGCCACCGCGGAAAATTATCTGCGATGGCGTTTTTCAGTTGTCCCGCGGACCTGTTTTTCGAAAATGCATCAAAAAAAGACCCGATAAAGCCCATAAAGCAAAAAATAAGGACTACCATTCTATCAAAATAGTAATCCTTATTTGGTCGGAGTGAGAGGATTTGAACCTCCGGCCTCTTGGTCCCGAACCAAGCACTCTACCAAACTGAGCCACACCCCGAAAAAACCTATCAGAATCCTGACAGCTTCAATATTATACACCATTCTTTTTCAGTTGTCAACTGTTTTCCGGCAAAATTTTGCGGAAAAGAAACAGCTCATGTACAGATTTGGAGAACAGCCAAAGGGGGAAAAGCTGCGGGAGCCAATATAGGCGTGGAAGGGAAACCGTGACAGCTCCGCATATCTCAAAATTTGGGAAGCACCGATTTTTCGCGGAACGAGCTATATCACATAATTGTCTGCTGTTTCCTGCTTGATGAGGTCGGCGACCGTAATGCCGTCGAGATAATCGGCAATGAGCCGTCCGAGCCCCTCCCACATCGGGAGCGTTCTGCATTCCGCCGCACGTTCACACGGGTCGGCTCCGCATTCCAAACAGGCTACGGGAGCAAGCGTCCCTTCGGTAAGACGCAGAATGTCGCCGACCTTATACGTTTCCGGCGCACGATTCAGCCGATATCCGCCGCCTTTGCCGTGCAGACCGTCCACAAGTCCGTTTTTGGAAAGCTCCGCCATGATTGTCTCCATGTATTTTTGCGAAATATCCTGCCGTTTGGCGATCTCTTTGAGCGGGATATATGCTCCGCTATTGTGCTCGGCAAGATCGATTATGACGCGAAGGGCATATCTGCCGCGGGTGGAAATCATCATGGCATTGTCTCCTTATGTTTTGATAATAGAAAAATATCGGCGGCTTACCGTTTGCTCGCATGTCTTTCAGGCGCTATCTTTTTCAGCAGTCCTGTGGAATCCAGTATCGAAATGACGACATTACCCATGACCACCGCCGCCGCTCCTTGGAGCAGATTGCCGGGAACGGAGGCCAGTGCGGCGCCGAAGCCGTATAGCGCGGATTCAAACAGATAATATCCCGCAACCATGAGAAGCTCGGCAAGCACCGAACTTGTAAAATAGCCGGCAAACCGGAGTAACGGTTTATCTTTTGAAATGAATCTCGGAATCTGAAAGGCGATTATCACCATCAGTGCTTTGATGATCAGTGTTGCGGGCGCATAGATGACAAATCCCAAAATCACATCCGCGAGCGCCGCTCCGAGGGCAGCGCCTGCCATCGCGTAATATCCGCCGAGAATCCACGCCGCGAGCAGCAGAAATCCGTCTCCAAGATTGAAATATCCGAAAGGAAGTGCGATGCTGAAAGAGGCTGTCCCGACGAAAACCAAGACGGCGAACAATGCGGCAAAGACAAGATTTAATATGCTTTGGTTTTTCATGACGGACTCCTCTCATCCGCATAATCGACCGTGCGCATCGCAAGAATCGTGCGGGTAATCAAATCGTCGAGCTCCCAGCCCAGCATCTGCGCACCTCGTTCGATTACCGGACGGGAACAGCCGGCGGCAAATTTTTCGTTTTTGTATTTTTTCTTGACGGAGCTAAGCTCCAAATCGGAAACACTTTTGGAGGGGCGCATGAGCGCAACCGCTCCGACGAGCCCCGTCAGCTCGTCTGTCGCGTACAGCACTTTTTCCATTTCATGCTCGGGCGCGATATCGACGGTCAGCAGATATCCGTGACTTGCGACGGCATGGATGAGACGTTCATCCAGTCCCCGTTCCCGCATGATTTCCTGCTCCTTGATACAATGCTGCTCGGGAAACCTCTCAAAATCAAGATCATGGAGCAGCCCCGCGATCCCCCAAAAATCTTTTTCCTCGCCGTAGCCGAGCGCTTCCGCAAAATAACGCATCACGCCCTCCACAGTTAAGGCATGCCGGATGTGGAACGGCTCGGTGTTAAATTCTTTCAGAAGGGCGAGCGCTTCTTCTCTTGTCGGTATCATAAATCCTCCATGCGCGGCAGGACTCCGGCCCGAAAGCCGGAGCCCCTATATTTTCAGTCTGCAAACAACGGAGTAGAGAGATACCGGTCGCCGGTATCGGGCAGAAGTACAACAATGGTTTTTCCCGCATTCTCGGGGCGCTGCGCAAGCTGTATGGCGGCCCATGCCGCGGCACCCGAGGAGATGCCCACCAAAACGCCTTCGTTTTTGCCAATCAGCTTGCCGGTCGCGAAAGCGTCCTCATTGGACACGGGAATGATTTCGTCGTATATCTTGGTATTCAGCACGTCGGGAACGAAGCCCGCGCCGATTCCCTGAATTTTGTGCGGACCGGCGACTCCCGTGGAGAGCACAGCCGAGGAAGCGGGCTCCACGGCGACAACCTTGATATTCGGGTTTTTGGATTTGAGATATTCGCCGACGCCCGTGACGGTTCCGCCTGTGCCGACGCCCGCGACGAAAATATCGACGTTTCCGTCCGTATCCTCGTAGATTTCGGGACCGGTTGTCTTTCTGTGTGCTTCCGGATTGGCCGGATTGACAAACTGTCCGGGGATGAAGCTGTTCGGCGTTTCGGCAGCAAGCTCGGCGGCTTTTGCGATTGCGCCTTTCATGCCCTTGGCGCCCTCGGTCAGTACCAGCTCCGCGCCGTATGCCTTCATCAGCTGTCTGCGCTCGACCGACATGGTTTCGGGCATGACGATGATGATGCGGTAGCCTCTTGCGGCGGCCACGGAGGCGAGTCCGATTCCGGTATTGCCGGAGGTGGGTTCGATAATGACGGCACCGGGCTTCAGCTTGCCCGATGCTTCCGCTTCGTCGATCATGGCCTTGGCGATTCTGTCCTTAACGGAGCCGGCCGGATTAAAATATTCGAGCTTGGCGAGGATTTTGGCGTTGAGATTCAGGTTCTTTTCGATATGCGCAAGTTCGAGAAGAGGGGTTTTTCCGATCAACTGATCGGCGGATGTATAAATTTTCGACATAATGAAATTCTCCTTTTATAGAATGATAAATTTAGTTTATGGATATTGAACGGCAAAGGTTATCTTCGACATCGGAAAATCGGTCTTATATCATGCTTCATGAGCCTGCTCCTTCCAAAACGCAGTGTGTTTTCCGTTTCGCGGCCTATCGGCATGGATCGAGATGTTGACCATGCTTTTGTGACTATTTACATATCAACATGATAGGTTAATAGTATAATATCACCTCGGGAATATTTTGTCAATAGTTTTTTTGCTTTTTCGGAAAAAAATCGCCCGCGTTTTATCGCGGGCGAATCGACCGATTTTTCGGAACGGAAAAGATACGCTCATTTCACGAGCTTTTGATAACACAAATCGAAGATTTTCATAAATTCTCCGATTTCCTCATCCGTTGTCAGATGGCTGAGACTGATGCGCCATGAGGAGAGCGCATTCCGGCTGTCATGGCAGACGGCGAGCACCGCCTTTGACGGCTGTCCGTCCGTGCTGCAAGCGGATTTGACGGAAACGCAGACGCCGAACTCATTCAGCGCCCGCTGAAAGACGGTGCCTTTCACGTCTTTCACGCTGAGATTCAAAATATGGGGAACCGCATCCTCGGGGCTGTTGACGACAACATTGGAGTAGGCGGAAAGCGCGCGGCGCAGAGTGCGATTATGCTTTTCGACAATGCTTATCCGTTCGGCATTATGCGTAAGCGCGAGCCGCAGAGCGACCTCCAGCGCCGCACCGAGCGCAAGCGTCGGCGTGCCGCTCCGGTAGGCTGTGACGCTCGCACCGCCTTGAATCAGCGGATACAGCTCGACATTCCGGCGCCTGATGAGAAGTCCGCTGCCGCCCAGTCCGTAGAATTTGTGCGGCGCAAGGCTCACGGTATCGACGCCGTCCAAGACAAGCTCGGTTTTCCCGACCGCCTGCGTGGCGTCCACATGGAGCCGGCACGCGGGATAATCCTTTAAAATTTCCGCGATTCGGGCGATCGGCTGTACGGTGCCGAGCTCGCTGTCGACGGCGCACACCGCCACAAGGGCGGTATCCTGCGTCAGGAGGGAGCGGAGATGTTGCAGCTTGATTTTTCCGTCGCGGTCAAGGTTTAACAAATCGATTTGATATCCCTCTTTTTGCAGCTCATCGAGGCAGGCGCCGACCGAAGAGTGCTCGAGAGGCGTGGAAATCACGTGCTTTCCGGCGTGTTTTGCCGCACGCAGGATTCCTTTGACGGCGAGATTGTTGGATTCGCTGGCGCCCGAGGTATAAATAATCTCCGACGGGGCGACGCCGAGAAGCCCGGCGACGGATTCGGTGACGCGCGCAAGCTCTTGGGCTGCCATTCTGCCGGCTTCATGCCTGGAATTGGCGTTTCCGATGAAGCTTTGTTCGACCTCGCAGAACCGCGCCAGCACGCGGGGGTCTGCGGGGGTATTCGCGGCATAGTCGAGATAAATCATACGGTGCTCCTTTTCGGGGAGAGATATTGCAGGGCAGTCATTTTATGGTTCCGCCGCCGACGACCGTGTCGCCGTCGTAGAGCACGACCGCCTGCCCCTTGGTCACGGCTCTCTGCGGCTCGTCGAATTCAATGCGGAGCGTGTCGTCGTCCGTCTGAACGACGGTCGCGGGCTGTTCCTTTTGGCGGTAACGCAGCTTTGCCTTTACCCGCATCGGCTGTTCGATTTTCATAACGGAAATCAGATTGATATCGTCGGCTTCCAGCTTATCGGTGTAAAGCTCTTCTCCGTGGGAAAGCGTAACCGTATTGTCGGCAGGGCAGATTTTTGTGACATACAGCCGCTCGTCGCTTGAAATGCCGAGGCCTTTCCGCTGTCCGACGGTGTAGCGGACGATGCCCGCGTGCTCGCCGAGAATGTTTCCTTGGGTGTCGATGAAATGACCGTGCGGATATTTTTTTCCCGTATGCCGCTCGATAAAGCCGGCATAATCGCCGTCCGGAACGAAGCAGATATCCTGCGAATCGTGCTTGCGGGCGTTGACAAAGCCCTCATTCTCCGCGATTTTTCGGATTTCGGATTTCTGCATGGTGCCCAGCGGGAAAACCGTGTGCGCGAGCTGCTCCTGCGTCAGCATATAGAGCACATAGCTTTGGTCCTTGCTTTCGTCGAACGCCTTTTTGAGCAGATATCTTCCCGTGCGGTCGTCCTGCTCGATTCTCGCGTAATGTCCCGTAACGATTACATCTGCGCCGCGCTCCTTGGCGGCACGGAGCAGCTTGTCGAATTTCATATGGCGGTTGCAGTCGATGCAGGGATTGGGCGTGCCGCCGCTTTCATAGGTGCGGACAAATTTTTCGATGATTTTGTCCTTGAAGTCCTCTCCGTAATCCAAAACCGAATAGGGAATATCCAGCGCAAAAGCGACCTCGCTCGCGTCCTCGATATCCTGCTCGGAGCAGCAGGTCCTATGACTGCTGCGGCCGATATCCTCGCTATGGAAGAGCCGCATGGTGACGCCCTCGCAGTCATAACCGCGGCATTTCATAAAATAAGCGGCGACAGAGCTGTCAACGCCGCCGCTCATGGCAATCAGTGCTTTCATCGGTAACTCCAAAAAAGCTCCGGCATGGGTCCGGAGCGGTTTTCGTCCGAACGGTCGGCGAATAGGGAAAAGCCTTTTCGCCTACTGTTCCGGTATGGTATTTGTATGATATCATGGACAGGCCTCTTTGTCAAGGGAGCCGAACGGTTTTCCTCCATAAATTGATTTTGTGAAATAAACGTCCGGTGTGCCGAGGCACACCGGATAAAATAAGAGCTTTTGTCAGACGGGCTGCTTGGCAAGTTTCTGATATATGATCGTTTCCATTGGTCGGAAGAGAACAGCACTTTTGGCGACCATCTCGTTTCGCTTGCATTTATCTGTGTCATCCGGCCGCGAAAAATCTATCCTTTCCGAACCGTCAAAACAGGGCGTTCTATGGGAAAAATGACCGAAATTTGTCCGACGGCACGACAAATTTTCGGCTTGCATTTTTTTCGGTTTTGTGTTATCATAGCTCTTGTAAGTGCGCAGCGTAAGTGTAAGTCCGGCTTCCCGTCGGTCTTACACTTTTTTTATGTCAAAAAACAGCCGGCGCCTGTCTTAGAGAGGAGAAAAGAAAGATAACAATGGAACAAGAACAATTACAGCAAAATAAAATGGCGGTCACGCCTATATCGAAGCTGATTTGGAAAATGGGATTGCCTATGATTGTCTCGATGGTCTTGCAGGCGGTTTATAATATCGTGGATACCGCTTTTGTCATCAACATGAGTGAGAACGGAACGGAGGGAAACCTCGCATTGACATATGCGTTTCCCATTCAGCTTTTGATTATCGCCATCGGCGTCGGAACGGGTGTCGGCATCAACGTTCTGCTTTCTAAGAATCTCGGCGAGGGCAACCGCGAGAAAGCGAGCCGTGTCGCGGGAAACGGCATTTTTCTCGGCATTTGTATTTATGTCGTGTTTTTGCTGTTCGGGATTTTCGGCTCCCGATGGTTTATCGCCATGCAGGCGAACGGCAATGAAACGGTCGTGGAAATGGGCACGACGTATCTGACGATTTGCTGCTGTCTGTCTTTCGGGGCGGTCGGATTTACCGTATATGAGCGGTTTTTACAGGCGGCGGGCAAGACGGGCTATTCCACGATTGCTCAAATAACCGGCGCCGTACTCAACATCGTTTTGGACTACGTATTTATTTTTCCGTGCGGCATGGGAATCGCCGGCGCAGCATGGGCGACCGTCATCGGTCAGATTGCATCCCTGATTACCGCGATGCTGTTCCACTATATCGCCAATCGGGAGGTGGACGGCAGTCTCCGCCATATCAAGCCCTCGGGGCATCTGATCCGCGGCATTTATTCCGTCGGCATTACCGCGGCAATCATGCAGGGACTTCTGTCCGTCATGATGCTCGGCATGAATCTGATTCTCGGAACGGCGGGCGCGGATGCGGAGCTGCTGCAAGGCTCCTTCGGAATTTATTATAAAATCCAGCAGTTTGCGCTGTTCGCCGCTTTCGGCCTCAGCAACACGCTGATTTCGGTTATCGCCTTCAATTACGGTATGAGAAGCAAAAAGCGTATCCGGCAGGGGATTTTGTGGGGAATCGTCGATTCCGTCATCGTCGCTGCCGTCATCACACTCCTGTTTCAGTGCTTTGCGGGACCGCTCGCCGCGTTATTCAGCATGACGGACGGCGGCTCGACCGCCGTGCGCGAGGTGTGTGTGACCTCTATCCATATCGCCTCCGTCGGATATATTTTCATGGCGTTCAGCGTCGCGGTTCAGGGAATTTTGCAGGCGTTCGGACAGGCGGTAAAGCCGCTTCTGCTGTCGTTCTTCCGGCTGGTTCTGTTCGTGTTTCCCGTCGCGTATCTGTTTACTCTGTCACAGGACGCCCTCTCTCTCGTTTGGTGGACATTCCCGATTGCCGAGGTGCTGACGGCGGTGATCGCCGTATTTTTCCTGCTGTCGGCTCATAAGAAGCAGGTGGCGCCGATGGATTCCGCGTCTGAAATGAAAGAGACCGTGTAATACACGGCTTCTTTTTTTATTAACATTTTATTCATATATTCCTGCCATATTTTTGGGACAAAGCTTGTATAATGATAATAAATGCTCCAAATTACAGCATCATAGGAGGTCGCCGTGAAAAATCAGAACGAAAAAAAGCCGGAGAAAAAGGGCACCGGGTGGAAAATGACATGGACATTTTTCGTTTACGCTGCGGCTCTTTTATGCTTTGTCGGCGCGGGCGTTTTCTTCGGAATTTCCGCCATCCTATCGGAGGAAAAGGATTTTTCTCCGGTTTTGCAGTGTGCGGCGGGCGTTTTGCTTCTTCATCTTCCGTTTTTATTCGAGCGGTTTTTGAAAATTGCGATTCCGAAATTCATGAAAGCCGTGTTCTATGTATTCTTAGTCGGCTCGATTTTGTGCGGCACGGCGCTTGCGTTTTTCTATACGGTGCCGCACTGGGACGATATCATGCATTTTATCAGCGGTACGCTGGCAG
>ULVN01092390.1_pt1 | contig 16502 bp, 26 predicted proteins | sample 1959491 | NCBI WGS metagenome assembly ULVN01 (sample SAMEA4835787, study PRJEB28245) | human gut metagenome | biome: gut microbiome; material: fecal sample | place: Denmark | collected 2008 | reverse complement strand
TCATATTTCCGGCTGAAAATATGGATGCTTTAATAGATGAATCAAGTCAACAAAACAATTGTGTTAGAACATATGCAGATCGAATAGCTAGTGGAAAATGTGACATATATTTTATGAGATTAGTCAGTGATCAAAATAAATCATTAGTAACTATTGAAGTCAAAAATAAAAAAGTTGTTCAGAAAAGAACAAAACATAATGGCAACACAACATTAGAACAAGATAAATTTATAACAAATTGGGAAAGAAAAATATTGAACAAGGAGAGTATGTGTAATGATAGAAATTGATTATGAATTACAAGATATGATTATAAGTGCTTTAAGATATGCTATTGGACGTCGTACTTATATAACTGAAGAAACATGTAGCTTTATTAAAAAACATCCTGAAATAGTAAATAAACGTGTCAAAATGGTTATGTTAAGCGACTTAAAAGATATAAAAAATTATTATAAAGAAAGTGATATAGATTATCCATTCTTTAAAAGTTTAGAATCGTGGTTAGAAAATTTTGAGGTTGAAGATGAAAGATAGAGAAAAAGAAATAAAATATTTGATGTATGTAAAAAGCGAATTAATTAGAGAAACTAAAAAAGAATTAAGAGATTTAAAGTATGAACTTGAGAGTTTAAATAAGCAAAATACTTTAAATAGAAAGAGGAATAGATAGCTATGGACAATGATACATTGGGAGATTACTGGAGAGATGTAAGCCCAATATTAAAACAACAAGCACAAGAAAAAAGGGAAAATTGTTTTAATGATAGATTGGAATATGCTAAGAAACAATTTTTCGAAAATAATATACCTTTTAAATTGTGTAATGTCAGTAATGGTCATTTTAATTTGTATTGTGGTAAAAAAGTGGTTATGAGTTTTTGGAGTTACACTGGTAAATTATATATTCCTAGTACAGGTTTTAGCGATAATGTGGGCATTAGAAATTGTATAAAGCGATATAAAAGAATGGTGGAAAATAGTTATGAATGAAGAAATGTTATGTAAAAATTGCAAATATCATTATATAGAAGACATATCTTTTGATTATCCTCAAAGTTGTTGTTCTAAAAGGAAAGCAGTAATTGAGGCATGGTTTAATTGTAATGAATTTGAATGTAGTGAAAATTATATAAATAATTTAAAAGAACAAATCAATAAACAAAAAGAAGTTATTAATGATTACAAAGAAGATATATCAAATTTATTAAATATTATTCATAAAAATTGTAATGAATTAAAATGTACTTCTGATGAATGGTTAGTTATTCAAAAATATCAAGATAAAGAGGTGTCAGAATGAAAATAGAAGATTATAACGAATATTATATACAAGGTTCAGACCATTATTTAATACCAAACGATGAATTTAAAGAATTATTTAATGAAATGGTTAATTGGAAAGAAGAAAGTCAAAAGCAAAAAGAAGTAATTGATAGAGCAATAAAAATATTAGACATAATAATTTACGATTTAGAAGAACATGAAGAAGCACTTCCACCAACAAAAGAGGAATTGTGTAAAGTGTTTGGTATATTAAATGAGGTGGCAGAATGAATAAAACAGAAAGTTACTGTTATCAAAAATATAAATCGTCATCAAATAATTCATGTGTAATAAAAGAAAAAAATATTGTTGGTAAAAATTTATTAGAAGGAACTTATTTTGATGGTGATGGTATTCCTAAAATGATAGGAATTACAAAAGCTGAATACTTAGAATATAAAAAATTACAACAAGAAAATAAACAACTAAAAATACAAATAAGTGCTAGAGAAGAAGTATGCAATAGATTAGAGAGTAATTGGAATAAGTTAAATAAAAAATATGAAAATGCAGTAGCAGATTATGAAAAAACTATGTTTGAAAAAGAACAATTAAAGAAACAACTAGAAGAAAAGAATAAACCCCAAATATTCATTGATACTCAAAATATTGAAGAAAGATATGCAGAAGGATTATATCAAGATTATTTAGAAGAAGAAAATAAAAAACACAAAAATCAACAAAAAGAGTTTATAGAATATATGAATAAAACAATAGAAGAACTAGAATCTGATAATGTTGATGATGAAGAAATGAAAGGTCATTTAATACAAAGAATAGGTACATTTAAAGAAATTTTACAAAAATACAAAAGCATAATAGGAGATATAGATGAAAATAATTAAAAGTGGTACTAAAACGCCACCCGACAAAAAAGTTTATGTAATTAAATGCCGAACTTGTGGGTGCGTATTTACTTATAAATTAGAGGATATGCGTTATATAGCAACGAATACACTTGGTGTATATTGTCCTGAATGTGATTATTCAAATGTTCCATTTATAAAGAGAAAATACAAAGGAGATGATAAATAATGAAGAATAAAATAATAGCAGTATTTGTAATAGGATTAATTATATTAACCGCAACAGGATGTACAAGTGCGGAAACTGTATCTCATAATATAAGCCGAGAAAGTGACGAATTTAAAGTAAGGAGAAGAATTACATTTGTTAATTTAAGAACTGGAGATTACTTATTTACTATGACTGGTAAATGTTCAATTCAAGGTGGCAGTGGAAGTATAAATAGTGAATTAGAGGTAGTTTGTAGAATTGGAGAAGATAAATATCAAAAACATATGTTATATCTAGCTGAAGAAACAACATATGTTGTAGAACAATTAGAAGATAGCAATGTATCAAGATATGATTATGAATTTGTATTTAGACCAGAAGCAATTATTCCTATTGAGATTAAAACGCAAGTAGGTGATTAAAAAGTGGGTAATTTTATAATTGGATTAATAATTGGCATGATATTAGGAACATTTATAGCAGGTTTCTTATTAGTGTTCTTAAAAATGGCTGAAATGAATGATTAAAAATAATCAGGGGAGTTAGGTTTATTATAGAGAGGGAATATGATAGACGCAAATAAATTTTTAACTATTAGACAAGCAAAGAATGAAATAAAAAAATTAGAAAATAATTTAGATCTATATTTAACAAAAAAGAAGATCAATTTTGAAAAGACACAACCAGCAAGTAATGAAATAAAATCTGTTGTTACATCAAAAGGAAATGTGTTATTTGATAAGTTTACTCATTATGTCATAAAAGATGAAGAATTGGATTCAACAATTTATAGCATTCAAGAATCAATACTTGCTTATCAACAATTTATTGTTAAGGAAATGAAGAGAATATCAGAAGCTAAAGGTAGTGAACTAATTACTTATTTAAGAGATGAAGAAAATCTTTCCTGGAATGAAATAAAAGATATCGTTCATTATTCTTTAAGGCAATGTCATAGGCTATATAATTGCAAAAAAAATTAAGATGGCACACAATGGCACATTTGACTATGCTACAATTGTATTGTGGAATCATCCACGAACAATATATTTGTAGTGAGGATATGACGTTTGTTTTTGTTTATAAAATGGTTCCTTTCTATCTTATCCTTGCTACATAAAATAAAATTCAAAGTTCTTAGGCAATCTAGGAACTTTTTTTATCGCGGAATAATGTAATGAATAACATAATAGTCTCAGTAACTATTAATCTAGGTTTAAATCCTAGTTCCGCAACCATTTACAAAAAAAGGAGATATGATATAGATGATTGAAGTTAAAGTATTAATTGAAAATTTTAAAGACAAAGAAAATAAACAATTAGGTTTATTACAACCAGGATTTAAATATCCAATTACAAAAGAAAGAGCAAAATATCTATCTGAAAAGGGTATCGTAGAAATAATTAAACCACAAAAAGATGAAAATGTAGGTACATAATTATGAATTTGGATAAATACATAAGAGTTATGTTAATGATGTTATCCAAAAAGTATAAAGTAACTATTGTAGAAATAATCGTCGGCATAGATGGAAAAGTAAGCAAGAATTATTCAGTTTCTTTTGAACAAGACAATGAAGGTGAAATAAGTAAACACACCGAAAGATTTAAAAATAAAAGAGAACTTGTGAGTTGGTTAATGTGTCAAAAGTAAAAAGTAAAAGAAAAAAATTAACTGATAAACAAAAGAAATTAATTATTGCTGATTATATTGAATGTGGTAATTATTGTGAAGTTGCAAGAAAACATGGCATAACTGATACAACAGTAAGACATTTAGTAAAGACAGATAAAGACACTTTGAAAAAAATCGAACAAAAAAAGGAAGAAAATATAGAAGATGTTCTTGAATACATGGACAGCTTAAAAAGCCAGAAAAAAACAGTCATCCGTAAACTTCTCCAAGCAATAGAAGACAAAGTAGATAAAATAGATGCATTTACTAATATAAAAGATGTTGCAAGTGCTTATGGAATAATCATAGATAAAGAACTCAAATTAAGAGAAATTAAAAATCACAGTAATGATGAAGAAGAAGGAGTTACAATAATTGACGACTTACCAAAAATCGACAATAAGAATGAGTGATTTAATTATTCCAAAATATTATGCAAATTTTAATGATACATTACATACACATCAGATATATACCAGTGGAAGAGCTGGAACTAAATCTAGTCGTGGAGCATTAAGAGCAGTTAGAAGAATTGTTGATAAAAGACCTGGATCAGTTGTTATAATGCGTAAGTTTCATAATAAATTAAAAAAGACAGTATTTAATGAATGCAAAAGAGCAATTTCTAGAATGAAATTACCTAAAAAACAATTCAAAATAACTGTTAGCCCAATGCAAATAACATATTTACCTACAGGTAATACAATATACTTTACTGGAAATGATAGCATAGACGATACCAAAGGAATGATAGATGAAAGCAGACCAATAGTATTAGTTGAAATTGATGAAGTAACTGAGTTCTTTGATAAAGGTGAAGGAGAAGATGAATTACAAAACATTGAAGCTACATTTATTCGTGGCAATGATGATGAGTTTGTAATTGAATATTATTTTAATCCGCCTAAGAATCCAAAAGCACCAGTCATGGAATGGCTAAATAAAATGATATTAAGGGAAGACTGCATACATATTCATACTGATTATAGAGATGTTCCAAAGGAATGGTTAGGTAATAAATTGATTCAAGCCGCTGAAATACTTAAAAAGATAGATGAAAAAATGTATAATTGGTTATGGCTTGGAATTTGTACTGGTATAGATGAACTTATTTATTATATGTTTGATGAATCTAAACATATCAAAGAATGTACTGAAGAAGATTATAAGAATATGCAATATTTTTATGTTGCAGTCGATTATGGTCAAATGAATGCAACAACTTATGAAGCATTTGGTATTGATTATAAGAATAAGTGCGTAAGAGGATTGGATGAGTATTATTATTCAGGAAGGGACACAGGAAAACAAAAATCTCCTTCGGAATATGCATTGGATTTTAAAAATTTTAAAGAATCTATAAGCAAAGAAACAAAATTGTCTTTGAGATTTGCTTTTATAGATCCATCAGCTAAAGGACTAGCTGAAGAAATAAAAAAACAATGTCCTGATGTTTCAATTAAGGATGCTAAAAATGATGTTCCACTAGGAATATCAAGAGTTCAAAAAGTATTATCATTATTCGCTGTATATTTTTCACCTAAACAAAAGAATTTAGTAAGAGAGATTTATACATATGGTTATGATAAGGATTTACTTGATAAAGGCAAAGAAATACCTATAAAAGAAAATGATCACTGTATGGATGCATTGAGATATTTGATTATGGGTATATGGAAATATATAAAACAAATAATACCTATTCTTAAGAGTTTAGAAAAGGGTGAAGATGATGATTAATAATTTAATTGATAAAATTAAAGGATGGTGGCATAAAATGTTTGATTATAATAAAATTGTAAGAGATTTTAATTTAGATATCCAAACAAGTGAAAATATATTAAATGCAATTAATGAGTGGAATAATATTTATAATAAACGTGAGCCATGGATAGATGAAAATACTAAGTCATTACACGTTGCTAGAACAATGTGTGAAAAAGTAGCAAAGGCTGTTACAGTAGAGTTTAAGTCAGCTTGTAACGAACCGTACTTAGACAGTGTTTATCAAAAGGTCTTAAAAAAGAAAAGAAAGTATGTTGAACAAATGCTTGGTAAATCTTTAATCTTTTTTAGACCTTATTTTAATGGTAAAGAAATAAAAGTAAACATTATTCAAGCAGATAAATTTATTCCAGTTGGATTTGATGATGACGATAATTTAACAAGTTATATTCTTATAGATCAAATCACGAAAGAAGATAAGGTTTTTACTAGGTTAGAGTATAACGAATACAAAGACAATAAAATAACAATAAAGAATATTTGCTATAAAGGAAATCGCAGTGGAGTTGTTTTATCTTCAAAAATTGATTTATCAGCAGTTGATAAGTGGAAAGATTTAAAAGAAGAAGAAACAATTGAAGGTGTTGATAAACTAATAGGTGGATTTGCTACAATGCCTACTTCAAATGATTTAGACAATGATTCACCAATTGGTCAACCTATTTACCATAATGCATTAGGTATTTTAGAAGAAATCGATCATCAATATTCAAGAATAATTCACGAATACGAAGGAACTGAATTAGCTATTGATGTTGATGAAAGTATTCTTAAGCCTGATGATAAAGGAAATTTTAAAATTCCAAAAGGAAAAGAAAGATATTTTAGAAAATGGGATTTAGATGAGAACAAAGATAAGAGTATGACAGTATTTAGCCCAGAGATAAGAGATAATCCTTTATTTAATGGATTAAATGAATATCTTATCCAAACCGAAAGTGCTTGTCACTTATCACATGGAACACTTGCTAAACCTGAAGCGATAGAGAAAACAGCACAAGAGATTAAATCTTCTAAACAAGATTATTATGTCACTGTATCAGATATTCAATCAGCTCTTCAAAATGCTTTTGATGATTTACTTTATGGAATTTATGTTTTGTGTAAACTATATGGAATTAAGGTTAAAAATAATTACGTTACTGAATATGAGTGGGATGATTCAATTGTTGTAGATAAAGATACAGCAAGAAATCAAGCATTAATAGAAAGAAACAACAGTATTACGAGTGATGTTCAATACATAATGGATACACGTAATATGAAAGAAGAAGAAGCCATAGCGTTTGTTAAAAAGCAAAAGGAATTTAGAAAGTTATCTCAAGACGATGTTGAAGATAAACCAGAAGAAGAATAATGAATAAGAATCAATTTTATAATTTATTAAAGCCATTAGTTAGTATTTATGATGATATAGAAAAAGATATGATTTTAGATATTTTAGAACGTATAGATAACTATGATGGACAAAAAGGCACGCTAAAATGGTATCTTGATAAATTAAATGAATTAAAAGTATTTGAAAAATACGGTGTTTCAATACTAAATAAAAAAAATAAAGAAATAAAACAAATTCTTGAAGAAATATTGGAAACTTCAGTAAAGAATAGTGTAAGTATTGATACATTAGAATCTTATAATTCTCATAACAATTCAAATGTATCAATTAATGATATATTTAATAGTACATCAGCAAATAATTTAATATCTGAGGCTTTAAAAGATACTGAAGACATATCTAAATTAATTAATACAAAAGCTATTGAAGCAGCAAAGAAAGAATATCAAAACATACTGAATACAGCTTATTTAGAAACATCTACAGGTATTTATACCTATGATAAGTCAATTAAACTAGCTATAGATAAAATGGCTCATAATGGCATATTAATGGCTAATTATGATAGTGGGAGAAGAATAAGCATTGAATCAGCTGTTAGAAGAGATATTGTTACAAGAGTAAATAAACTTGTAGGCGATATTGAACTTACAACAGCTAAAGATTTACTAAAGACTAATTTAGTTTATGTCGATCAACATTTAGGAGCTAGAACTAGAACAAAATATACTAAAGAAGATTACGAAGCACACGACGAGTGGCAGGGTAAAGTATATATGATAAATGGATCTAATGAAAAATATGATAATCTATATGAAAAAACTGGTTATGGCGAAATGCTTGGATTAAAAGGTATCAATTGTTATCACGATTTAAGACCATATTTTGAATGGGAAAGTATTCCAAAACCTATTGATATTGAAGAAAGTAGAAAAGAAAGAGAACTACTTGATACTCAAAGAGAGTTTGAAAGAAACATAAGAACTTTAAAAAGAGAAAAAATCATTGATAAAAAAATGGGATATGAGGAAGAATACAGAAAAGCCAGTAAAAAGTTGACTAAGATTAATAAAGAATATAACGAATGGCTAGATAATAACGATAAAATTAGAAATAAAAATAGAGAATATGTTAGTCAAGAAATGGATATATCAAGAAATGTTCAATATCAAAAAGAAATTGACAAAATGATAGTTGGACAATTAGACATTTCAAAATATACAGATGAATTTCAAGTTACAACTAATGATGTTATCTTGACACCAGATAGAAAAAAACATATTTTAAAAGAACATTCGGAAGTTTCCGAACACTTTGACAAATTAAATGACATATTAAATAATCCTGACGCTATTTATAAACAAGTAAAAAAAGAAGATACAATATGGCTTGTTAAAAAAATTGATAAAAATGTTAAATTAACCATAAAATTAAATACTGTTAATAACATAAAAGAAAAAGATTTTAAAAATTCAATTATAAATATGCAATATATGAGAGATAGTGAATTAAAAAGGGTTATTAAAAAAGGCAGTATTATTGATGTGTTTGATAATTTAATAAAAAAATAATATAATATTATTAAGGAAGAGGTGGAAGAGTGTCCCGTCCACACACCTTTATGGTCAAAAGAGATGCAGGGTATGGGACTCCTGCCTTCCTTAAATTTAATAGTTAATTATTGCTATCTTTATAGGTAGCATAGAGTAGATATATAAAACACGAATTGTTAAAAGGTAATTAGGAGTGATTAACCTAAATTCTATGGAGGGAGTTATCTAGCCACATTAGGATAACTACTGATGTGTCAAACCTTTATATCTATTCTATGGTGCTTATAAAAGCACTTTAAATATAAGTCGATTTTATTATCGGCTTTTTTCGTGTCATAGCAACGGTAGGACTAGAAATTATTTTAAATCACACGTGGACGAGACCACGGAAAAAAACGGAGGAGGAAAAATGAAAAGAGAAGATTTAGAAAAATTAGGGTTAAATGAAGAACAAATTAACGGAGTTATGAAACTCAAGAGTAGTACTATGAATGAAATTGATTCATTAAATAATAAAGTTACTCAGTTAACAACTGATAAAGATAATCTTCAAAAACAGTTAAAAGATGCTAACAGTGAAATTCAATCATATAAAGATATGGATATTGATAGTATCAAGAAATCAGCAGATGATTGGAAAACAAAATATGAAGAAATGGAAGCTAATCAAAAAGCTGAAAAAGAAAAGAGTATTAGAGATGAAAGAACTAATGCTTTTTTTAATGATGTTAAATTTGCAAGTGAAAGCGCTAAAGCTGGAGTAATAGCAGAGTTTAACAAGAAAGACTTTAAGTATGATGAAGAGTCTAAAAAGTTTTTAGGTGCTTCAGAATGGCTTAATGAATTAAAAGATAAGGATTCAGGAGCATTCCTTAGCGATGTTGCAAATCCAAAATTTACAACAAGCCCAACAGCTCCAACAAATACAGGTTCTATGGATCAAATATTACATGCTATGGGACTTGATGAAGAAAACAAAAAATAGAAAGAAGGAATTATAATGAATAGTATTGAATTATTCAAAAAGAATGCCCCAGAACTTTTAGACAAAGTTTATAAGGCAACAAGCACTACTTCAGATTTTGATATTGATGGTGCTTTAGTAAAGGCTGGTGCCAATGCAAACGAAATCATCGTTCCAAAATTAGAAATGGATGGTTTAGGAGACTATGATCGTAATAGTGGTTATTTAGATGGTGATGTAACACTTACTAATGAAACTGTAAAATTTAATTACGAACGTGGTAGAAAATTAAAAACTGATACAATTGATAATGAAGAAACTGGCGGAGTTATCATGGCTAACATGTCAAGCGAGTTCTTAAGAACAAAAGTTGTTCCAGAGGTTGACGCTGTAAGATATGCAACTTATTCAAGTTTAGAAAATATCACAGATGTAGCACCTGATGGTATTGAATACAAAACAGGAGAAGAAGTATTAACAGCTCTACAAAATGTTATGACTCAATTAGATAATGATGAAGTTCCTGAAGAAGGAAGATACCTAAGAATTGATCCTACATTACTTTCAATGGCTGAATTTGTATCAAGAACAACTAATAATGACATTCTAAAAAAATTTACACAAGTTAAGAAAGTACCTCAAAGTAGATTCTTAACAAAAATTGAATTAAAGAGTGGTAAAGATACTGATGGAGAAAGAATTGGTGGATATACAAAAGTTGCTGATAAATACGAATTAACTTCTGATTCAAGTGTTGTAAGTGGAAAGACATATTACACAAAATCAGGCGATAAATATATAAAAGTTGAAACACCAGCTACTGGTTCAATATCAACTTATTATGAATTAAAAGAAAAAGGTAGTAGAAATATTAACTTTATGGTTATTCACAAGCCAGCAATGTTACAATACACTAAACATGCAAAAATGAAAATCTTTACACCTGATTCAGATGATTCTGGAGACTTCTATAGAATGTTATATAGAATTTATGGTTTAAATGATGCATATGAAAACAAACGTGCAGGAATTGCAGTTTCACATAAGTAGGTGATTATATGGGAAAAATTATCGGAAATAAGAAAGTAACCGAGAAACTATATACTTTAGTAGAAATTACTGAAATAACTAGTGAATTAAACGCTAAAATTGTTGAATTAGCTAAAGAAAATGAGGAATTATCTATTTCTAACATCAGCTTAAAGGAAGAAAATGATCAATTAACTGAAGTAAATAATTCATTAAACGCTAAAATTGTTGAATTAACTGAAACTAAAGAAATAAAAAAATCAAAGAAAGACGAAGAAAAAACGTCTGAATAGGAGATGATAAGGTATGCTAACTAATTTAGTAGATTATAATTTTTATACTAAAACTTATGAAGGTTCTAGCATACCTGAATCTTCATTTAATAATTTTGCATTAAAAGCTAGTACTTATGTTAACAAAAATACTTTTAATCGAATTACTGAAGAAAAAGTTGATAATTTTGTTAAATATTGTATCTGTGAAGTGGCAGAATTACTTTATTCTCAAGAAAAAAAGAAAAATACTATTATGGAAAACAAAATAGTTTCAAGTGAAACGGTTGGACCACATTCTAAAACATATGTTAATAACTCATCATACATTGATAAAGATATATTAACTGAGTCTGAGCTAGAAACAAAGATTTATAAAATATGTTATAGATATTTGGCTACAACTGGATTACTATATAGAGGTTTTTAAGTGTATCCACATACTGTCACAGTTATTAATGTTGATAATAGTAATAATACACTATTGATTAATAAATGTACTGTAGAAGACGTATTTTTCTATAATAAAAAGATAATTAGTCAAGAGAATAAAGGCGAAAATTATTCAAATACTTATAATTGTATTTTTTCAAATATTGCTTTACAAAAATATTTACCAAAAAAACAATACGAAGGACAAAATGATAAGTTCACATTAATAGAGAATAAGACAATAATTGTTAAAGGTGATGTCACTATTGACAAACTAGATGATATAAAATCATTTGATAATTATTTCTATGTCAAAACTATATCAGATAATTCTGATTATGGTGATGATTCTCTAAGAAATATAGAGGTTACAAATTAGAATTAAAGCACACCTTATCTTACCTTCGGTTTCAGAATTAATGAAACAGTGTGGTGTAGATGAAGGTGGAAAAATGCAACAATATATTGATGAGTTTGTTCTCTATCAAAGTGAGCCGTATTTGCCAGGAAAACATATTCATGTAGGTGGTGTTGCAAATACCAAAATTGGAAGTGGACTTGTTGTTTGGGATACACCTGATGCACAATTTCTTAATGAAGGTAAACTGATGGTAGATCCAGAAACCCTTAGCCCATTTGCAAGAAAAGGAATGCAAAAAATACTTGATCCACAAGGTAGGGATTTACACTATCATGGTGGTGATTTAAGAGGTGCGGATTGGTTTAACAGAATGATAAAGGATAAAGAAGATGAACTTGTTAAAGGTTGTCAAAATATTGTGAGTGGAGGACATTTATGAGTGATAAGCAAGAAAAAGCAATTATAGATATATTAAAAGAATATTTTCAAAAAAATTGTACTTATGTAAGAGGCTTAAAAGTCGATTACTTAAGTGAAGAAGAATCATGGTCTTTAGAACAAGGAGCAAATCCTATTGTTTTAAAGAAAGATGTGTTGGGAAATAGACATATGCAATTAACATTTACTCTAGCAACTAGAATATCTGTTAATTCTATTACTGACGAAAATCAAAGAAAAATTTTAAAGGCATTTGGTGATATATCAGAATGGATGTATGAAATGACGCAAAAACAAGCATTACCAACTTTAAATAATAGGGAAATATCCGAAACATTAGAAGCGACTAGTAACGCTTTTTTATTTGCAGTAAATAAAGATAATACTCAAGCAAGATATGAAATGCCTTGTAAATTTACTTATAAAAAATTAAAAGGAGAGTGAAAAAATGGCACAAACATTTAAATTCAATGGAAACGGTAAATTTAATAGAGAAGATTTAATTCTATTTATGAATTTAAAAGTTATTTCTGCTGATAAAGATGGTATCGTATTTGATACTGAAACCCCAAATTGGGTACCAATTGGTGAGGATAATGATGAAATAACAAGAGAACATAACAATGAAACTGACTCAAAGAAGAATGTTTTAGGAAAAATAACGATTAATGCAACATCAGGAGCGGAAACTACTGAAATAGATCCTATTGCTATTAGAGGTAATGAAGAATTATCTTATATTCTTTATATTATCCATAAATATAGTTTAGTAGGAGATAAAGCAGCTGTTCCTTGCATGGAAGTATCATTATTTGATAAACAAACTACTGAAGGGACTTATGGAGCATTTACTGAAACTGCTATCATTGATGAAAAATCATTTGGTGGTGGAACATCTGAAATAGATGCACCTATTACATTGAACTGGAAAGGCGACAAAGTTCACGGAACTTATAACCTTGAACAAAATACATTTACAGAAATAACAGAAGCTTAATAACTGGGTGCTAGATTAATTCTATCACCCTTTATTTTTTTATGAAGATTAGAAAAGAGGAAATAAATAATGGCAATTGTAGTAAAAAGTAAATTTGTATGTGAAGACATAGTTGATAAAGATAATAATGTTATTGGACAAATAAAATTTAATCCAGACGATTCAAACATTATGAAGACATTAACTGAAATATTATGCGATTTAAATAATTCAATTAACAAATTAGATAATTATAAGGATTTAGATTTATCACAATTAAACGATAATTCTTCTTTAGAAGATTTTAAAAATGCTAGTGATAAAATTGAGAAAACAAAAGATATTTTTGCTATGGAATATAATGTTATAAATAAATCTATTTCAGGTTTAAAAGATATCTTTGGAGAAGAATGTATTAATTGCTTTACAGGAGGGACAATGGATATAGCTTCATTATTACCATTAATAGAATTTATTGCTCCATATGTAAAGAAGTCAAGAAATGAAAAAGTTGATAAATATCTTTTAAAAAATAATGATGTGATGGAATAATGAATATTCTAACTGATAAATTACCAAAAAAGATAAAAGTTAATGATAATATTTATGATATTAATTATGATTATAAAACTATAATAAGAATTTTAATTGCTTTTGAAGATATTGAACTTACAAAAGAAGAAAAGGCTTATATTTTATTAAAAAACTTATATACGACTGAAATTCCCGAAGAAGATATAGAACAAGCTCTTATTAAAGGTATAAAGTTTATTGATGGCGGAGAAACAGTTGAAAATGAACCAGCACACGAAAAAAGAGTTTATTCCTTTACTAAAGATAGTAAATTCATTTTTAGTGGAATAAGTCAAACCCATTGTGTTGATTTATCTGAAAAAGAGGATTTACATTGGTGGGTATTTTTATCACTTTTTATGGATATGTCGCCTGATTGTACTTTTGGAGAATTAGTTTATTATCGCAAAAGAAAAAATGAAAATAAATTAACTAAAGAAGAGAAAGAACAATATAGAAAAATTAAAAAAATTGTTGATTTAGATGATTTTAATGAACAAGATGAGGAATCACGTAAAGCAAGAAAAGAATTTTTTAAAACATATCGTGAAAATAGGGAAAAATTAAACAAAAAGTGAGGTGGTTAACTGGCAAGTAAAAACGCAGTAGTAATAAATACTGAATTAAATTATAGTAAAATAAAAAAAGACTTTCAATCAATGACTAATGATACTCAAAAATTGATTGATAAATACAATAAAAGTGTTCAAAGTATTCAAGAACAAGAGTTAGCGATTGATAAAGTTAAACAAAGAATAGAATCAATTAAGAATGGAGATATAGTTCCACAAAGTTTAAAAAAATTAGACAGTCGATTAAATCAAGCAGATAAGGAAATAACTAATATAGATAGCAAGATAAATAAACTATTTAGTAAAAAGTCACTAACTATCGATGAAGAAATAGATCTAAAAATGTTACAAAAATCAAAAGAACAATTACTTCAAAGTCAATCAGAATTAAGAGATACATTTTCGATTGGTACAAATGATGAAATTAAAAATCTAAATTTAGAACTTAATTTAATGAATAATGAATTAAGTGATACTAAATTAAATACTAGTGAGCTTGGAAAGCAAATAAATGAAAGTTTAAATCAAAAACACTTTGATTTATTTGGTGGAAAAATAGATGATGTAGGTAAGAAGATAGATAAATTCAAAAATAAGATATCAAGATTAGTTGGTTCAGCTATGGTATTTAGTCTATTAAGAAATCAATTAACCTCTTTAAGAAACGATTTAATATCTCTACTTAAAACTGATAATCAATTTGCTAGTTCACTAAATCAAGTAAAAGCAAATTTAATGACTTCATTTGCACCAATATATAATGCTTGTTTACCAGCAATAAACAGCCTAATGAATGCTTTATCAAGAGTAACTGGTACAATTGCATTATTTGTCTCTAATTTATTAGGTGGTGGTATTAAAAATGCTACAAAAGATGCTAAGAAATTATCTAATGCATTAAATAAAGTAAATGGTAGTGCAAAAAAAGCGAGTGGTTCATTAGGCTCATTTGATACATTAGAAGTTATACCAGATACAAGTTCAAGTGGAGGAGTGTCTTCTAATAATAATCAAATTGATTATTCTGGAGAAATATCGTATAACCAAGGATTATTAGATGCTATGCAAGCTATTGCTGATTTTGTAGGAAAAAATAAAGATTATGTATTGGGATTTCTTGGTGGAGTTGCTGCAGGAATATTAGCGATTAAATTAGGATTAGACTTAATTAAAGGATTAGGAATAGGTATTGCAGTAGATGGATTAATAACATTGATAAAAGGCGTAATAGATTATCTCAAAGATCCAAGTTGGGAAAATTTTGGAAAAGTTATAACTGGAATTGGAAAAATAATTATGGGAGTTGCATTAACTTTTGGTGCATGGCCTATTGCAGTTGCAGGTGCTGTTATTGCTGTTCTTGGTATTATTATTTCTAATTGGGAAAAAATTAAAAATTTTCTTCAGGGTGGAATAGATTGGTTAAAAACAGCCGGAAGGGATTTGTTTAAATTTTTATTTGGAGAAAGCATTTTACCATTATATGATGCAATTGTTGATATCATCCAATCAGCATTAACTTACTTAGATGAACAATTTACTTTTGCTAAAGATATTTTTAACAATTTAATTGAATTTATAAAAAATGTATTTACAGGGAACTGGGCAAATGCTTGGGAAAATGTAAAAAATATTTTTTTTGATATTTTAAAAATGCTACTATCAAAACTTAAATTTGCTTTAACTACAATTGGAGATTTAGTTGTAGGTCTTGGCAAGTCAACAGGAAATGTTATTGCAAATGTTTTTAAAGCTGTAATAAATGGAATGCTTCATACAATTGAGGCATTTTTAAATAATCCAATTCATGCAGTTAATGAACTTATTAAAGTTATTAATAAAGTTCCAGGAATTAACATTGGAACATTGCCTACATTTAAATTACCAAGACTTGCTAAAGGTGCTGTTATTCCACCAAGACAAGAATTTGCGGCTATACTAGGTGATCAAAAACATGGAACTAATATTGAAGCACCATTAGATACTATTAAACAAGCTAATAGAGAGGTGTTACAAGAGTTTTTAAGAAACAATAGCATAAATAGTCAAGATAAAGAAATAATTCTTAAAAACTGGCAATTTATATTACAATTTGGGAATGCTTCATTAGGTAAAATAGCTATTGATGAAATCAAAAAATACGAAAAAGAAACTGGAACTCAATTCTTGTTAGCATAGGAGGATTTATGG
>ULVN01001855.1_pt1 | contig 16510 bp, 12 predicted proteins | sample 1959491 | NCBI WGS metagenome assembly ULVN01 (sample SAMEA4835787, study PRJEB28245) | human gut metagenome | biome: gut microbiome; material: fecal sample | place: Denmark | collected 2008 | reverse complement strand
TTCGTCAGATGATTATTTCTGATATTTCTTGATGAGGCTTTCTGCCCTGCTGTCGCCCAACTGTTGTGCACTCTGCAAAGCTGCTATGCCTTCTTCTTTTTTCTTCTGTTCACAAAGGGCAATGCCCTTGATGATATAAATGTCGCTATACTGCTGTGTCAATTGCAGAGCCAAGTCACAGGTTTTTACGGCATCATCGTATTTTCCGACTTTCAGCTGTAGACTGGCCATCTCGGCATAATAGGTGGGAGCCGTGCGGTTCAAAACAATGGCGTGGGCTATATCGTTGAGAGCCAACTGATATTGGCGGAGCTTCATCTCACATTTGAATTTGGCATAGTAGAAGTCGTCGGAGCCCTGATAGTTGACGAGTGAGTCATAAGTAAGATAGTCGTTGAAGGCTTTGCGATAGTCGCCAGTGACATCGTAGACTCTTGCACGGGCCAGGACATAGGGAGCAGAGGGCGTGCCGGACTGTACGCTGACGGCTTTGTCGAGCAATGCAAGTACCTCGGATGTAGGTGCCTTGAGCTGTGTCTTGCATTGTGCAGCCTCGAAGAATACCTCTCCGTTCTTGCCTAAGTCAGTGCTTTGCAATGCAGTGAAGGTCTCAAACGCTTTGTCGTAATGGCCTGTAGCGTAGAGGATTTGTGCTTGCAAATGCTTATAGATCGGCAGAGGATTGATCTTTTCGGCTTGCTGAGCCAGTTCCGTAGCGCGCTGAAAAGTCCAAGTGGGGTAGAGGGTATCGACACGGGCTACGGCAGCTTGATATACAGTTTTGGCATAATCGTAGTAAGCCTCATCCTTCTTAGCGGCCTTCTGAGTCTCAGTCTTCAATGTGGCATCGGCAAGGCCGAATTTGTTGTAGCGCTCATACCAGTTAGCCAGTGTCAGATAACCGGTAGTTGCCGTGGGAAAATGAGAGATATATTCGTGGATATAGGTCTCGTAGTTGGTGCTGTCGGTTTGCTCAGCGGCAAGAACCAGCATCAGTGTAGCCTGCTGCTCCTCGGTCGGGAGAGCCGGACGGATGGCGGTAGCCTTGAGCGTAGGGTCAGAGAGTGAAAGACCGTTGGTCGTGAAGGTTGTGGTCAGTCGGGCATCAGCGGAGAAAGCCTGGCCACCATCCTGTGGACGCTGCATGAGTCCAAGCAGTTGACCGGTAGCGTTGACAATGGGGCAGCCTAGATCTGTAGAGGAAACGTCGACATCATTGAACACATAATAGTTATAGGTGCTCATAAATTTCTCGATGCGAAGCGGTTTTACTTTGTGGCTGTCTACTTTCTTGGTAGAAAAACTCACAAGGGTGACAGGAGAGACAGGAGCGTCCAGCGTGTTGATGCTCAAGCCTGTCGGCAAGCGGTTGCCTTTCACCCGAAAACGGCAAAGATCATACATTTCTGATGCACCGACAATTGCATCGACATCGTTTTGCTGGCCTTTGCTGTCAATGACAGTTGCACGGGCAGCTCCTACAAAGACATGCCAGGGTGCTATGGCTTCGCCTTGCGTACCTGCAAAGACTCCATGAGTAGATCCGTGGATGGAGCCGTCGGAGTTGAAAGTTGTCAACGTGAAGATATTCGCAGCCACCTTTGACATGTTGGCTCCCTGAGCCAAAGTCTTAAGAGGCAGCAACAGGATAAAGACGAGGAGTATGCTTGATATTGTTTTTCTCATCATATTTTATAGTTTCAGATATTTAGATGATTTCTTTGAAATTAAAGTCATTTCTTTTTGGACAGAACTATTTCTGGGCATCCAACAGAGCCTGAGCGTTGTCGATGGCAGCCTGCGATATGTCGCTTCCGCTGAGCATTTGGGCGATTTCGCGTACTCGCTCCTTCTCGGAGAGTTCACGCATGGTACTGACGGTGCCTTCTGAAGTCTCTTCTTTGCTCACTTTGTAGTGCGATGTGCCTCCGGCCGCAATCTGTGGGAGGTGGGTGATGGCGATGACTTGGCGGTGCTGCTGTGCCATCTCACGCATTGTCTCAGCCATTTTCTCTGCCACGCGTCCGCTGACCCCCGTATCAATCTCGTCAAAGATGATGGTGGGGAGCTTCACGGCACCACTGATCATGGCTTTCAAAGAGAGCATCACACGGGCAATCTCTCCACCGGAAGCCACCTGAGCCACGGGCTGGAGTGGTGTGCTACTATTGGCACTGAAGAGGAAAGAGATCTTATCGAGACCCATCGGTTGACAATCGGTGTGCTGAATATCGATAGAGAATCGGACTTTAGGGATGCCTAATGGCACCAACCGTTGATGCATCTCTGCTTCGATTTTCTTGGCAGCATGCTGACGGGCTACACTCAGCCGCTGGCCAATTTTGGCGCAATTGTCGTGGGCGACGCTCATCGCTTCCTCTAAGTCGGCCAAGAAGTCGTCACTGCAATCGATATTGGCGATTTCCTGCTTGAGTTGGTCGCGCTGGTCGATGAGCTCGTTGACTCCACTGGCATGGAATTTTTTCTCCAATGAGTAGAGTTCGTCCAGCCGGTCGTTCATCTGTTGGAGCTGTTGAGGATCGAAATCTATGTTTTCCAATTTGTGGTCAACTTCGTCAGCGATGTCCTTCAACTCGATGCCGGCGGATTCAAGTCGCTGCGCAGCATCCTGAATTTCAGGATAGACATCGACAAGGTTTTGCAACGAATCAGCCGCATTCTTTACGAGGTTGACGGCACCATTGTCATCGTTGTTGAGCAGGGACGTCGTCTGAAACAAGGCACTCTTGATGTCCTCGATATGGCTCAGCGTCTGCACCTGGCTCTCCAGACTCTCTTGTTCGTCAGCTTGTAGATTGGCTTTGTCGAGTTCATTGTATTGAAAGCGGAGAAACTCTTCTTGGTCGCGGTTTTGTGCGATGATTTTTTTCTGCTCCTCGTATTTGTGCACAGCTTGGAGATAGTCGGCGTAGTGGTGCTTGTAGTCATCAAGGAGAGGTTTGTCGTCAGCGATGATATCCACGACATTCATTTGGAAGTCTTCTTTCTGCAAGAGCAGGTTTTGATGCTGGCTATGAATGTCCACCAACAGCTCACCGCACTCACGCATCAGAGTCAAGGACACAGGTGTGTCGTTGATAAACGCTCGGCTCTTGCCATTGCTGCTCACCTCTCGTCGAAGGATACAGTCAGAGGCATCGTAGTCGATGTTGCTGTTTTGAAAGAAATCTTCGAGGTGGCAAGTGCTCAAATCAAAATGCGCCTCAACAATACATTTGCTTCTTCCTTCTTTGATTTGTCGGGTGTCAGCACGCTGCCCCAAGAGCAGGTGAATGGCTCCAAGGATGATGCTTTTACCAGCTCCCGTCTCACCGGTTATGACAGAGAATCCTGGATGAAAATCAATGTTGAGTTCATCGATGAGCGTGAAGTTCTTAATGTATAACTGTTTGAGCATAATGTCATTGTTTTATTTTATCCCAAGCGTTGTTTTGCGAAGCATTGATAGAGAAGAGAATGTCGTAAATGGCTTCTTTCTCTTTCGGAGTGCCTTTGCCCTGATAGATATTCGCCAGTTCGTCACGTTTGTAGTCTGTCCAAATCTGCGGGAGCAGACTCGTGGGTCTGTTCTCATGAGCAGTTTTCAGATCGTTTTCTAAAGCGTTAGTAATCTGGGCTCTACCTCGCTCACTGTTTTCTGCCATCTGGTCGAGTCCGAGACGGTAATAGTCGTATTGCAGTTGGCGGAAAGGTTTCATACTGCCATCGAGGTAGTCGTTGATGATGGCGAAGCGATTCCGGTCATTGTCGAAAGCTTTCCATCCTGTCACGTCCAGATTTTGGGCATTGTTGGCGAGGTTCATGCAAAGCTGCAGTACATCTTCGCCGCCCATAGGGGAAAAGCTGTCCAAATTGAGGCCAATGATGAGATAAGCGTAGTAAGCCAATACCGCCGTGAGCGCGTTGTCTACCAATTCGTCTTTAAACTCCAATTGGTCGAATTGAGCGTATTTGAAGTTAAAGTCCTTGTCAGTGTTATTGTAGAGCGTTGTGGTATAAGAAGCGTTGAATACCGGTCGGTTGGCTTGAATCAGCGCTTTGCAGGTAAACATGTTGGTGGTAGGGTCATATTTGCTCACGGTGATGGCTAGACTACAGCTGATTTTCTCATTTTTGCGAAACTGCATGTTAGTCCATTGCCGGTCGTTGACGAAAGTGGTGATGGCCTGTTGCAGATTGTCGAAGACAGAGGCATCTGTGCCCTGAATCTGATTATGGTTGACCGTCACTTTCATGTTCAACTCCTGCGCTGCTCCTTTTGTAGGGGAGAGAAGCTGCATCGTAAGCAGTGCGAGACAAAGGATAAGTGCGCGTTTCATTATGATCATTTGGTATGGGCAGTGGACTGCATGTTGAGTTTGGCCTCGCGTAAGCGTATGCGTGTGAGTACTTGCTTGGTGTTGAGCGTGAAGTCAGCTCCGAGCATCCAGTTGAAGAAGCCGGGGTCGCGGTGGAGCACATCTGTGACTGCCCATCCACGGTATTTACCAAAGTTGAAGACTTCTTGTCGTCGTGGCTTACCGTCTTTGTCAAGGAGAAGATTGCCTTGAGCGTCTTTCATCTCTTTCCACACAATGCGCCCTGCAAAGTCGACATTGTCGTTCATGGCAGAGAACTCGGCCAATGCGCTCATGTCATTTGGCAGTGTACGCTTCGGATCTTCTGCTTTTTCAGGTGCATACATATCCAACTCACCTTGAAGCACTCTATAGGTGGCTTCTGCGTCTTGGTCGGCACGGTGAGCTTTCAAGTCCTCTTCCATGCTGTGGCCCGTATAGAATTTATAGGCAGCGGCAAGGTTGCGGGGCTCCATCTTGAAAAATATGTTTTGCACATCGATGAGATGGCAACGCGAAAAGTCAAAGTCTATGCCGGCGCGAAGGAACTCTTCTGCCAATAGGGGAATGTCGAAGCGATTGGAGTTGTAGCCGGCAAAGTCACAACCGGAGAAGCTCTCGGCCACTTGTTTGGCCAGTTGCTTAAAGGTTGGAGCATCCTTGACATCCTCATCGGTGATGCCGGTGAGTTCTTGCACGTCGTGAGGAATGGGCTTGCCGGGGTTAACAAAAATGTTCTTACGCTCCTCTTCACCGTTTGGTGAGACTTTTACGTAAGAGATTTGTATGATTCGGTCATTGACGAGGTCTAAGCCTGTAGCTTCCAAGTCAAAGATGACCAAAGGTTTTTTAAGATTCAGTTTCATGAAAATATATACCACCAAATATACTACTACGAGTCTTGAAAGAAGGATGAACGATTCGGTTTTCAAGACTCGTAGCAGCAAAATATCATCTAATTGATCAGTTAACAATTATTCATTCAGAATTAACGGCATAATCAGCATCAGTACATCCTCATGCTCATCCTGAACACTGGGCAGGACAATGCCCGGCCGACTTGGATCTCCCAGCATCACCTTCACGTCATCGCTGTCAAGCGATGAAAGAACTTCGCAGAAATAGTCACCTCGGAAGCCGATTTGCAGGGGTTGGCCATTGTATTCACAGACTAAGGTCTCTTTGGCACTTGTCGCGAAGTCGATGTCTTCGGCAGAGAGCTGCAGGGAACCCATCGACAGTTTGAAACGGATGAGTTGGCTGCTGATGCTGGCAAAGGGCAACACACGGCGAATACTGTCCATCAGAGCCTTGCGGTCGATGAGAAGTTCATTGGGATTATCGGAAGGAATAGCAGCATTGTAGTTGGGGAAAGTGCCTTCTATCAGCTGGCAACGCAGTGTGCCGTCTGCAAATGTCAGCTCTGCTGCATTGCTGTTGAACTTGATGACCACATCGCCGCTGGTTGGGTCGAGTCCGTTTTTCAAGAGGTTTGCCGGCTTCTTAGGAAGGATGAAAGAGGCCGGAGTCTCGGACTTGATGTCGTAGTTGCGGCAGCGCACCAACTTGTGTCCGTCGCTGGCAACGATAGCCAAATGCTCAGGAGTCAAGTCGAAGTATACGCCGTTCATCACGGGACGGATCTCGTTGTTGTCTGTAGCGAAGAGTGTGCGCGAGAGATTGCTTACCAAAACGCTGGCATCAATGGTCAGGGTATGGATGTCACCCTCAATGGGCTGCACTTGTGGATATTCCTCAGCATTTTGTGCCACGAGCTGATACTGACCGTTTTGATATTCGACGGTCACCTGATAGGAGTCCAAATTGACATCGAAGGCGAGTGGCTGCTCGGGAAGCAGTTTTACAGCATCGAGAATCAAATGGCTGGAAATGGCAAAGGAGCCTTCGCTGTCGCATTCGCTCAGGCTGACCAATGATGTCATACGGTTCTCGCCATCGCTGGCTGTAATACGAAGTTGTCCTTGGCTGACATCAAATACAAAGCATTCCAAGATGGGCATGGAATTTTTGGTATTGATGACCTTGGCCAGTGTTTGCAGTCGAGTGCTCAATGCGGAGCTTGAAAGACTAAATCTCATATAATAATGGTTTTATTTGTTTTCGTTTATACAAAGATAATAAGAAAATAACAGAACGAGAAAGCTATGGCGTATTATTTTTTATTTTTTGTTTTTTTTCGATTGAATTGCTTGATATTTCCGTCTTTATCACTATCTTTGCACTATAACTCTGAAAGTTCAACTAAAAAACTCTCATAAATGGCATTACAAGGAATAGAAGTAGAAGGGGTGATCATCAAAGAGTACCCTGCTAAAGAGGGCGTATCCCAACGCACTGGTAACGCTTGGAAATCCCAGGAATTTGTGATTCAGACGAAAGACCAATATCCTCGCGCTTGCTTGTTCCGCGTCTTCGGCGCTGACAAGCTCGAGCAATTCAATATTCATCAGGGTGATACTGTGCACGTGTGGCTAGATATCAATGCCCGTCCATGGCAGGACCGCTATTTCAACGATATCAACGCTTTCCGTGTTGATCACGTAGATCCTAACGCTGTCGGCGGTGCTTCCATGGCTGCTCCAATGAGTCAGTTGGGTGGCCAGGCTTCTGTTGCTCCAACAGCGGGTGCGACAAGCACTGCAGCTCCAGCAGCCCCAGCGCAAGACAATGGCGATGCCGCTGATGATCTTCCCTTCTAAATAATACTTTTGCAGGGTACCTCGATGAAGGAATTCTTCTTTAACTATCGAGAGGTACCCTGCAACATTGTTTTTGCTTTTCTCGTGGCTCTGTCTTCTGTGAAGTAAGATTATTCTCACTTATTCTTACTTCTTTATCCAATTATTTTCTCTTTTTGATTTGTAGTTTAGGGATGTTGACGGTTTCTCCAACTTTAAATTCCGTCTTACCGTTGTTGACAGCCTCTATATAGCACTCCATCCCCGGTCCAAGATTGGCACGGCTGATAGAATAGAGAGTCTGTCCGCTCCGCACTTTCACTGTATGGCTGATACCTACGATGCGATAGGCACCCGTTCGGATTCTTACATCTTTGCTATAGGATGTCTGCTCTTTGTCTGACACAGTTTTTGAAGAAGCAGGTTCTGATGATTTTTGCTTCAAATTATTTGCATTTGACGTAGATGTCAAAGCATTGCGTCTGCCATTAGCTGACTGGGTGTTGCCGGAAGCCTTAGAGTCTGAGGGCTGTGAAACACTATTGTTGTTTGCATGCTTGGTCTCCGTCTTAGTTTCTTTCTGAACATAGTCCATAGCCTTGGCTTCGCTTGTAGTCTGCTTGCCTTTACTTTGTTGACTGACAGTTGATGGTGCAGCATTGAGAGAAGAGTTGTTACCAGCCGGGCTTCTGAGACCATTATTATTGCGATAGGCTAATATTTCCAGCATTTCAATGCGATGATCGCGCTTCTTCAACTGATTGAGTAGAAAATAGCCTCCGCCAAAACATAGCAATACGACAATGACAAAAAAGGAAATCACCCCTTTCATCAGACGATATTGATGACGGAAATTATTTCGCAACTCTTCATTCGCCGCCTGCAATTGATGATTCTCATTCTCGAATTGCTGCCTGATATTGACAGTTGCCGTATGCACTTCTTGTTCTATCTCCGTTGTATGCGCTTCTTGCTCTGTCTCAGCCGTATGCGTTTCTTGCTCACAATCATTAGCTTGTGCTTCCTGTTCGATATCTTTAGGTTCTTGTTCAGCCCCTTTGCTCTTCGGTTCTATTTCCTTTTGTTTCTGATCTATTTCTTTAGTTTTCTGATTGATTTCTTTGGATTCCTGCGTCAGAGATTCCGTCTTAGTTTCCTCTTCTTTGAGAGCTTCTTCTTGTCCATAGGCATTGTCAACTTCTGAAGGAGTCTTGTGGGCAGGAGTATTCTCTTCTACTGATGTTACTTCTGTGAGATGATCATCCTGGAAAGAAACTTCAGATATTTCTTGTGGCTCCTTTTTATCGATCCCCTGGACGACGACTTCTTGTTCATTATCTTGTTTTTCTTCAGGGTAATCTTCCTGTGCTTCTTCTTGTACTTCCTCTTTTCCTTCTTTCTCTTCTTGTTTTTCCTTTTTTTCCTGTGTTTCCTCTTGTTCCTCTTCCTCAAATTTCTTGTCGATGAGGCTAAAGTCTGTGCCATCGTTGACGGCTACCGTCTCGAATTGAGCGAAAGGTCGGTTGACATAATCACGCATATCGCTGTCTGGTGTGAAGCTGATCTTATCTCTGCCATCGATAAGAATCGGTTCACCCGTGTTGACATCGATACTCTTTCTTGACTGCACGCTGATGACCTTAAAGGTGCCAAGTCCTTTAATTTTCACGATTTTCTCGTTTTGCAGTCCCGTCTGCAGTATACTGAACATTTTCTCGACAAAGTTGTTGGCCTGTTTTTTGTCAAGTTCAAATTTATCTACGAGGTCTTGTGATAAGTCTTTGATGAGCTGTTTGTTCATGATTTTCCTTTCAACGTTTCTTTGATTGCGGAGGTAGGCTTAAAGCTGAGCACCAATTTTGGCGGAACTAACATTCGCTGTCCATTACCTGGATTGACGACAATGCGTTCGAGCCTTTTCTTCACTTCAAAAGAACCGAAATTAGTGATCTGCACACTGTCGCCGTCTCCGAAGGCTTTTTTCATTGCCTCGATGACATTGTTGACCATTTTCTGTGTGTCGGTCTGTGTGTAGCCGGTGTCAGCAGCTAAGGTGCTGATGAATTCTTTGTTGTTCATACTTGTCCATATAAATCAAACTCGTCGCTGCCTGTCATTTTCACTTGATAGAAGTTGCCGACACGCAAATGTTTGTCTTTCACAGGTATGAGGACTTCGGGATCTACTTCCGGAGAACAGAATTCGGTGCGTCCGATGTAATAGTCACCCTCTTTCCGATCTATGATCACGGGGAAAGTCTTACCCACTTTCTCAGCTTCTATCTCTTCGCTGATCTGCTGTTGCAGGGCCATGAGCTTGTCGAGACGCTGTTGCTTCACTTCTTCCGGCACGTTATCGTCATAGTGGAGTGCGGAATAAGTGCCCTCTTCTTCAGAGTAAGCAAAGGCTCCCATACGCTCAAATCGCTGCTCACGCACGAAATCGAGCAGCTCATCAAAGTCTTCTTCTGTTTCACCGGGGAATCCCACCATCAGCGTTGTTCTGATATGAATTCCGGGAACCCGCTCGCGGATTGTACGTAGGAGACTGATGGTGTCTTCTTTGGTTACGTGCCGGTGCATTCTTTCGAGCATATGATCAGAAATATGCTGAAGGGCAATGTCGAGGTAGCGGCAGACGTTTGGCTTCTCCCGCATCACATCCAGCAGCTCCAAGGGAAATTGGTTGGGGTAGGCATAATGTAGCCTTATCCATTTCACACCGGGGATGTCTGCCATACGTCTGATGAGTTCCGCAATCATCGGCTTGTGGTAGAGATCGATGCCATAATAGGTCAGTTCTTGCTCAATAATTTGGAACTCTTTTACGCCTTCTTTGACCAGTTCCTGCACTTCGTTGAGGATGTCGTCTATCGGTCGGGAGACATGCTTGCCGGTGATCAGCGGTATAGCACAGTAAGCACAGTGGCGGTCGCATCCTTCTGCAATCTTGATATAAGCATAGTGATGAGGCGTCGTCAATTTACGGCGGCTGTTGGCGTTGACACGCGATTGGTTGAATGTCTTATTGGATTGTGCTGGTTGCTGCTGGTCGGTCTGTGCGATTTCTTCTTTTTCTGCGGGCCCGAGATCCTGCAACAGTTGACGGTAATCAAACTTACCATAGAATTTATCGACTTCTGGAATCGATTCCTCCAACTCTTTGCGATAACGCTGTGAGAGACAACCCATGACAAAGAGTTTCTTGAGCTTGCCATGCTGCTTGGCATCTACAAACTCCAAGATCGTGTTGATGCTTTCCTCTTTGGCTGCTTCTATAAATCCGCACGTATTGATGACAGCGATGTCTCCGGTAGGGCGCTTGGGGTCGTGCACACAATGATAGCCCTCCTGTTCGAAACGTCGCATGAGTTGTTCAGAGTCTACGAGGTTTTTTGAGCACCCCATAGTTATAAAGTCTATTCTATTTTTCATTTTATATGTGCTGTTGCCATTTTGTGAATGGTCACAGCTGATTGATCGATTTAAAAGAGGGAGTCTACAAATTCCTTTTTGTTGAAGAGTTGGAGGTCTTCCATCTTCTCTCCGAGGCCGATGTATTTTACGGGTACTTTCAACTGGTCAGAGATGCCGATGACCACGCCACCCTTGGCGGTACCATCAAGTTTGGTGATGGCCAAAGAAGTGATAGAAGTAACCGCTGAGAACTGCTTTGCTTGCTCAAAAGCATTCTGTCCGGTACTGCCGTCAAGCACCAACAGCACCTCGTCGGGCGCAGAGGGTACCACTTTCTTCATGACATCCTTGATCTTCTTCAACTCGTTCATCAGTCCAACCTTGTTGTGCAGGCGACCGGCAGTATCAATGAGTACGACATCGGCACCGTTGGCTTTTGCGCTTTGCAGCGTATCGAAAGCGACGCTGGCGGGATCTGCTCCCATCTGCTGCTTGATGACGGGCACCCCCACGCGGTCGCCCCAGATCTGTATCTGCTCTACGGCTGCAGCGCGGAAGGTGTCTGCGGCACCGAGATATACTTTTTTCCCTGCTTGCTTGAACTGATAAGCCAGTTTACCTATGGTCGTGGTCTTGCCGACACCGTTGACACCGACCACCAGTATCACGTAGGGTTTGTGATCGCTGGGCAGGTCCCAGTTACTGCTGTCTTTCGTGTTGTTTTCGGTGAGCAGTGAGGCTATTTCTTCTTTCAGGATGGTGTTGAGCTCTGAAGTGGACACATATTTGTCTCTTGCTACTCTTTCCTCAATGCGGCGGATGATCTTCAGTGTGGTATCTACGCCCACATCCGAGGTGATCAAAGCCTCCTCAAGATTGTCGAGCACATCGTCGTCAACCTTGGACTTACCCGCGATGGCACGCGTGATCTTACTAAAGACACTCTGCTTGGTCTTTTCCAGTCCGGCATCAAGCGTCTCTTTTTTCTTTTTATTAAAAAGTCCGAATATTCCCATCGTTTCTATTGCTTATTTCTATTGCAAAGATAGTGTTTTATTTGCAAACTACAAAATATGGCACATTCAAAATAGGGGAGGAAAGAAACAGCATAAACAAAAAGAGCCAAATCTCGTAAGATTTGGCTCTTTTGTGCGCCCTTAGGGACTCGAACCCTAGACCCACTGATTAAGAGTCAGTTGCTCTACCAGCTGAGCTAAGGGCGCTCTCAAGATAAAAGAAGTGCGCCCTTAGGGACTCGAACCCTAGACCCACTGATTAAGAGTCAGTTGCTCTACCAGCTGAGCTAAGGGCGCATTCTCAAGTAAAAGAAGTGCGCCCTTAGGGACTCGAACCCTAGACCCACTGATTAAGAGTCAGTTGCTCTACCAGCTGAGCTAAGGGCGCATTCTTTAAGTGTATTGCAATCCTCAACCGTCTGTTTTGGAATTGCGAGTGCAAAGGTACACTTTTTTTAGGTACCCACCAAACTTTTCGTTATTTTTTTTCTAAATTTCTTCAATCGTTCATGGATGCAAGAAACTCGGTGTTGTCTTTTGTGCGCTCCATTTTGTCATGAATTGTGTTCATGGCCTCCATCGGATTCATGTCGGAGATGAACTTGCGCAAGATCCACATACGCTGCAGCGTGGTCTTGTCTTGCAGCAGGTCATCGCGACGGGTGCTCGACGCTACGAGATTGACAGCTGGGAAGATACGCTTGTTGGACAGAGAGCGGTCGAGTTGCAGCTCCATGTTTCCAGTGCCCTTGAACTCCTCAAAGATCACCTCATCCATCTTGCTGCCAGTATCGATAAGAGCTGTGGCGATGATGGTCAGCGAGCCACCGCCTTCGATATTACGAGCAGCACCAAAGAAGCGCTTTGGTTTTTGCAGTGCATTAGCATCGACGCCACCGGTAAGCACCTTGCCACTGGCAGGAGATACTGTGTTGTAGGCGCGGGCCAGTCGGGTGATAGAGTCGAGGAAGATGACTACATCGTGACCGCACTCTACCATGCGCTTGGCTTTTTCGAGCACGATACCGGCAATTTTGACGTGGCGCTCTGCAGGCTCATCGAACGTAGATGCGATAACCTCTGCGTTGACAGTGCGGGCCATATCGGTTACCTCCTCAGGGCGCTCGTCGATGAGCAGCATCATCAGATATGCTTCGGGGTGATTGGCCGCGATGGCGTTGGCGATATTCTTCATCAGAATTGTCTTACCAGTCTTGGGCTGGGCAACAATTAGCGCACGCTGTCCTTTACCGATGGGGGAGAAGAGATCGACAATACGGGTAGAGAGATTGGTGGTCTTAGGATCACCGCAAAGCGTGAACTTCTCATCGGGGAAGAGAGGGGTAAGATGTTCAAATGGGATTCGGTCTCTTACTTCTAAAGGATTACGTCCGTTGATAGAGTCAATGGAAGTCAGAGGGAAGTATTTCTCTCCCTCTTTGGGCGGTCTCACGTGACACTGGACGACGTCGCCAGTTTTGAGTCCGTAGTGCTTGACTTGATTGACGGCAACGTAGATGTCATCGGGAGAAGAGAGGTAATTATAGTCGCTTGACCGCAAGAATCCATAACCGTCGGGCATAATTTCCAAGACGCCGTTGGCTGAGATTATGTCGTCAAAGTCGTAATTTCCGCCCGGTTCCTGTTGTTCTTCTTGATAGTCAGAAGCAGGATACTCATTATTATAAGGAGTAGTCGTGGGATTGTCAAACATGTCATAATTGGGTGTTATCCCTTGGTCTTCTATCGGAAGATCTACGACAGGTATGAAATCGGTGCCGTCGCCGGGATCACCTTCCCAAACACCATCTTCGTCTCCTTCTGAAGCCTCCTGCTGTTTGTTGTGCTCGTTGACTTTTTCCTGTAGTTTTGTGAGGATATTGTGGTCTTGTCCATCGTTTTCTGATAGATTGTTGCCTGTGGCAAATGCCTCCTCTGGCACCATTGCCGTGTTGTCGGTCTGTGGAATTTCAGAGGCGTTGACATCAATCTTTGCCTCATCAGTGTCTTCTGTCATATTTTGGGCAGCAATATCTATCTGCTTTTGCAGTTGGTTGATTTTTTCAATAATCTCCTTTTCTTGCTTGGTCTTGGGTCCACGGTGCTTTGGCAGGGCGTTGAGCTCTTGCTTGAGGTTTTCTACTTGCTGGAATAGAGAACCTTGGTTGTCATTCTGTGTTTGTTGGTTATTGGGCTTATCTTCTTTCTCTGATTTATCCGAAGACAGCGTATTGACATTGTCGGAAAACAAGTTGTTCTCGACTACTTTCTTATTTCTCTTTGTATCGAGGTTTTCTCCATTTTTCCCATTTACAGAATACACGTAATCTGTTTCAGGAGCTGTTATCCTTATGCGTTTTCTCTTTCCTGCAACTGTTGAATGGCTGCTTTCGTCAGCCTGCTTGTCAAGAATGGTATAGACGACATCCTCCTTAGAGGCGTTTTGATCCGGCTCCATACCCAATTGCCGAGCAATATCTTCCAGTTCAGAAGTATTCTTAGCTAATAATTCTTCTTTGCTATACATAGAATATAAAAAATATGCTTGTTGATTTTTACAAGATGTTGCAAGAATAGCAACGTCGGTGTGTTTTAAATCATTGCAAAGGTAATGAAAAATCGACAATTATTAGAATAAACAGAAATGAAATATCCGTATATTAACACTTATTAATTAATACACGGTGGATAGCCATTTACCATGGCACTTATGCTTTATTGATTGAGCATGAAAGAGTATAAAAAAGACTGCAAAACCGAAGTCTTGCAGTCTTTATGAGTAGAAACCCTCTCAATACCAAGTTGATTGGAGAGAGCTGTAATTTTGCAATCTATTGATTACTTGCCGTTCTCGAGATCAGCCTTCAGCTTAGCCAGCACGTCAAGGTCACCCAGACTAGTACCGGCAGCAACATTGTTGATCACCGGAGTATCCTGAGACTTGCGAGCAGCACCGGAGTTGTGGCGGCGAGTTGCTTTAGGCTCATCCTTGCCCTCCTCGAATGTACGAGAGTGGGAGAGAATGATGCGACGGGAATCCTTATTGAACTCGATCACCTTGAACGGAAGAACCTCACCAAGCTTAGCCTGAGAGCCGTCCTCCTTGGTCAGGTGCTTAGGAGTAGCAAAGCCTTCGCCACCCTCTGTCAGGGTGATGACAGCGCCCTTATCCATCATCTCGGTGATCTTGCCCTCGTGGACAGAACCCGGAGTGTAGATCTCCTCATACTTGTCCCAAGGATTCTCCTCGAGCTGCTTGTGACCGAGGCTCAGACGACGGTTCTCCTTGTCGATATCGAGGACAACAACGTCGATGTCTGCACCAACAGAAGTGAACTCAGAAGGATGCTTCACCTTCTTGGTCCAGCTCAGGTCAGAGATGTGGATCAGACCGTCAACACCTTCCTCGAGCTCTACGAAGATACCGAAGTTAGTGAAGTTGCGAACCTTTGCAGTGTGGCGGCTGCCAACAGGATACTTCTGCTCGATGGTCTCCCAAGGATCCTCCTTGAGCTGCTTGATACCCAGGCTCATCTTGCGCTCCTGGCGGTCGAGAGAGAGGATCACGGCCTCTACCTCGTCACCTACGTGCAGGAACTCCTGAGCAGAGCGGAGGTGCTGGCTCCAGGACATCTCGCTGACGTGGATCAGGCCCTCAACACCGGGCTGGATCTCAACGAATGCACCGTAGTCAGCGATAACGACAACCTTACCCTTGACATGGTCACCCACCTTGAGGTTAGGATCGAGAGAATCCCAAGGATGCGGAGTGAGCTGCTTCAGGCCGAGAGCAATGCGCTTCTTCTCCTCATCGAAGTCGAGGATAACGACATTGATCTTCTGGTCGAGCTGTACAACCTCATGCGGATCGCTGACGCGGCCCCAAGAGAGGTCGGTGATATGCACCAGTCCGTCCACACCGCCGAGGTCGACGAATACACCGTAAGAGGTGATGTTTTTGACAGTACCCTCGAGCACCTGACCCTTCTCCAAGTGAGAGATGATCTCTTTCTTCTGAGCCTCGAGCTCGGCCTCGATGAGTGCTTTGTGCGAAACGACAACGTTGCGGAACTCCTGGTTGATCTTCACCACCTTGAACTCCATGGTCTTGCCCACGAACATGTCGTAGTCGCGTATAGGATGAACGTCAATCTGGCTGCCGGGGAGGAAGGCCTCGATACCGAAGACATCAACGATCATACCGCCCTTAGTACGGCACTTGATATAGCCCTGGATGACCTCGTTGTTGTCCATAGCCTTGTTGATGAGCTCCCAGCTCTTGCTCAGGCGAGCCTTCTTGTGAGAAAGTACCAGCTGACCTTTCTTATCCTCCTGGTCTTCCACATAGACTTCCACCTTGTCGCCAACCTTCAGGTCGGGGTTGTAACGGAACTCGGAAGCGGGGATGATACCATCGCTCTTGTAGCCGATGTTGACGACTACTTCCTTCTTGTCGATGGAGATGACGGTACCTTCTACTACCTCGTGCTCCTGAATCTTGTTGAGGGTCTCATCGTAGGCCTTCTCAAGATCTTGCTTGCTCACGTTGGAGCTGCTGCCGTTCTCAAACTCGTCCCAGTTGAAGTCGGCCAATGGCTGCACGTTCTTGACGTTGTTAAAATCTGACATAAAAAATTTTGTTGTTAATGAATTAATAAAGTTAGACTTTATGTGAATCTATAGGGCGCAGTATACCCACACCCATTCAAATCGGCTGCAAAGATACTGCTTTTTTCCCATATATCATTCACCGGGTCAGTGGGTTATGCTGTATTTATGATATTTTAACGTCGGTAACGTTCGATTTCCTTTTTGTGGCTTGGCAGATCCGTCTTTATGCTCTGCATAGTTCGGACAGCTATTCTGAGAGCCTTATAATGGTGGTTTGAATTTGAATGTTGATACGGATGAAGTTTGCGCTACACTGCTACACCGCTACACCGCTACATAAGGTGCATTCTGATATTCGGTCGTCAAAACGCCGAAAATGAGACTATAGAATGAAAATATATTATATTATT